>Ga0157372_10004544_pt1 | contig 14776 bp, 15 predicted proteins | sample C55metaG_FD_115307 | JGI IMG/M metagenome (GOLD analysis project Ga0157372, IMG submission 115307) | Corn rhizosphere microbial communities from Kellogg Biological Station, Michigan, USA - C5-5 metaG | ecosystem: Host-associated > Plants > Roots > Rhizosphere > Soil | place: USA: Michigan... | reverse complement strand
TCAAATGCACCGAACTACCTGGCGGCGTCGTCGTCCTCAGCTGACCCAATCCCACCAACCCCACCACCCCCTGTGGGAGCTGGCTTGCCAGCGATGACGCCCTAACAGCCAACCACCCTCCAACTGACCAAACCCAATCCAACTGTGGGAGCGAGCCTGCTCGCGAAGACGACCTTCCAGCCAACTCATCTCTCTCAGACTGCATACCATCCACTTGTAGGAGTGAGCCCGCTCGCGATGACGGCCCGACAGCCGACCAATATCTACCGGCTTGTGGGAGCTGACCTACCAGCGATGACAGCTCACAAGCCAACCATTCCCCAACTGACCAAACCCAATCCAACTGTGGGAGCGGGCTTGCTCGCGAAGGCGTCCATTCAGCCAAATCATCATCAACTGACCCACCGCATTCGCGAGCAAGCCCGCTCCCACAGGGTTTTGCGGCGATGCTGACTACTCCAACGGCCCCATCACCTGCCGATACCGCTCCACCCCCTGCGCCGTCTCTCGCGTCAACCGAAACTCCAACCCCAACGGATCCTCCCGCCGATTACCACTCAACTGCCGCCACCCCTTATCCACCTCCCAAACCCGCACCTGCACATCACTCACCCCATCCAACACCGCCACCCCAACCCCCGGTGCCGGCAACGGATACCGACTGCGCGCCTCAGCCACCGCCCGATACAACGTATCCCCCTTGACCCACCAACGCACCCGCTGCAAAGCCCCAGCCTGATCCGCCGCACTGCGAATAATATCCAGCCGAAACCCCTTGCTGTCACTGCTCCGCACCGTCAGCGCAGGCGGTGCACTCGGCGGCTCATCATCCACGCCAACCTTCTTTGGCTCGGTCAATTCAATCCCTGCGCGCATCTCCACATCACGCTGCAACTGATTCAACGCCCGCAACAAACTGTCGCTCTGCTCACTGCTCGCCTGCAAATGACTGTCCGCCCGCGTCACACTGTCCAACCCGCGCCAGGCAATCAAACTGACCACAGCCATCAACAGAATCGCGACCATCACCTCGATCAGGGTAAAGCCCCGTTGATCGTTCATTGCACACTGATCCTTCCACTGGCATCACGCAGCACACTCAGCCGATTCAGCCCATCAGACAGGGTCAATTGCAGCGGCGGATTAATCCACTCGGCGTTAAGCACCACCTTCTGCTTCGGCTCCACCCGCACCTCCAGCTTCGGACTCTGCCAGGTGCGCGGCCGCAACTGCGGGTCATCCTTGAAATGCTCAAAACCCCGACCACTGTCACTGCGCCGACTGAACCGAAAGCCCTTGCCATCACTCACCCACACAATCGGCCGACCATCCGCGCGCGCCTCCGCCTGCGCCACCTGCAGCAACTGCGCCACACGCTCGGCGTCCTTGCGCAGCAACTGCAGCGGATCCGGCTTGATACTCAGACTGATCGCCGCACTGGCAATCCCGATGATCACCAGCACCACCATCAACTCGATCAGCGTAAAGCCCTGTTGCTTGCCCACATTCATCGGTTGCGCACTCCGTTGCGTCCTGCCCCGTCCCAAAAAAACATCCTGCACGGCCAACATGTAAGGCGTGTGAAATAAAACGGTGAGAATTGCCGCGTAGCCTGTCAGCAGGGACAAAAAGGAGATTCAGCCCATGATGCTCACCACACGCATATCCCCCCCACAAACCGTCCAGGCCCTCGCACTGCTCGCCGCCCTGGTCGGCGTCGCGACCTGGTCGTCGCTGCTCCTGACCAGCGCCGAATCCCACACCCCACCAGCACCCCCACAAATGCTCGCGGCACGCAGTGACAGCCCGGCGTTGCAGTGGTTTTCCAACCAGACGGCGCCGGTGGACATCAAAGTGAGCGGGGTGATGGCGGGGAGTCGCGGGGCGGTGGCGATTTTGAGTTTGAACGATGGACCGCCGAGGAGTTTTTTGCAGGGGGAGAGGGTGGGGCCTGGGGTGAAGTTGGTGGCGGTGGAGGGGGATGGGGTGGTGATTGAGCAGGGGGGGGAGAGGGTAAGGTTGGGGGTGGAGAGGTTGGCGGAGGGGGTGGTGTTGCCTAGGTTGGTGGGGCCGTGATTTGTAGGGTGGATTCTCCGTTTAGCTGGTTGCCAGTCCAAGCGTTTTTGCAAAAGAAGTGAACAGACAAGCAAAAGTATTCGTCGGTCGCCGTTGATCAGAGTAGGTCGTCGCGAATGCCAGGTATCGGCCAGAAGCAGACATTCAAAGCGTGTACTAAGCTGGGATCGACTCACCTCTTATAAGCGCCCATTTTTAAAACTGGAATATGTCTACTAAATCAGGGGTAACTAAATGGCGAAGCTTCCTCCGAGGACAGAAGGGCAAAGCGGCAAGGTAAAAGTTCGAATAATCGAGTTTGAGATGGAGGGGAGTGATCTTTCGTTACAGGAAAGCCTCAAAAGCATCGCTGCGGCGCTATCGCGACCAAACCTCGCATCGCCGCCCCGATCAACTGCACGAATCGAATCCAACAAGACCGGCGCGCCTGTACACAACGGAGATTCAATTCCTGACGAGGAGCTAGAGGACGTCGAGTACTTGGACGACGCACCTCCCATGGAGACGTCAGCTCCGATTATTACTCGGAGACCTAGGAAACCCTCAAAACCTGCAGCCCCCAACCTCGTTGCAATACGTTTCGACGATGTAAATCCGACCTTCACTGACTTCGTAGCTGATCGGGACCCTAAGAATGATATGCAAAAATACCTTTGCGCAGCCTATTGGCTGAAGATACATAAGGACGTGCATGAGGTTAGCATTGATCACATCTACACAGCATACCGGTCACAAAGCTGGGCGCTGCCCGCAAAAGCCGTTCAACCGATGCGCGAGCTTGCCGCCACCCGTGACGGACGCTTCAGCAAGGGAGTAGAGAGAGGCCATTATTCTATCAATCACATAGGCGAGGGATGGGTAACGACAAAAATGGGGCGTGGAGCGTGACCAGTATTGTTAATTTCACGCAGAGCATTCCGAATTTCGACAATAGGACATTTATTTCAAAGATCGAAATTTTTGGTTGGTATCTGCATGAAATTGGAGGTAAGTCGAAATTTATGGTTGGTGATATTGCTAAATGTTTCGAAGACACACACTGCCAGCAACCGAGCAATATACGGAATTTACTGAGGCAACTGTGCGACAAAAAGCCTGCGCATCTTTTGAAAGATGCGCAGGGCTATCGTTTGGCTTCGTCGATACGTGTAAAACTCGGTCACAGCTTAGCTCGGCCTATAGGAGTGCAGACCAGTTCATTGCTGTCCGGCCTAATACCTAATGTGACGGATGTGTCAAAAAAATCGTTCCTGAATGAAACTATTGCTTGTTTCAACAGTGGAGCATATCGAGCAGCAACTATCATGGCGTGGAATCTTGCATACTCTCACGTCTGCGACCAAATTTTTAGAGTGCATCTTATTGTGTTTAATACTCAGCGTATCAAAGTTTTTCCAAAAATGCCTGAGCTGACAAAGCGAACTGATTTTGAGGATTATAAGGAATCTAACGTAATCGAGATCTGTCGCGGTGCTCGAATTTTTGACGCAACTGTCTGTAAAATTCTCACCAACCGACTGGATCGGAGAAACTCCGCAGCCCATCCCTCGTCAGCAGTCTTCTCATCAATCCAGGCGGAGGATCAGATCACTGATTTAGTATACAATGTACTGCTAAATAATAACGTATGAACTGGCCTCTTTCGCTTCTTTCATGGATCGTCGCTCTGTACTTCGGCATTGGGTTTATGGCGAAGGCTGGCATGCCGCCGAATGCAGATATACTTAACGCGGAGGCTCTTTCAGTAGGACTAACACTGTTTTTTCTTTTCTTACCATTTTTCAACAAAATCAGGATCAGTTCGTGGCTGGAGCTAGAACGGGATGTGAAGGAAGCAAAGAAAGAAGTTTCTGCAGCGAAGGAGGAGCTTCGAGAGTTCAAAAATGAAATTCGGACCACCGTTCCAATGGCCACTCATAACACAGTAAACTTAACCGTTGCGGGTGCTGCAGAGCTGCGGCGACAAGGCGAACAGGTTAAAGAAAAGCTGGATCAAAAAAGCCGCCGCAAGGCAGAAGAGGTTGAGCTCGAACTCCAGGCAGAAGGAGATATTAATTATGCTCTAGCAAAAGTTCGAATCGATATTGAGCGATTGCTTAGGGTTATTGTTGGAAAGCGGATAGATTTACCAGTTTTGGATGGTGTGTCAAAATTCATGTCTCTCACAAAGATGTTTGAATTGCTTGTTCAAGATGATGAACGCTATACGTATCTCCGGGACCCGATGAGGAAGGTCCTTGCAGTGTGTAATGCGGCGATTCATGCGCAAATTATTAGCGCGGATCAAGCAGACGAAGCTCTCAAACTTGGCTCTCAGATTATCGCAGTGCTGAAGCAGGATCAAAATTCAAAAGAGCAATAATTTGAGTTGGAGGGTATTCTTCCGAGTAAAAGTAACTCCTCAGGCTTCTATGGGGGTTGCTGATATCTTATTGATACTAAGTAATAAAACTAATCTGGAGGGAAGCTCGTCTTGAAAATAAGTCAATATTTTCTTTATTCCGGTATTGCCGTGTGGACATTTGAAGAGCTTTGTGATGAGTTGAAAAAAGGTATCGAGTCGTCATTAGAAAGGAGAGGGTTGAAGGGAGTTGAAAACTCAGAGTTTAGAGCTATTGTAATCGGTGAAACCACGGCTAGCCCGTTATTCGTTAAGTATTCTGCATTTATTTCAACCGAACTTGAATCGCATATTGCTAAAATGAACAATTCCGGCATTAAAATCGAGAGAGCTCCAATTGATCCATTGGAAGTCTTAAGAAAACTCCAGTCGGAATTAAGAAAAATAATATCCGTGCGCAATAATTTAATTCATAATTCGTGGTCGCCGCAACTGTTAAGCGATGAAGAACTCGCCGTAAGAGCATTTAGTAATAAAATTTCCGAAAAGGGCAGAAAAATAAAAGTTTCAGAACTTAACGAATCCGACTTTAAAGAGTTCATTAGAAACTGTGAAATGCTCAAGCGCACAATCAGCTTTTTAAATTATTGTTTAGATACAGAGTCATCGCTGGATCGTTATTTTGAGATTACTTCCGGCACAATACTGCCAATCAACAATGCGGAAATGGAAGAACTATCAATCTTGAGCGAAATTCAGGAGCAGATAGAAATGCTCGCTTAAAACCCAAACAGAAATGCTTTAATAACAAGGGGCGAGCCTAAATTCGCCCCATGCCTTTCGCGCTTCTACGGTAGCTGTACTGGCCTGACTAAACCGATCTTAAGCGAAAATTCTTGCCCGTCGTACCTGTAAGCCTGAATTCAGGCAGTCAGACCGCTAGTCTGGTGCTTAATCGTGCGCCCGAACGCGTCTTGCCGATAGCGGTCGGCAGCAAGCCGCGGCTTCCGAGCTCGAGCTTCCCTGCGCTGCTAGCAGCTACAGGCCAGGAATAGACACTCAACATGGTTCGTGCGTGCATGCGATCTATTCAGGCTGCGGGTTTTTGGTTCGTCCATGGAATCCGCTCTCGCGGAGCTAAGGCAGTTGTATTGCAGCGTTCTTCAGAAACGTGACCATGAGGGCACTGTCATAAGGCTCGCTGGCTTTGGTACCGTCTGATAGGTAAAAGTCTGCTGTTGTTCCATCCACGCCTCCGGAAATAGTTAGCTCAGACGGCGAAACTCGGCCAGTTTGATCTTCAATGCGAACGACAAACCGGATGGCGTTGGTTCCATTAGCCGGGAAGAAGCGAGTGGTGAGGACTATCTTTTGGAAAAAGACGTTTGAAATATGAGCGTCCGACTCGTGCTCGGCGACCTGATTAACAAGCGCCTCTTGTGACTGACCGGATCGTTGCGTTACATCAGACCATTCGCGAAAGAGGGCAGACGTCGGCAGACCGTTATGCAGTTCATCAATGTTCTGGAGAAAGTCAGCATGGATAGCGCTAACGAATTGTGCTGCAAAAGCTCTCCGCTGCTGGTACTCAATCTCCCTCAGTGCCTCTTTACGCAGCATCGCCGCCGTTAACTCATCATTGCTCATGAAAGCTTCTCCGGTTGCTGGCGTTATCAATTGCCGAAGATTCGTGGCGAATTGTGCAAGCGTTGGTCTTTCTGGTGAGCGAATGTTACAGGCTTGAGCTATCAAGACCATCGCGTGGTGGATTTTCGGAATTGTCGGAAACAGAAGCGCTAGGTCGAACTCCTCTTGAAACCAGACCGGTCCCGGAAAGACTACATGCCTCTGACCATTCACCATGGCCCAGAATACTTTTCCTAAGCTAAACACATCGCCTTTTTCATCAACATTCGCTACACGCCCTATGCTGTACTCAGGAGGTCGATAAGCCCAGGCTCCGATAGCGCGGTGAGTTGGTGTTAGCCTCTCGTCTTCAGCAAGGTACGCGCATCCGAAGTCGCTGAGGGCTAGCAATATCTCGCCATCACCCCGCTTGTAGAGCAAATTTTCTGGTTTGATATCTCGATGGTGAATGGGTTGAGGTCGGTTCGCGAGTCGAGCAAGTGTCTCGACGATGGGCAGCAGCGCTTTTGCAGCTTTCTCGGGTTGAGCTTCGTATTCATCGATGACTTCCGCGAGATTACCCTCAAGCAACTCCATGACTATTTCGATCTCTCCAGCACGCTTCCGCACGTCCACGATAGGTACAACCGCCAGTTCAGGGTTTCCGGCCATCCCAGCTAGCAGCTGCGCTTCTCGGGCGAACCGGGCAACTGGTTCTTTCGACGCGTTAGGTTTAAGACGTTTGATAGCATGGGTGCCATCCGTCCAAACATGGGCGTTACCACCGTCACCTTTGTGCTTCCACGTTAACGGTATTGTGTCGTGACTTGGCTTCCATGGTGGACCGCCCGCATCAATTTCCTTAATTTCCATTGCTTATTTCCATGCCAAGGAGTTCAACGAGAACGTAACGATTTCACAAATAGTCTCCATTGTCTGCTTCCGGCTGTCAGCGGTCGCGGCTAACCGGCTGTTTCAGACAGTAGCGACTATGAAGTCATGCCCAGAAAAAAGACTAGCGACTCCAACCAAAATGAAGGAACAAAGGCACGGATCTATTTGGGCGCGTGTGGGGAATGACGATCCAGATAAACGCCAATGTTTAAAAAGACATCTCCAGTCACTCTCCCAGGCTACATGTCCTTGCGCCTTTGCCTACAGCTACGCCAGAATCCGCCGGCTTGTGGGCTTTGTACCTGGTCTATATCGTCCATGGGTCGCTGGCAACCCAGCGACCGGGTTTAGCGACCTGACCAGGTATAAGTTCAACGACGCTCCAGTTTGTCGCAGCCGTTTGCGACGACGATATGGTGGCTGTGCGTGGGAGACCTTCGGGTCTGCCGAGTCTTATACCTCTCGGTTCGCTAACCCGCGTACAGCTGCCACCCTTACTTGTTTAGCGACAGGTGTTGGTGGTTCCACCAGGTATAAATATGGAGCTTCACCATGATCAAACCAACACCCAACCCGCCCGAAACCGCCTCGTTTTCCCCCTACGAATCCATCGACTCAAAGAAACTCCACGAAGCCGCCGACCGCGCGCTCGACCATTACCTCTGTCCGCCCGGTTCCACGCCGCCGCCACGTAAACACCGTGGGATGTATGCCGTGACGGCGGACAACAAAACCGAAGAGCTGCTGGTGGATGCCAGTGAAACGCTTGCTTCAGCCAAAACCCTCGCGCAGAACATTGCCAGTTTGTTGCCGGTGTCGCAGCGTCACGCGCTGGCGGGGATTGCGCAGTTGATTATGCTCGGGGAGTTGGCGGTGAATCGGGCGTTGGATAATTTGCAGCTGCCGGGATGATGTAGGTGTCGGGGACACTTGGTGATTGATCGGGTGTTCATTCTGGCGCCTTCGCGAGCAAGCTCGCTCCCACAGGGTTTAAGGTTGATTGCGGATATCGTGTGGGGCATGCGTTGTTTTGTTGCCTGAGATGTTTGTGCAGGAGCTGCCGGAGGCTCGGGCCGCGAATGGACGATCTTTTGATTTTGGTTTTAAAAGATCAAAGTCAAAAGATCGCAGCCTTCGGCAGCTCCTACAGGGGGCGATTCAGTAGGGTTTCCAGGCGGGCCAGGGGCGGGGTGTCCTGGTTGCGGACGAAGACCTGGATACCGACTTTGAGTAATCGGCCGTTTTCGGCTGTGGCGATGGCTTGTTCGCAGCGCAATAGCAGGCGTCCTTGGTCACAGTCCTGCGCTTTTAGTCCTATCGGCAATCGACCTTCCAGCCGCAACTCAGCCATGCGTGTCTGCGCCGCAATCATCGCCACCGACCGATCCCGCAATATCCCGCTGCTCTGCGTCATCAACCCCGCCACCCGCACGGCCGCCGACATCGCTACAGCAATGATCGCCAGCGCCACTAGCACTTCAATCAGGGTGAATCCGCTTTCTCGGGAACGCGTCGGCATAACAGGACCAAAACCCAAACCACAGCCCTCGACCCTAACCCCCGTCCTTGACGGCTTGACGACGAAAACTCCCGAGGATTTTCAACATCCCTGACATATCTTCTTGCAACACTGCGCGTCGAATCGAATCAAGCCAAGGGAATGTCGAGATGGATATCGCGCAGTTCAAACAGCCCGGACGACCGAGCCGGATGCCCCGTGGGCAGCAGGGTTTTACCCTGATCGAGATCATGGTGGTGGTGGTGATTCTCGGGATTCTGGCGGCGATGGTGGTGCCCAAAGTGCTGGATCGGCCGGATCAGGCGCGGGCCACGGCGGCGAAGCAGGATATTGGTGGTTTGATGCAGGCGCTGAAGTTGTATCGCCTCGATCACGGCACGTATCCGAGCATGACGCAGGGGCTGAAAGTGCTGGTGGAGCGGCCGGCGGATGCGAAGAACAGTAACTGGCGTTCGTACCTGGAGCGTTTGCCGAATGACCCGTGGGGTCGTCCTTATCAGTACCTCAACCCCGGCGCGAATGGCGAGATCGATATCTTTTCCCTCGGTGCCGACGGTCAGCCTGACGGCGACGGCGTGAATGCCGATATCGGTTCCTGGCAGCTGTAAGGCCGGTGATGAACAGCCAATCGAGCCAGCAGGGGATGGCGATCATCAGTGCGCTGTTGATCGCGGCGGTGGTCGCGGTGATTGCGGCGGGCATGCTGACCCGGCAGAGCGTTTCGACCCGTGCGCTGGAGGCGGATCAGCAGCGGGTGCAGGGACGTTGGGTGTTGCACGGCGGGCTGGAGATCAGTCGGCAGTTGCTTTGGGATGCGCGGCAGCGTGATCCGTTGACCCGGCTCGATCAGCCTTGGGCGCAGCGCTTGAGTGCGCAGGGTTTCGAGGGGCGGCTGGAGGATGAGCAGGGCAAGTTCAACCTGCGCAATCTGGTGGCCAACGAGCGTGTCGATGAGGCGCAGGTGCAGGCGTTTCAACGGTTGTGCGAGTTGATCGGCATCAGTGCCGGGTTAAGTCAGCGCATCAGTCAGCGGGTGATCGGCTCTTATCCGTACCTGTTGAATCCGCAGATTGCCGAAAATACCGCGACCAAAAACGGCTTTGACAGTGGCCGCGCCACGTCGCCGGATGCGTCGCGCAAGCCGCAGAATCCGAAGTTGCCGATGCTGCGCAGTGTTGATGATTTGCGCAGCGTCGAGGGCGTGAATGACGCGGTCATCGGCAAACTGGCGCCGTACCTGACGGTGATCCCGGCGACCACCTGGCTCAATGGCAACACCGCCACCGCGCCGGTGCTGGCCGCGTATGTGCCGGGGTTGTCGCTGGAGCGGGCGCAGGCGCTGATCAATGAGCGTGACGCCGGGCGCTGGTTCATCAACCGTGGCGATTTCGTCAACCGCTTGCGCATGCCGAATCTGGAGCTGACCAGCGTCAAGGTCGGCATCACCAGTGACTGGTTTCGCCTGCGTGGCGAGGCGCGGCGTGATCAGCGTCGGGTCAGTCTCGATGCGTTGCTGCACCGCAGCGAGGATCGTCTGCCGCAGGTGATCTGGTCGCGGGTGGGCGTATGAGTCAGTTGCGTGTGAGTTTGCCGCCACTGGCGCAGTTGAGTCTCGACAGTGAGATGGATTGCGCGTGGCTGGATCGGCAGGGGCAGGTCATTCGGGAGCAGCGTCTGACCTTCATCCAACTGGGGCAGTCAGCGAAACAGCCAACACTGAGCGCTTTTCTGCACCCGGCGGACAGTCTGCTGGCGAGCATCGACCTGCCGCCATTGCCGGCGAACAAGACCACAGCGGCGGTGCAATGCGCGGCGCAGGCCTTGATGCTCGGCGACAGCAACGACATGCACATCGCACATAGTTCGCGGGACGAAGCGGGGCAGGTGCAGATTGCCTGGGCGCCGCGTCAACGCTTGCAGCATCTGGGGCAACTGCTGAAGCAGGCCGGTCTGAATCTACGTGGCTTGTATCCGGCGGCGTACCGCTTGCCGGTGCTGTCGGGTACGGTGGCTTGTCGGCAGGACGGCCATTTGTTGCTGCGCGAAAGCGTGCAGGTGGCGCGGGTGCAGCCGCTGTTCGACGACGAGATTGGTGATTGGCTGCTGAGCTGCGGCACGCCGCTGCACTGGATCGGTTCGGCAGCGCCGGCGGAAGCGGAATTGCCGATGGCCGAGGCGCAGCGCTGGACCGGGCCGTTGCCCGGTTGGGGCCTGCAGGGCGCGGTGCAACAGCAGCGCCGCGAGCATCGCGGTTGGGGCCGGGCGCTGGGGCTGTGCGGATTGGCGGTGGCGGTGTGGGTCATCGGTTTGAACCTGTATGCCGCCCGCGAAGCCAGTCAGGGCCAGCAGCTCAAGGCGCACATGGCGCAACGGGTGAAGCAGGCCTTTCCCGAGTTGCCGGTGATCCTCAATCCGCTGCAGCAGGCGCGTCAGCAATTGGCGGCGCGGCAGAAGGGCGCGGCGGAGGATCCGGCGCAGCCGTTCAATCGGCTGGTGTTGCAGGCCGGCAGCGGCATGCCGTTTATGGCTGGCACGGTCGAGCGCCTGACGTTTGTCGACGGCACCTTGCAGTTGAGTCTGCTGGCCGATGCCCGGCGCAGCGCCAATGACAAGGACAAGGATTGGCAAGCCGCATTGGCCCAGGTCGGGATCAGTGCGACGGCTGACGATGAAGGCTGGCTGCTGCGCCCGAGCGACGAAGTCACCACTCGCGATGAAAGCACCGACGACAGCGGAGCAGAAGATGAATAAGGCGTCGCTCGCGGTGTACCGCGCCCGTTGGCAGCGTTTTAGCACGCAGCTTCAGGCGCGTTGGCAAGCGCTTGCCCTGCGTGAGAAACGCATGGTCGGCGGCATGGCGGTGGTGCTGCTGTCGCTGTTGGTGTGGGTCGCGCTGATCCAGCCGCCGCTGAAAAAAATCACTTACTGGCAAGCCGAAACTCCAAAGCTGCGCGCGCAGACCGAAGCGCTTGAAGTGCTGTTGCGCGAGGTCAGCGTACGTCCGCAAGGGCAAAGTCTCGCGCAGTCGCTTGAACAGACGCTGCAAGCCAGCGGTTTGGCCGGACACTATCAATTGCAGGCCGGGGAGGCCGGCGCCTGGCAGCTGACGTTCGACGCGGCGCCGGCCGACGCAGTGCTCGACTGGCTGCTGAGCACCCCGGCACAACTTTCTCTGCAAGTGGTCGAGGCCCGTCTGCAACGCGCCGACAACGCTTCGACCGAAGTCACTGCCGGCACATTGTCAGGCACCGTTCGCATGGATCAGGCGCTGGGCGCTAAGGAAGCTTCATGAAGGGGTCAGGATCCAAACCGGCGCGCATGGCGTTGCCGATGCTGCTGATGGCGTTGAGCGCGTGCAGCAACACCACCACGCCGCCGAACCAGCCGCCGTTGCTGGTGGACAGCGAACTCGGCCGGCCACTGGCCAACACCCAGCGCAGCGGTGATGCGCTGCTCGATCGGCAACGCGCCCAGGCACAAACCGCACCGCAACCACGGCAGATGCACAACATCACCGAACGCGCGCGCAGTGGCGGCGCCCCACGCGGCAGCACACTGCCGAGCAATCCGCTGGGCGATCAACCGGTGACGCTGAAGTTTGTCGATGCCGATATTCAAGCGGTGGTGCGCGCGTTGTCGCGTTCCACCGGCCAGCAGTTTCTGGTCGACCCTCGGGTCAAGGGCAGCCTGACGCTGGTCTCGGAAGGTCAGGTGCCGGCGCGGCAGGCTTACGACATGCTGCTCGCGGCGTTGCGCATGCAGGGCTTCAGCGTGGTCGATGTCGGCGGCGTCGCGCAGGTGGTGCCGGAGGCCGACGCAAAACTGCTCGGCGGGCCGATCTACAGCCCGGACAAACCCGCCGGCAACGGCATGCTCACCCGCACCTTTCGCCTGCAATACGAGAACGCGGTGAACCTGATTCCGGTGTTGCGCCCGATCGTGTCGCCGAACAACCCGATCAATGCCTATCCCGGCAACAACACCATCGTCGTCACCGATTACGCCGAGAACCTGACCCGCGTCGCCCAGTTGATCCAGACCATCGACACCCCGAGCGCGATCGACACCGACGTAGTGCAGATCCAGAACGGCATCGCTGCCGACATCGCGCCGATGGTCGCCGATCTGCTCGACGCGCCGGGCAATGACCCGACGCAGAAAATCGCGGTGATCGGCGACCCGCGCTCCAACACTATCATCATCCGCGCCGGCAGCCCCGAGCGCACCGAGCTGGCGCGCAACCTGATCTACAAACTCGACAACGCGCAGAGCAATCCGAGCAACCTGCACGTGGTTTATTTGCGTAACGCGCAAGCGGCGAAACTGGCGCAGGCCTTGCGCGGTTTGCTCACTGGCGAGAGCGATAGCGGCACCAGCGACAGTGCGCGCTCGGTGCTCAGTGCCATGGGCAGCAATGGCAACAACAATGGCGGTTCGGGTGCGCAGAGCGGCACTCAAACCAGTGGCAACACCTCGACCACATCCAGCATCGGCAGCACTGGCGGCAGTTACGCCCAGGGCAGCAGTTCGACCGGCAGCGGCGGCAGTCAGGCCAGTGAGCAGAACGTCGCGTTCAGCGCGGGCGGGGTGACGATTCAGGCTGACGCCACCACCAACACCTTGCTGATTTCCGCGCCGGAGCCGTTGTATCGCAACCTGCGCGAGGTCATCGATTTGCTCGACCAGCGCCGTGCGCAAGTGGTGATCGAGAGCCTGATCGTCGAGGTCGGCGAGGACGATGCCAGCGAATTCGGCGTGCAATGGCAGACCGGCAATCTCGGCGGTAAAGGTGTGATCGGTGGGGCCAACCTTGGCGGATCGGGGATCAACCTCAACGGCAAGACCAGTCTCGATGTGCTGCCCCAGGGCTTGAACCTCGGTTACGTCAACGGCACGGTCGATATCCCCGGCATCGGCAAGATTCTCGACCTGAAAGTCTTGGCCCGGGCGCTGAAGAGCAAGGGCGGCACCAACGTGCTGTCGACACCGAACCTGCTGACCCTCGATAACGAAGCGGCGAGCATTTTTGTCGGCCAGACCATTCCGTTTGTCAGCGGTAGCTACGTGACTGGCGGCGGTGGCACCAGCAACAACCCGTTCCAGACCGTGACCCGGGAAGAGGTGGGGTTGAAGCTGAACGTGCGGCCGCAGATTTCCGAGGGCGGCACGGTCAAGCTTGATATCTATCAGGAGGTCAGCAGCATCGACGAACGCGCGTCGGCCAGCGCGACGTCGGCGGGGATCGTCACCAACAAGCGCGCGATCGACACCAGCATCCTGCTCGACGACGGCCAGATCATGGTCCTCGGTGGCCTGCTGCAGGACGGCTACAGCCAGAGCAATGAAGCGGTACCGTGGCTGGGGACGTTGCCGGGGATCGGCGCGCTGTTTCGCAACGAACGCCGGGCGATCAGCAAGACCAATCTGATGGTGTTCCTGCGCCCGTACATCATCCGTGACAGCGAAGCGGGGCGCAGCATCACCCTCAACCGCTACGACTTCATGCGCCGCGCCCAGGGCGGGCTGCAACCGGAACGCAGCTGGGCGATGCCGGACATGCAGGCGCCGCAGTTGCCAACGGCGGCGCAGGGGGTGCCGAGCCCAGTTCCTGCTTCGGGCCCCCGCGCGACTATCAAAGCGGTGCCGATCGAAGGGAGTACACGCTTTTGAATCCGACCCTCAATCTGAGAAGTAAACCTGTGGTGAGGGGATTTATCCCCGATGGGCAGCGAAGCGGCCCCAAAACCTATGCACGCGGTCAGTCAGATGTATTCGGATATCAGGTTTCGGGGCTGCTGCGCAGCCCATCGGGGATAAATCCCCTCACCACAAGAATTCCCCTCACCATAGAGAGCCGGGGCGACGCTGAACCTGTAGGAGCTGCCGCAGGCTGCGATCTTTTGATCTTTAAAAGCAAAAGATCGCAGCCTGCGGCAGCTCCTACAGGAGATCGTATTGCCACAGGGATTGGGGAGGCCATGCGATGAGTGCGCTTCCCTACGCCTGGGCCAAGGCTCAGCGCATTCTGTTATGCGACGGTGTGCTGACCGTGTGCCCGTCGACGCCCGGCTGGTCGATCAGCGAGGTGCGGCGCCAGTTCGGTGAAACCTCGCTCAAGCGTGTGCGCGACGACGAACTCGACGGCCTGCTCGCCACGGCCTACGCCGACACCGGCAGCGCCGCCGCTGTGGTTGGCGCAGCAGAAAACGAAGTCGACCTCGACCGCCTGATGCAGGACATGCCGGAAATCACCGACCTGCTCGACACCCAGGACGGTGCGCCGGTAATCCGCATGATCAACGCCTTGCTCACCCAGGCCG
>Ga0157372_10004539_pt1 | contig 14782 bp, 9 predicted proteins | sample C55metaG_FD_115307 | JGI IMG/M metagenome (GOLD analysis project Ga0157372, IMG submission 115307) | Corn rhizosphere microbial communities from Kellogg Biological Station, Michigan, USA - C5-5 metaG | ecosystem: Host-associated > Plants > Roots > Rhizosphere > Soil | place: USA: Michigan... | reverse complement strand
TGCTCCTGCATCGTCACGCCGATCAGTTGCTGCGCCATCTCCATCGCGATCTTGTTGTGCGAGATGAAGAGGAACTGCGTCTTTTCTGACATGGCGCGCACGAGATTGGCAAAGCGTTCCGTGTTCGCGTCGTCGAGCGGCGCATCGACCTCGTCGAGCAGGCAGAACGGCGCGGGATTGAGCTGGAACATCGCGAAGACGAGCGCCGTGGCCGTCAGCGCCTTCTCGCCGCCCGACAGCAAGTGGATGGTCGAGTTTTTCTTGCCGGGCGGCTGGGCCATCACCTGCACGCCCGCATCGAGAATCTCGTCGCCCGTCATGATGAGCTTCGCCTGCCCGCCGCCGAAAAGCCGCGGGAAGAGCTCGCCGAAATGCCGGTTGACTTCGTCGAACGTGCCTTGCAGCAGCGTACGGGTCTCCTGGTCGATCTTGCGGATGGCGTCTTCGAGCGTATCGATGGCGGCCGTCAGGTCGGCCGATTGCGCGTCGAGGAACGTCTTGCGCTCGGTCGCGGCCGCCAGCTCGTCGAGCGCCGCCATATTGACGGGCCCCAACGCATTGATCGCGTTGTTGATGCGCGTCACTTCCCCTTGCAGGTACGACGGCTTCATATCCGGCGTCAGCTTTTGCTGCAGCTCGGCTTCGTCGACACCCGCCTCGGCGAGTTGCTCGACGAACTGCTCGCCGGCGATGCGCGCCGCTTGCTCCTTCAACTGCAGTTCGGTGATGCGCTCGCGCAGCGGCTGCAGCGAACGCTCGGTCGTCAACCGCATTTCATCGGCATGACGCAGCTTCGCCGTCAGGTCGTCGAGTTCGATGCGCGCGGCGCCGAGCGCGGCTTCCTTTTCCGCGCGCACGGCGAGCGCGTCCTGGAGGCCCGTATGCGCGGTCTGCTCGTTGATCGATTCCAGTTCCGCGCGGGCATCCTCGAGCGAGGCCGCGACGCGTTCGCTCTGTTCTTGCGCGATTTGAATGCTGCGCTTGAGCTCCTCGATCCGATTGGCCATGTTGCGCGCGGCGAAGCGCGCGTCGGTGGCCGCCCGGTCGAGATCGCGGGCCTCCGTGCGCGCCGCGCTCAGCGTTTCGTCGAGTGCTTCGAACGCGAGCTGATCGTCCTCGAAACGGGCCTGCAACGCGGCAAGCTCGCCGTCGTGGCGCTCGAAGTTCGCCTCGGATTCGGCGCGCTGCGCGCGCTGATCCTCGATCTGCGCGCCGATTTCGTCCAGTTCCTCGCGAATCTGCGTGCTGCGCTGGGTATAGCGCTCGTGCGCTTGCGTGAGCTTCAGCACGTCGAGCTGCAGCGCATGCACGCGCTGGGTCGCCCGCTCGAGCTGCGCGCGCGCATCGGCCAGCGCTTGCGTCGCCTGGGTGTGCGCCGCATCGGCGCGAATCGCCGCGGTCTTCGCCTCGTCCGCCAACAAAGTCTGCGCGCGCAATTGGCGTGTGAGGTTCTCGATCTCCTGCTCGCGGGCCAACATGCCGGCCTGCTCGGAATCCGCCGCGTAAAGCTGAACGCCTACACGCGTGAGTACATGCCCCGCCTTGACGACGAAAGCCGCACCCTCCGGCAACTGCGTGCGCTGGGCGAGCGCCGAGCCCAGATCGTCGGCGACGTACACATGACCGAGCCAGTCGGCCAGCACCGCGCGCAGCCCCGCGTCGTCGATGCGCATGAGCGAGAGCAACGGCCGCAGGCCCGGGGCCTGCTCGCGCGGCACGCCAGCCGAAGGCGGCGCGTAGAACGCAAGCTTGGCCGGGGGCGCATCGCTCGCGAACGCCTTGACCCAGTCGAGATTGGAGATCTCGAGCGCGGCGAGCCGTTCGCGCAACACCGACTCGAGCGCCGTTTCCCAGCCCGTTTCGACATGCAGCTTCTTCCACAGACGCGGCAAACTTCCCAGTTCGTGTTTGTCGAGCCAGGGCTGAATCTTGCCGTCGGTCTGTACGTTTTCCTGCAAATGCTTGAGCGCGACGAGCCGCGCTTCGAGCTGATGGATGCGCGCCGTTTCCGTTTGCGTGCGCTCGTGCGCCTCGCGCCGCGCCGCATCGAGCGCCGGCAGCGCGCCCTCGGCCTCGGCCAGACGCGCCTGCGCATCGCGTTGGACCTCCTCATGCTCGGCAAGCTGCATGCGCCCTTCCTCGAGCTGCACCTCGTCCGGCGCGTCGAGGCCACCCGCCTCCGCCTTCAGGCGCTCGTGGCGCTGTTGCAACTGCTGCAACTGTTGATCGGCATTGCGCTGATGCGCTGCCTCGAGCTTGAGCGCCTGTTCGGTCTGGGCGATCTCGCCGCGCTCGTCGTTCAGCCGCGCCTGCGCATCGCGCCATTGCGCCTCGAGCGCCGGCAATGCATCGTGCTTCGCCGCCGCCGCGTCCTCCGCCAGCGCTGCCTTTTCTTCGGCGATGGCAAGCTGTGCATCGGCATCCTCGAGCTCGCCGCGCGCCTTTTCGGCCTGCGCCTGCCATTGCTCGCGCTGCGCCGTCAGCGCCGCGATCTGGGCCTGCACGCGATTGCGCGACTCGACGATGAACTTGATTTGCGCTTCGAGCCGGCTCACCTCGGAATTCGCTTCGTACAGGGCGCCCTGCGCACCCTGCATTGCGTCGCTCGCGGCATAGTGCGCGACGCGCAACGTCTCCAGTTCGGCTTCGACTTCGCGCAGGCGCGCGGTCTGCGCCTCGAGATCGATCTGCGCCTCGGAAATGGCGCGCTGTTGCCGCGCCTGCTCGGCAGCGGCCTCGTTCTTGCGCAAGAGCCACAGCAGCCGCTGTTTTTCCTCGCCTTGCGCCTGCAGCGTCTTGAACTCGGTCGCGACGACGGCCTGCGCCTCGAGCTTTTCGAGGTTGGCGCTCAGTTCGCGGACGATGTCCTCCACGCGCGTCAGATTCTCGCGCGTGTCGTGCAGGCGGTTCTCCGTCTCGCGGCGCCGCTCTTTGTACTTCGACACGCCGGCGGCTTCCTCGAGAAAGACCCGCAGATCTTCGGGCTTGGCCTCGATGATCCGGGAGATCATGCCTTGCCCGATGATCGCGTAGGCGCGCGGCCCCAGGCCCGTGCCGAGGAAGATGTCCTGAATGTCGCGCCGGCGCGCGGGCAGGTTGTTGATGTAGTAGCTCGACGTGCCGTCGCGCGTGAGCACGCGCTTCACCGCGATTTCGGCGTACTGCCCCCATTGGCCGGCCGCGCGGCCGTCGGCATTGTCGAATACGAGCTCGACGCTCGCGCGGCTGCCGGGCTTGCGCGCAGTCGAGCCGTTGAAGATCACGTCCTGCATCGATTCGCCGCGCAGCTCGGAGGCGCGCGACTCGCCCAGCACCCAGCGCACGGCATCGATGATGTTCGATTTTCCGCAACCGTTGGGCCCGACGACACCGACCAGTTGGCCGGGGACCTGGAAGTGGGTGGGATCGACGAAGGACTTGAAGCCAGCGAGTTTGATCGAGGTCAGACGCACGGCGATATCGCTGATTGAATAGGGGAAGGTCGAACGGACCGCGCAGCCGCATGGCCCGCGGGCAAGTGGCAATCATACCATCGCCCCAATCGCGTCCCGGCCCATCGAGCGACGCAGCGCAACGGGGCGAGCCAGGGCGGCTATAATGGCCGCCTTCTCGATCGTCGCCGCACCGCGGCCGAGCCTCGAGCGCGCTGGCGGGCTTGGTCATCCCGAAGGCGTCGCCGGATTCGGCATGGTAGCGGGCGAGCACAGCCGCTTTCGATTTCGTCAACGCCGAAGCCCAACGTGAACCCTCGACTCGACAGCCTCCAGCCCTATCCGTTCGAAAAGCTGCGCGCCCTGCTCAAGGACTCGGCACCGCCGAGCGCGCTGCCTCACATCAGCTTCGGCATCGGCGAGCCCAAGCACGCCACGCCGAAGGTCGTCACCGATGCTGTCGTGGCATCGCTCGACACGCTGTCGAACTATCCCGCGACGGCGGGCTCGCCCGCGCTGCGCGAGGCGATCGCGCGCTGGGCCTCCCAGCGCTATGGTCTGCCCGCGCTCGATCCCGCAACCGAAGTGCTGCCCGTGTCGGGTTCGCGCGAAGCGCTTTTTTCGCTCGCGCAAGCGGTGGTGGACGGCTCGCGCCCGGATGCGGTCGTGCTCTGCCCCAACCCGTTTTATCAGATCTATGAGGGCGCGGCCCTGCTGGCCGGTGCGCAACCGTACTTCGCGAACAGCGACCCGGCACGCAACTTCGCGTGCGACTACCGCGCCGTGCCGCGAGACATCTGGTCGCGCACACAGTTGCTGTATGTCTGTTCGCCGGGCAATCCGACCGGAGCGGTGCTGACGCTCGACGATTGGCGCGAACTGTTCGCGCTTTCGGACGAGCACGGTTTCGTCATCGCCTCGGACGAGTGCTACTCCGAAATCTATTTCGACGAAGCCAAACCGCCACTCGGCAGCCTGGAGGCAGCCCACCGGCTCGGCCGCGGCTTCGAGCGTCTCGTCATGCTGTCGAGCCTGTCGAAGCGCTCGAACGTGCCTGGCATGCGCTCGGGCTTCTTGGCGGGCGATGCCCGATTGCTTCAACGCTTCTTGCTCTACCGGACCTATCACGGCGCCGCGCTTTCGCCTGTCTACCAGAGCGCGAGCATTGCTGCCTGGAGCGACGAAGCCCACGTGCGCGAAAACCGCGCGAAATACGTGAGCAAATTTTCGGCGGTCACGCCGATGCTTGCCGAGGTGCTCGACGTGAAGCTGCCCGACGCCGCGTTCTACCTCTGGGCCAACGTCGCACGCACCGGGCTCTCGGACACCGAATTCGCCCGGCGTCTTCACGCCGACTATAATGTGACCGTTTTGCCGGGCTCGTATCTCGCGCGCACCGCGCATGGCGTCAACCCCGGCCGGGATTTCATCCGCCTGGCGCTCGTCGCGAACGAGAGCGAATGCGTCGAAGGCGCCCGGCGCATCGTCGATTTCTGCCGTTCGCTCGCTCGGTAGTGGTCGCGCCCGCGCGGCGGCTCGCCGCCGCCTGATTGCCGCACCGCTCAGCCGGGCCGGAACTGCCCATCCGATATCCACTTAGCCAAATCGAGACCATGTCGCAACAACTTCAGCAAATCATCGACACCGCCTGGGACAACCGTGCCGAGCTCTCGCCGAAGGCCGCGCCGGCCGAAGTGCGCGAAGCCGTCGCACATGCGATCGGCGAGCTCGATCGCGGCGCGCTGCGCGTCGCCGAAAAGAAAGACGGTCAATGGGTCGTCAACCAATGGCTGAAAAAGGCCGTGCTGTTGTCGTTCCGGCTCGAGGACAATGCCCCGATGCCGGCAGGCGGCTACTCGCAGTTCTACGACAAGGTGCCTTCGAAGTTCGCCCATTACACGGCCGAAGACTTCGCGGCGGGCGGCTTTCGCGTCGTGCCCCCCGCCATCGCGCGCCGCGGTTCGTTCATCGCGAAAAACGTCGTGCTGATGCCTTCGTACACCAACATCGGTGCTTATGTCGACGAAGGCTCGATGGTCGATACCTGGGCCACGGTCGGCTCGTGCGCGCAGATCGGCAAGAACGTGCATCTGTCGGGCGGCGTCGGGATCGGCGGCGTGCTCGAACCGCTGCAGGCCAATCCCGTCATCATCGAAGACAACTGTTTCATCGGCGCGCGCTCGGAGGTGGTCGAGGGTGTGATCGTCGGCGAGAATTCGGTCATCTCGATGGGTGTGTACCTCGGCCAGAGCACCAAGATCTACGATCGCGAAACGGGCGAAGTCAGCTACGGCTACGTGCCGCCAGGCTCGGTCGTCGTCGCGGGCAATCTGCCGTCGAAGGACGGGTCGCATAGCCTTTACTGCGCGGTGATCGTCAAGAAGGTCGATGCCAAGACGCGTGCCAAAGTGGGCCTCAACGAGCTGTTGCGGGGCGATTGATGTCGACCGCGCATACCGTCGTCTATGGCATTCCCAACTGCGATACCGTGAAGAAGGCGCGCACCTGGCTCGAAGCGCGCGGCGTGACGTTCGAGTTTCACGATTTCAAGAAGGCGGGGCTGACCGCTTCGCTCGTGAACGCGTGGCTCGCCGACGTACCGTTGGAACTGCTGCTGAATCGCCGGGGCACGACGTGGCGGGGCCTCCCGGATGCCACCAAGGCGGCCGCCGAGACGCGAGACGGCGCCATTGCGCTCATGGTCGACAAGCCTTCCGTCGTCAAGCGCCCCGTGGTAGTGGTCGACGGGCGCGTGAAGACGCTCGGCTTTTCCGTCGAAGCCTACGAAACGCTTTTCGCGTAGCCCGGTGCCCCGGCGCACTGCCTGCCGCGCACCGGCGCGGCGTGCGTCGCACGGGACAACGCCTCGAACGCAACTGCCGGCCGCCGTGCGGCCGGCATTTTTTGTTGATACGGATTCGAATCCATGTCCGGCACCCTCGCCCTTACCGAACAGCTGATCGCGCGTGCATCCGTCACGCCCGACGATCAGGATTGCCAGCAGTTGCTGATCGAACGCCTGCAAGTCATCGGCTTCACGTGCGAGACGATCGAAGCGCACGGTGTCACGAACTTGTGGGCCGTCAAGCGCGGCCGCAGCGGCGCAGGCGGAAAGCTGCTCGCGTTCGCCGGTCATACCGATGTGGTGCCAACGGGCCCGCTCGAACAATGGAGTTCGCCGCCGTTCGTGCCCACGCAGCGGGACGGCAAGCTCTACGGCCGTGGCGCGGCTGACATGAAGACATCGATCGCGGGCTTCGTCGTCGCGACCGAGGAGTTCGTCGCCGCTCACCCCGATCATAGCGGCTCGATCGCCTTTTTGATCACGAGCGACGAGGAAGGGCCCGCCACGTACGGCACGGTGAAAGTCGTCGAGGCGCTCAAAGCACGCGGCGAGACGCTCGATTACTGCATCGTCGGCGAACCCACGTCGGACGCGACACTCGGCGACGTCGTCAAAAACGGCCGGCGCGGCTCGATGTCGGGCAAGCTCACGGTCAAAGGGGTGCAAGGCCATATCGCCTATCCGCACCTCGCAAAGAATCCGGTTCATCTCCTGGCGCCCGCGCTGACGGAGTTGGTTGCCGAACACTGGGACGCCGGCAACGAATACTTCCCCCCCACGACCTGGCAGGTCTCGAATCTGCACAGCGGCACCGGCGCGAGCAATGTGATTCCGGGGCGGGCCGAGTTGACGTTCAACTTCCGCTTCTCGACCGCGAGCACCGTCGAGGGGCTGCAACAGCGCGTGCATGCCATCCTCGATAAACACGGCCTCGATTACGAACTCGACTGGACCGTCAGCGGGTTGCCGTTTCTCACGCCGCGCGGCGAGCTGTCGAACGCGCTCGTCTCGGCCATCGGGCAGGAGACCGGCGTGAGCGCCGAGCTCTCGACGACAGGCGGCACGTCGGACGGACGCTTCATCGCGCGAATCTGCAAGCAGATCGTGGAGTTCGGCCCGCCGAACGGCAGCATTCACAAGATCGACGAACACATCGAGCTCGCTTTCATCGAGCCCCTCAAAAACATCTATCGGCGCGTGCTTGAAGCGCTGATCGCCTGATGGGCGAAGGAGCTGCAGCAATGACGACGCCGTTCATCACCGTTCGCGACTTGCTCCGTTATGCGGTCTCGCGCTTCAACGCCTCGGGGCTTGCTTACGGCCATGGCAGCGACAACGCCTACGACGAGGCTGCGTACCTGATCCTGCATACGCTGCACCTGCCGCTCGATACGCTCGAACCGTTTCTCGACGCCCGGCTGCTCGCCAGCGAGATCGAAGAAGTGCTCGCCGTGATCGCGCGCCGCGCCGACGAACGGCTGCCCGCCGCCTATATCACGCACGAAGCCTGGATGCACGGCCGGCGCTTTTACGTCGACGAACGCGTCATCGTGCCGCGTTCATTCATCGGCGAGTTGCTCGAAGACGGCCTGCAGCCCTACGTCGCGGACCCCGACGAAGTCGGCGCGGTGCTCGAACTCTGTACCGGTTCCGCATCGCTCGCCATCCTCGCCGCCCACGCGTTTCCGAATGCCGACGTGGATGCGGTCGACATCTCCGCGCCGGCGCTCGAAGTCGCCGCGCTCAACGTGACGGAGTACGGGCTCGAGGACCGCATTGCGCTGTTCGAAGGCGACCTTTTCGCGCCGCTGCCCGAACGCCGCTACGACGTCATCATTGCCAACCCGCCCTACGTGAACAGCGCATCGATGGCGGAGCTGCCGGCCGAGTATCGCCACGAGCCGGCCCTCGCGCTTGCGGGCGGCGACGACGGCATGGATATCGTTCGCCGCATCGTCGGGCAGGCGCGCAACTGGCTGACCGAAGAAGGCGTGCTCATCGTCGAGATCGGCAACGAGCGCGCACATGTCGAAGCGGCATTCGGCGGGCTCGATCTCGTCTGGCTGCCGACGAGCGCAGGCGAAGACAGCGTGTTCCTTCTTTCGGCGAACGATTTGCCGGCACCCTGAGGCACGCTTCGGCCTCATCATCTTCCGCCGGCGTTTCGGTAAGATGCGCACGGGCGATGCGCGCGTCATCGCGGACGGAACAGGCTGTCTCATGCACTTCGAATTCAACTGGCTTTCGCTCGGCAGTCTCATCTTTGCGGCGCACGTGCTCGGCGCCGTCGCCGCTTGCCATGCGATCTTGCACACGCGCACCTCGCAAGGCGCCATCGCCTGGGCCGTCTCGCTCGTGGCGATGCCGTATTTCACGGTCGTTCCGTATCTTTTTCTCGGACGCAGCAAGTTCGCCGGCTATGTCGACGCGCGCCGGGTCGAGAACGAGCTGGTACGCTCGCGCGCCCACCCGCAGACCTGGGATACGAGCGCCTCGACGACCGGCGCGCCCGCCGAGGCGCTCGGTCACCATGTCGTGCGCTCGCTGGCAAGCCTGAGCGGCATGCCGTTTCTGCCGGGCAACAGCGCACGCACGCTCGTCAACGGCGACGCGACGTTCGCCGCCATCCTCGACGCCATCGAGCACGCACAGCGCTACGTGCTCGTGCAGTTTTTCATCGTGCGCGACGACGCACTCGGAAGAATGCTGAGGGACCTGCTCATCGCCAAAGCGGCCGCGGGCGTTCGCGTATCGTTTCTCTACGACAGCATCGGTTCGTTCGATCTGCCGCAGCACTATGTCCTGGCGCTGCGCGCGGCCGGCATCGACATCCATCCGTTTGCGACGAACCGGCGCTTCGTCAACCGCTTCCAGTTGAATTTCCGCAATCACCGCAAGATCGTCGTGGTGGACGGCGAACGCGCATTCGTCGGCGGTCATAACGTCGGCGTGGAGTATCTCGGCGGCAATCCGCGCCTCTCGCCCTGGCGCGATACGCACATCGAGTTGCGCGGGCCTGTGGTGGCAAGCGTGCAGTTCGTGTTCATCGAGGATTGGCACTGGGCCACGCAGGATCTGCCGCAACTGCCGCCGTCGCAAGCCGAACAACCCGAGGCGGTGGGCGACATGCACTGTCTCGTCGTCGCACCGGGTCCCGCCGACAAGTTCGAAACCGGCTCGCTGTTTTTCGTGGAGGCGATCAATGCCGCCCAGACGCGCGTCTGGATCACGTCGCCCTATCTGATTCCCGACGAGGCGGTGTTCTCGGCGTTGCGGCTCGCCGTGATGCGCGGCGTCGATGTCAGGATCCTGATCCCGAGCCGCCGCGATCACTACGTCGTGTTCGAGGCATCGAAGCTGTATGCCTACGATCTGCTGCGGGCGGGCGTACGCATTTTCAGGTATCGGCCGGGCTTCCTTCACCAGAAGGTCGTGCTGATCGACGATATCGCCGCCGCGATCGGTAGCGCAAATCTCGACAATCGCTCGTTTCGCCTCAATTTCGAAATCATGGTGCTGACGATCGATCCTGGCTTTGCCCGCGAAGTCGAGACCATGTTGCTTGACGACTTCGAACAGTCCTACGAAGTCGAGCGCAGCGAATACCACGATGCACCCGCGCTGCGGCGGATTCTGATGCATGTGGCTCGGCTTTTTTCGCCGATTCTGTGATGCACCGGCGCAGGGGCAAGCAGGCGGCCTCTTTACAGCAACGCCTCGATATCGGCCTCGAGTTCTTCGGGCTTCGTGGCCGGCGCATAGCGCTTGACGACGCGGCCGCTGCGATCGACCAGAAACTTCGTGAAATTCCATTTGATCCAGCGCGTGCCGAGCACGCCCGACGCCTGCCGCGTCAGATAGCGATACAGCGGATGCGCGTTCGGTCCCTTGACATCTATTTTTTCGAACATCGGAAAGGCAACACCGTACTGCTTCTCGCAAAAGCTGCCGATCTGGGCCGCGTCCCCGGGCTCCTGCTTGCCGAATTGATTGCACGGAAAGCCCAGCACTTCGAAGCCGCGCGCGGCATAACGGTCATGCAGGCGTTGCAAGCCGGCATACTGCGGCGTGAACCCGCACTCGCTGGCCGTGTTGACGATCAACAGCACCTTGTCCCGGTAGCGTTCCAAGCTCACCGGCTCGCCGCCGAGTTCGCGTGCGGTAAATTCATAAAGCGATGTCATCGTGCCCTCTCCTGCGTTATCGTTCCCGACGAACCGGCAGTCTATGCGATATCGGGGCCAAACTGAGCGCGCCCGATCACGGCAGCCCCGTCTAAAATAGCGTTTTTCGAGCCGTCAAATTCCGTCGTGATCCGTTTCAACCAATTCAGCCTCTCGCGCGGCGTCAAGCCCCTTTTCGAAGCCACGTCGTTCGCCCTCAATCCGGGCGAGAAAGCCGGACTCGTCGGCGCAAACGGCGCGGGCAAGTCGACGCTCTTTGCCGTCTTGCGCGGCGAGCTGCATGCCGACGCAGGCGATGTTTCGCTGCCGCCCACCTGGCGCATCGCGCATGTGGCGCAAGACACACCGGCCGCCGAGAAATCGGCGCTCGAATATACGCTCGACGGCGACGCCGATTTGCGCGAGGTCGAAGCGCGCATCGCCGCGGCCGAACGCGCCCATGACGGCGAGGCCCTCGCCCACGAGCATGCAGCCTTCGCCGATGCGGACGGCTATACGGCGCCCGCGCGCGCCGAGGCGCTGCTGCTCGGATTGGGCTTTACGCTCGCGCAAACGCGCGAAAGCGTCGCGAGCTTTTCGGGCGGCTGGCGCATGCGGCTGAACCTCGCGCAGGCACTGATGTGCCGCTCCGATTTGCTGCTGCTCGACGAGCCGACGAATCACCTCGATCTCGACGCGATCGTCTGGCTCGAGGACTGGCTGCACCGCTACCCCGGCACGCTGATCGTGATTTCGCATGACCGCGAGTTCCTGGACTCGGTGTGCAACGTCACGCTGCATCTGGAGAACCGGCGGGTGACGCGCTACGGCGGCAACTACTCGCAGTTCGAGATCCTTCGCGCGCAGCAGCTTGCGTTGCAGCAAAGCGCCTACGAGAAGCAGCAAAAAACGGTCGCCCATCTGCAAAGCTTCATCGATCGCTTCAAGGCCAAGGCCACCAAGGCCCGGCAGGCGCAAAGCCGCATGAAGGCGCTCGAGAAAATGGAGCTCATCGCACCGGCTCACGTCGCGTCGCCTTTCACGTTCGAGTTTCGCGAGCCCGATGCCGCGCCGAATCCGATGCTCGTCATGGAGGACGTACGGTGCGGTTACCGTGGCGATGGCGGCGACATCGACATCCCGATCCTCGAAGGCGTGACGCTGTCCATCCAGAACGGTCAGCGCATCGGGCTGCTGGGCGCGAACGGCCAAGGCAAGTCGACGCTCGTCAAGACACTGGCTGGCACGCTCGAACCGCTCGCGGGCTCGATGCATCAAGGCCGCGGGCTCGTGATCGGCTACTTCGCCCAGCACCAGCTCGAAACGCTGCGGCCCGACGATTCGCCGCTCGCCCATCTGGCGCGCATCGCCCCCGATGCGCGCGAACAAGTGCTGCGCGACTTCCTGGGCGGCTTCAACTTTTCCGGCGACATGGCGAGCGCGCCGATCGCACCGTTCTCGGGCGGCGAAAAGGCGCGGCTTGCGCTGGCGCTCATCATCTGGCAAAAACCGAATCTGCTGTTGCTCGACGAGCCCACGAATCACCTCGATCTCGAAACACGGCACGCATTGACCATGGCACTTGCGCAGTTCGAAGGGACGCTGATCCTCGTTTCGCACGACCGGCATCTGCTGCGAGCGAGCACCGATCAGTTCATGCTCGTCGCGCATCACCGTGTCGAGCCGTTCGATGGCGATCTCGACGACTATCGCGACTGGCTCCTCGAACACGCCGCGCAAGCGCGCAGCGCGGCCCGAGCGGCGCATGCGGAGGCTGGCGACGCGGTGGATGGCCTCACGGCCGGCGCGGCCAACCGCAAAGATCAGCGCCGCCAGGAGGCGCAGGTTCGACAGAAGCTCGCGCAACTGAAAAAGCCGTTGCAAACGAGGATTGCCAGAATCGAGAAGGAGATGGAAACATTGAACGCGCAAAAGGCAGCGCTAGACGCGTTCGTCGCGGATGCGGCCAGCTATGAGCCCGCCATGAAGCCCCGGCTGACCGAGACGCTCAGGCAGCAAGCCGATGTCCAATCGCGCCTGGAGACGCTCGAGGCTCAATGGCTCGAAGCGCAGGAGGAACTCGAACAGATAGGCTAGCGCCCGGGCGCGGGCGCTCATTTCGACCGAGAGGAGGTGTGCTCTTGACTGCCCCGTTGCGAGGTCTGCGCGTGCTGGACCTTACCCGTTTGCTGCCCGGACCGCTCGCCACCTTGCGGCTGGCGGAGCTCGGCGCCGACGTACTCAAGATCGAAGAGCCCGGAGCCGGCGACGGCGCGCGGGCGATGCTGCAAAGCGCGGCGGACCGGTCCGCGGGCCGGCCGAGCGCGTTTTACCGGCTCGTCAATCGCGGCAAGCGTGAAACGCGGCTGGACCTGAAGAGCGAGACGGGCTGCACGGTGCTGCGCGCGCTCGTACGCGAATCGCATGTACTCGTCGAGAGCTTCCGGCCCGGCGTAATGGCCCGCCTGGGGCTCGATTACGCGAGCCTCGCCAAAATCAATCCCAAACTGGTCTACTGCGCGATCACCGGCTATGGTGCAAATGGACCCTTTTCGCATCGGCCCGGACACGACATCAACTATCTGGCTTACGCCGGTGTCCTCGATCAAATCCGAGGGGCGGACGGCACGCCCGTCGTTCCCAACATTCAGATCGCCGATATTCTCGGCGGCGCATCGACGGCTCTCACCCAGATTCTTGCCGCGCTATGGCAGGTCACACAGGGAGGCGGCGGCTCGTTTCTCGACATATCGATGACGCATGCCATCCGCGCCTGCAACGTCGTGGCCCACGCCACACTCGAGAATGCCGGCGGGCAGCACGCCGCATCGGCGGACCTCGCCGCCGGACACGGACTGATGAACGGCGGCGCGCCTTGCTACAACGTCTACAAGACGGCGGACGGACGCTGGCTGGCCATCGGCGCGCTGGAGCTCAAATTCTGGGAGAAGCTGTGCCGCGCATTGGGGCGCGAGGATTGGACGAGTCGCCACTGGAGCCTCGGTCAGGCGGCGGGCGGCGCCGACGCTGCATCGCTGACGCGCGAGCTGGCCGCGCGCATCGCCAGCCAGCCGCTTGCGGCCTGGCTCGCATTGCTCGAGCCGCTCGATTGCTGCGTGAGCCCCGTGTTGACCGTCGAGGAAGCGCGCCAGCATCTTTTGTTCACGGCAACGGACGCGGACTCGTAGCGGGCACTTTGCGCACCTGCGCCTGCAATATGCGATCGCCGCACAGGGCGCCATCGCCCTGCTAGCGGCTACTCCAGCTCCTTGACGCGGCCGATCGCCTCGTCGATTCGCTCGACGGCCAATACCTGCAGTCCCTCGATCGGCTGCTTCGGCGCATTCGCCTTCGGAATCAGCGCCGCCGTGAAACCGAGCTTGGCCGCTTCCTTGAGCCGTTCCTGGCCCCGCGGCGACGGCCGGATTTCACCGGCCAGACCGACTTCGCCAAACACGATCAGCCCCTTCGGCAGCGGCTTGTTGCGCATCGACGAGTGGATCGCGAGCAAAACAGCCAGATCCGCGGCCGGCTCCGCGATCTTCACGCCGCCCACCGCGTTGAGGAACACATCCTGATCGAAACAGGCGATGCCGGCATGCCGGTGCAGCACGGCAAGCAGCATCGCGAGCCGGTTTTGCTCGAGCCCGACGGCCAGACGGCGCGGATTCGGCACATGCGCCGTATCGACGAGCGCCTGAATTTCGACCAGCAGTGGCCGCGACCCCTCTTGCGTCACGAGCACGCACGAGCCCGGTACGATCTGCTCGTGCTGCGAGAGAAAAAGCGCCGAGGGATTCGCCACGCCGCGCAGCCCGCGTTCCGTCATCGCAAAAACGCCGAGTTCGTTGACGGCGCCAAAACGGTTCTTGAACGCACGCACGAGTCTGAACGACGAATGCGTATCGCCTTCGAAGTAAAGCACCGTGTCGACGATATGCTCCAGCACGCGCGGGCCGGCAAGACTGCCCTCCTTCGTCACGTGGCCGACCATGACGACGGTCGTCCCCGATTGCTTGGCGAGCCGCGTGAGCTGCGCCGCACACTCGCGCACCTGGGCGACCGAGCCCGGCGCCGAGCTCAGCGCGTCGGAATAGATCGTTTGAATCGAATCGACGACGGCGACATCGGGCCGCTCCGCCTCGATCGCCGCCTGGATCTTTTCCAGCTGAATCTCGGCGAGCAGCCTCAGCTCGGCCGCCTTCGAGCCTGGCTCGACAAGCGCCAGCCGCTGCGCACGCAAGCCGATCTGGGCCGCCGATTCCTCGCCGCTGATATAAAGCGCGCGGCGCTCTTCGGCCAGCGCGGCGAGCGACTGCAGGAGCAGCGTCGATTTGCCGATG
>Ga0157372_10004538_pt1 | contig 14783 bp, 12 predicted proteins | sample C55metaG_FD_115307 | JGI IMG/M metagenome (GOLD analysis project Ga0157372, IMG submission 115307) | Corn rhizosphere microbial communities from Kellogg Biological Station, Michigan, USA - C5-5 metaG | ecosystem: Host-associated > Plants > Roots > Rhizosphere > Soil | place: USA: Michigan... | reverse complement strand
GATATTTCGGATGCGATGAGTACTTACTGGACAAACTTTGCAAAGTATGGCGACCCCAATGGTGCCGGAAAGCCCGAATGGCCGGCCTACAGCCCTGCCCGTCCGGTAGTAATGTACTTTTCCCAAACGGCGCATACCGGCCCTGTTCCGGACCTTGCGTCGCTGAAAGTATTGGATGCTTATTTCAGATGGAGGCGTTCGCCGGATGGCCAGGCCGGTGTTAAGTAAACCGGGGCGCCTGGCTTCTCGTAAAGGGTTGGTACCGGATTAAAGGAAATAGCTGGTTGGCTGATTAAGCTTTAAATAAAACTTGAATGAAGTTAAGAACTATTGATGCAGCATCGTTAACACCGGCCGAAATGCAGGTTTATCTGCACCATGCCATTGCACCCCGGCCAATATGCTTTGCATCCACTATCAACAAAAGCGGCGAGGTTAACTTAAGTCCGTTTAGCTTTTTTAATGTTTTTAGTATCAATCCGCCAATATGCGTTTTTTCACCCACAAGCAGGGCGCGGGATAATACAACTAAGCACACGCTCGAAAACGTTTTGGAAGTGCCTGAATGTGTGATCAATATTGTGAACTACGATATGGTACAACAAACCTATTTAACCAGTATGGATTACAAAAAAGGAGTAAATGAATTTGCGAAAGCGGGCTTTACTGAACTGGCTTCGGATACGGTAAAGCCACCGAGGGTAGCGGAGTCGACCGTTCAATTGGAATGTGCAGTGAATGATGTGATATCGTTAGGAAAAAACGGGGGCGCGGGTAATTTGGTTATTGCCGAGGTGAAACGGATCCATATCAGCGAAGCTATTTTGGATGTTAATGATAAAATAGACCCGCATAAAATAGACCTGGTAGCCCGTTTAGGCGGCGATTGGTATTGCAGGGTAACCAGTGATAATTTATTTAAAATTTCCAAACCAACAGGCAGCGCCGGCATAGGTATAGGTGTAGATGCTTTTCCAATAAATGTTAAATACTCCAAAGTATTAACCGGGAATGATCTGGGGCTATTGGGGCTTGTTGAAACGCTGCCATCCCATGAGGAGGTAAGCGCTTTTAGCAAAACCGATGAAATGAAAGAACTGGTTGATGCTGCCACCAGTGACACCCACACCCTGCACCTGCATTTAAAAGCCAAACAATTGTTAGATAACGGCCGGGTAATGGATGCCTGGAAGGTGTTGCTGATGTAGGTTATTTAAGCCTTGCAATGGTGCGGTAGCACGGGGACTTTCATTTTTAACACCTTACCACTTGATAAATGCTTCCTTGCTTTATTCAACAGGCTTAACAACCATGTTTCAGAAATTCTTAATAGAGATAATAAATATCAGTATTATAAGTTTCAATTACATTGTTAATAAACGTCGTCACAGGATTAGGGCGCGGTAACGTATTCATCATAAAACTGAACCTTACCTTAAAATCACAGATCATCACCATGTGCAAATTTTTGCTGTTTTTTATCCTGATAAGCTTGTTATCACTTATCGCCAATGCTCAAATCTTCGATAAAGCTGAAATAGGCAGAATGGACACCACAAAAAAACAGCTGCCCCGACGATCCCTATCCGCTTCTTTTGCACCCAAAATTGATCAATCACGAGAGAAAATATATCATCCGGATAGTTCCCATATTCCGCACAAGGCCGTTATGCGTTCCTTAATGATTCCAGGTTATGGACAGATCTATAACCACAGATGGTGGAAAGTACCGTTGATTTATGGTGGCTTGGGCCTCCTGGCCTCGGCAATAATCTATAACCAGCACCAATACAATGAGTATCTCACCATATCGCGATATCGTCAGGGTGACCCGCCAGGCCCGGGCGCACCCTTTTACAAACAATATATTCTTTTTAGAGATTACCAGGTTTCCGATGCCCGATTGAGCGATGTACGGGAGAATTCAAGAAGAAACAGGGATTTGAGTATAATGGGTTTTCTGGCAGTTTGGGGCGTCCAGGCAATTGATGCATACATCGATGCGAAGTTCCTGCATTCTTATTCAGTTGATAATAACCTATCATTCAGGGCAACTCCCCAAGTTATAAATCAACAGGTATATGCACAGGATGCCGGTTTCAAGTATATTCCGGGTATTAAAGTAATTTGTAGTTTCTGATAAGCTATTTAAAAGCGATTCAGTAAAATTGATATCAAACGCTACCGCAAGCGTCCTCGCCTGTGGACATCATGCTAAAACAACAGGCTGGTTGATTAACTAAATGTGGGTTATAAGGAGATGTTGGGATAGAGAAAGATAAAATGTATTTTTAAATATGAGCCGTAATTATAAATTCCATAACTCCGAAGGAATGTACTTTGTGAGTTTTGCCACGGTGTTTTGGATTGATGTATTTGTGCGACGATTGTACTTTGATTGCGTGGTAGATAATCTTAATTTTTGTGTGCATGAAAAGGGAATGGAAGTATATGCCTGGTGTATTATGCCAAGCCATGTTCATTTGGTATTTCGATCAGAGCGGATTAAACCCGAGGAGTTGATAGGTGGTTTTAAATCTGTAACATCGAGACAACTTATCAAGTTGATTGATGAAAATACACAAGAGAGCAGACGCGAATGGCTTTTAAATTCATTTAAAAAAGCTGGCGCAGCAAACTCAAATAATACAAAAAATCAATTTTGGCAACAACACAACCAACCTATTGAACTTTGGAGTAATCATGTTATACAACAAAAAATAGATTATACCCACAATAATCCGGTAGTTGCCGGTTTTGTTGAAAATGATTATGAATATCTCTATAGCAGCGCACGAGATTATGCTGGTGTTAAAGGGCTGGTTAAGGTAGAAATAGATTAGTTTATAAATTCAACGCTCCCGCAAGCGTCCTCGCTTGTGGACATCATGCTAAGTTATGCAAGCGGATCGTCATGTTGTAGGCCTGAACGCGGACCACAAGCGAGGACGCTTGCGGCAGCGAGGGGCCCGGGATTATGCTGGTATTAAAGGCTTGGTTAAGATAGAGATAGATTAGTTTATAAAACTGAACGCTACCGCAAACGTCCTCGCTTGTGGAAATCATGCTAAGCTATGCGAGCGACCTTTCATGTTGAAGACCTGAACGCGGGCCACAAGCGAGGACGCTTGCGGCAGCGGGGGATTTAATGCTGCCAACCTGTATCATAAAGTTGTAGCTTTATGGTATGAAACCACAAATACTTTGTTTCTGCTTATTATTAAGCCTGCTGCGCCCTGCACACGCGCAACAAGGCAACGGCATCCGCTTTTTTAGCGGGAGCTGGAAACAGCTGCTGGCTACCGCCCGGGCAAAACACCTGCCTGTTTTTGTAGATGTATACACCGATTGGTGCGGCCCATGCAAACTTATGGAAAAGGATATTTTCCCGTCGCCCGAGGTTGGCAGGTTTTATAACGCCAATTTTATAAGCTACCGTCTCAATGCCGAAAAAGGGGAGGGCCCGGGCATTGCTAAAGCTTTTGGCGTAAGTGCCTATCCAACCTGGCTTTACCTCGACCCGAAAGGGGTGCTGCGCAGCAAACGCACCGACTATATGCCAGCTGCTGATTTTATCGCTGCTGCAAAATCGGCATTAGGTAATGATAGTACATCGCTAAGGTTAGCGGCTTTGGATGCCCGTTTCGCGGGCGGTGAACGCCGAAAATCATTTTTTCATACCTACCTGGAAACACGGACAGCTGTACAGCTGGATAATGCCAAAATATTGGACGCGTACGTAGCTACCCTTAAAAAGCAAGACCTGAATGCCGGGGAGCTTCGTTTTTTGCTGAAAAATTGCGGGCGCACATGGTCGGCGGCGGTGCCGTTGATTGCGGAAAACCTTGATGTATTTGATAGCGCCGAACAAAAGCAGGTAGCCAACAATTTGTTTGGAAATACCCTATACTTTGCCTGGGGCGATGCCGCTAAAGCCGGCGACCGGCAAGCAGCGCTGCAGGCCGCGGCTATTGAAGAAAAACTTTACCCTTTACTAACCGAAGCCGCCCAATTAACTGCCGACCACGCGGCTCTGTACCATTGCCGTAAGCTACAGCTTACCGATGGCCTAAAAAAAGCAGGCTATCGATTAGCTGTTAAACAGATGGCTATTGATACTACATTGGCCCGCCAAAAAGATAAGGAACTGTTTGATAAAGTGATGGCACCGTTTTTAAGCGGGCAACAGGATAGTACCAAAATACCGGGCTTTGCCGAAGAAAAACGTTTGGCTGCAAGGCAATATTCGGGTAATGTGGCTACACTTTTGTATGAGGTTGCGGATGCCTTCAGGGAGTTATTGCCGGGCGACGTTACTGCGCAACAGGATGCAACGAAATGGGCGGAGCGGGCTTATTTGCTGGTGCCCAATGAGCATACGAGGGAGTTGGTGGGAAAGTTGAAGGGCAAATAGTGTAAGGCATCGGTTGTCTTGTTCTAAAATAGGTTTACAGAGTATAAAGTCACGAGTACGCCACGCTTTTGCCTGCGCTGCATACTCGTGCCAGTTGGGGAATTAAAATGGAAGATCATCATCATCGTCATCTTTATCTTCAACCTTGAATTTATTTTCTAAATCACTTTCGATTTTGTTTTGAATACTTAGTAACACTTGTTTTACACCTTTCATTATATCTGATTCACTCGCTATTTTGTAATCGCCAGTGAACCATTTAAGGGACTTTGTTTCAAGTTCTTTTTCATTCCAATTTCTGTCTAAATAATTGGTTGTAAAGTAGAAGAATCTAATTGATTTCTTCGAAATGAAATATGTGATTTCCGAATGATAACTTAAAATATTAGGATATTTAGCCATTACATCAATAGATACCACTTTAAAAGGGACATCAATGTCTAAATCAAAACCGATAACGACGGGGTACATTCCAATAATGTCATCATATCGTTCTTCAGTGATTGGTGTGGCAAAATAGTCATGTTCATTATCCTTTAGCCATTTCACAATCACATGTAATTTTGTAATATTTCGATGATTGTCTAAAAAGTTTATTTTAACTTCATATAAGTCTTTAAGTGGCTCATTTAAAGTAAAAGTATTGATCTTATTCTGGATTGATTTTAATGCTTTAACGGCACCGTCCTTATCAATATAATTTAAAGCATCTAACTTTACCAAATCAGACAACGACATAATTGTTTTGCCTTCGGCTGAATCAAGCTCGAAATTTAAAGTTTCAGTAACATAGTCCTTAAGCTGTTGTTCAATAGTACAAAATTTCTCGGTAAGGTCTGCTTGTATGATGAAAAAAGGTGTCTGTTCCTGATTCATTGAAAAGTCATCAGCAATTACATCAATGATATCTTTATATCTTATATCTGACGTTTTATGTTCTTTGATTGCGTTAACAAAACTAGCCGTAAAGAAACTAATTTTATCATTGGCAAAAGAGGATTGGGAAGTTAGTGAAGAATTCATAAAGTAGCACTTTTTAAATTCTTTCTTGCTTTCTTGAAAATATTTATTGACCAGTCCTACTTCTTTTACATACAATGTACCTGATTGACATGCATCTATCACTTTTATTACGATTGAAGGAGATAAAGTCCTAATTAAATCATCTATTTCTTTGTTTTGTAAAGACGTTTGGTTCCTCTTCTTTGCGTCGAAATCTGATAATATGAAATAAAACTCATCGTTCAAAAAATCACCATGTCCAGAGTAGTAAAAAAAAATTCATCAATTGTGTTCTCTTTGTGCAGAGAAATGAAATTGGTTATCGCTGTTTTTGTTTGCGCACTATTTTCGTCATTATAGAGGCTTAAAATATCATCATATTTCCCTGTCTTTTTTAAAATGGCGGTAATTGTTTCAGCGTCATTTTTTGATGCGGGAAGGCTATTAGGGTTTGAATATTTACTTACTCCAATTACTAAAGCTATGTTCATGTTAAACTATAAATTAGGAATCTAAAAATACGCTATATTAATATATAATTATATTCCTTTTGAAATATCCACCCTCACCCACAAATAAACCCCGCCACTGTCCTCACCTCCACAAAATCATCCCCCTCCAGATCCTTACAATTCACATGCGTATCGGTACAGATCAGCTTTTTAATAGCCCCGCAGGCCTTTAACTTCCCAATACCATCGTTCACAAATAAGCCATGCGTGGTGATTACATAAATATCACCGGCACCGGCGTTTTTATAAGTGAGCGCGGCGTTTACGATGCTGCCGCCCGAGCGGATCATATCGTCATAAATTATGACCGTTTTTCCGGCTACGTCGGCGTTGATGGCGCTCACTTCGGTTTGGTCGCCTTTGAGGCGGCGTTTGAGGATGAAGGCGGCATTTACACCCATGTCATTAGCTAATGATTCCACCCATTTGGCGCGGCCGGCATCCGTGCTGGCCATTACAAAATTGTCGCCTCCATATCGGGTGGCTGCCTCAATTACAATATCTTTGCAATACACGTGTACGGGATACAGGTCCTGCTCAAAATAGTATTGGATGCCTTCGCTATGCAGATCGAACAGCATCACCTTATTGCCCCGGTTTGATTTGGGTATGGCCGAAAGCAGACGGGCGCGGGTTTTGGCGGTCACAATTTCGCCGGGTTTAACGGCGCGTTCCATGGTGCTGTAACCAAAGTAGGGGATAACCAGTGTAAGCGAATCTGCGCCATAACTTACCAGCGACGAGGCAAGGTCGTACAGTTCAAGCGTGGCGCTATCGCTCACGGTACCGCCTATCAGCAGCACCTCTCTGCCTTCCACGTTGGATAGGATGCGCTGGTAACGCTCGCCGTCGGTAAAGTGGCTTACTTCAATTTCGCCGCGCTTGCAATGGCCAAGGGCAAGCACTTTTTCGGCGAGGTATTCATATCCGGTTATGGCAAAAAGTAGTTTCTTCATTATATAAGAGCTTGAAGCAGAAGGTCTAAAGCATAAAGCTTTTTTGTTAATGTGATTTATTGGTTCTGTAAGGTGTTGATCACCTGCTCAAAGGTAAAATCTTTCATGATATGGCCGTTCTCAAAAACAGTTTGGAGATGATCGGCCAGTTCGGGTTGCTCGTCTTCATGAAGGGTTTTATAGCCTTCGGCTGTTTTTACCAGTTTAAGGCGGCCGCCTTTGCTCTTTTTAAAACTGGTGGTGATGTTGCCATTGGCGTCCATTTCGGCAGGGCTTTTCTCAACAGCTATCTCTTCGCTATTTATCACGGCACTGCTGCATTTCAGGGCGAACTTCTGGGTATCGCGGTCGACCTTTTGCAATAGCGCGCCGCCCATGCCCAACACCAGGTTTTCGGCACTGATCCCGTTTTCTTTCAGGGCTTTATAAATGACGCCTATCTCAGTATAATTAACCCCATCGCCCTGGATCACCCTAACCTGAGGAGGCAGTACTTTATACCCCTTGGCATTGGTGGTATAGCCGAACTTATCGAACAGGATGTTAAAGATCTCCAATAAGGTCATGACCGGGTCGCCGCTATCCGGGCGGATCACCAGGGTGCCATCGCGTTTAAGGATCTCCTGTTTCAGGTCCTCGCCCCAGTATTCGCTGCAGGCGCGGAAAATATTATAGCTGTCGCTTACACAGGCAATGACGCCGGTAGGGAAGCTGCGTAGCACATGCTTAAACACTTCCAGTTCGCCTTGCTGCCCAAGCAGGGTACAAATGCTGTGCTCGGTAGCCGGAATGCTGAGGCCGTAAACCTTCTCTGCATGGTAATATTTAATAGCCATGCCTGATCCTGCCAGGTTATCGCTGCCTGCAAAGCTAAGCAGGTGGGCGGCTCCACCTATTTTCGCGCTCTCCACGCTGCTCACCCCGCGGAAACCGAAGTCATTCAACACAAAGGCAATTCCACCAAAAGCTTCGGGTGTGGCGGTTTCTTCATAGTATTGGGTAACTACTTTTTTAACCTCGTGGCTCAGCGTAGCTACGGTGCAGGGGTACCAAACCTGCATCAACAGGGTTTCGAGGAAGTTGGTGAGCCAGTAACATTCAGGATCGGTATTTTCGATGGTCATGAGCACGTTGCCGGTGGGTACGCTGGTGCCTTCGGCAACGGCTTTAATGCGCACCGGCAGGTGACCGTTGTATTTATCCAATATGTATTGAAACTTGCTGCAATCAAACACATCATTACGCCCGAAAACCTGTTTTAGAAATTCATCGGCTTCGTCCAGGTCAACCTGGTTAAAGGCCGGTCCCTGCAGGTATTCCTTCAAAAAATATTGCAGACCGAAGAAAACGGTTTCGTTGAACATCCCCCCGCGGCTTTCCAGGTAACTGTAAATATTGGTGGTGCCGGGGTAGTAAAATTTATGGTGGGCGTATTTATATGCGTCGGCTAAGAGGATCAGATTTTCCTTTTTCATGGCTTTAATTTTTAAGGTATTTGCCGGTGATGAAATTAAACAATTCAATGTGTTCTTCGCTAATAGAGCCGTCTTTTATCATTAAAGGCAGGTCTGTTAGTTTAAACCAGGCCAGGTCGGCAATATCATCCTGTGCCTTTGGTAATAATTACTCCTGTTTTTATTTCTGTTTTGCGTTAATTGTACGCAAATATAAAATATGCGTTTTTAATACGCAAATTGTTTTTTTATTTTGGGGGAGAGACCTATAATGGTGGTAAAATAAACCGGTCATGCTGAACTTATTTCAGCACCCCACAAGCCGAGGCGCAAGCATAGCGGAGACTTAGCATGTGGGGGCCCGAAATAAATTCGGGATGGCGAATGTGGGCATGTTGAACTTGTTTCAGCACTCCACAAGCAGAGGCGCAAGCATAGCGGAGACTTAGCATGTGGGATCCCGAAATAAATTCGGGACGACGAATGTGGGCATGCTGAACTTGTTTCAGCACCCCATAAGCAGAGGAGCGGGCATAGCGGAGACTTAGCATGTGGGATCCCGAAATAAATTCGGGACGACGGAAAAGTTAAAAGTCTCCCCAACCGGGGGAGATTTAGAGGGGCCCCGCTATATCTCGAAACTAATACCCTCTTTCTGCAGCTGATAATACTTTTCCTCATTAAAACGGAAAAGGTTACCCGGTCTGCCGGCGCCTTCGAGGGCCTGTTTTTCGGTAGTTTCTTCGAGGAAGCCGTATTTGGTGATCTTCTTTTTAAAGTTACGGCGGTCGATAGGGCGGTCGAGCACGGCGAGGTAGAGTTTTTCGAGTTCAGAAAAGGGGAACTTTTCTTCAAGCAGCTCAAAGCCCACGGGCTGATAAAGCATTTTGCTTTTAAGGCGTTCGCGCGCTACGCTGATGATGGTGGTATGATCAAATGCCAGGGCGGGGAGCTTTTTGATATTGAACCAGTTCACATCACTGGCATCGGTAGCGGCCTTAACAACAAAGGCGTCGGGCCTTACAAGCCCGTAATAAGTTATGGAGATCACTCGGTTACGCGGGTCGCGCCCCGGCTGGCCAAAGCTGTACAGTTGTTCCAGGTAAGTGATGTTAACACCGGTTTCCTCACGCAGCTCGCGCTGAATAGCTTCCTCTAACGATTCATGATCAGCCACCAGGCCGCCCGGCAGTGCCCAGCTGTTTTTAAAAGGTTCGATATTGCGTTTGATGAGCAGTACGGATAACCCCTCTTTGGAGGTATACCCGAATACTACGGCATCAACGGCAACCTTTATATTTTGGGCGACTGACATAATACAAAGTTAGATATTGAGAAGCGGTGGGGCAAGAGAAAGGCAACTATTCAATCAATTAAAACCGGTGTGCCGAACACTATTTCTTTACGTTTTTTTAGCTGATGAGGTAACTGTGTTAAGCGGGAGGAATATTTAAAAGTTTTTTTATTTAAAAATTTTCTTGTAAATATGCCCTACCAATCAGTAAACCGTTTTACCGCCGCTATGCTTCACGATAAGGAATATCAAATGTGGCCCGATGCCCGGTTATTGGAGCAGTTAAGGCTTGATGACCGTAAGGCATTTGAAATTCTGTACCATAAATATTCGTCGAAGTTGTTTTACGCTGCTTATAATCTTTTCAGGGATAAGGATGTTTGTGAAGACCTGGTGCAGGAACTATTTATTGATCTGTGGACAAAGCGCAACCAGCTAAATATCACTTCGCTTGAGGCTTACCTCAAAGTGGCCATAAGGCACAGGGTATTATTTTATCTGCGCACAAAAAAGGCATCGGTAGATCTCACCGTGATTGAGACACTGGTTGAAAAGTATTCGGCCGATAGTAAATTGTTCCAGGATGATATTGCTCATTTACTGGAAGATGGCGTAGCTCAACTCCCCGAAAAATGCCGGCAGATCTTTACCCTGAGCCGTAAAGAATATCTCAGCAATAAAGAAATAGCGACCCGGCTAAACATCTCCATTAAAACTGTCGAAAACCAGATCACCATCGCTTTAAGATACCTGCGCACTGGTTTAACTGACTACCTGCCGTCGGTAGTGGCGCTGGTATTGCTGCACATGTTTGGCAAATAGACCCCAAAAAATATTTTCAATTGCTTTGGGGGGTACCCCGGTCAATTGCATCCTGCAATTATAAACCGATGGCAAAATTCCCTTTCAGAAAAAAACAATCCGGTGCAAATGACAGGCATTTGCAGGAAGAGCTTGTAAACAAGTATTTCGATGAGCTCGATCTCCGTAGCGTACAAAACGAGGCGGGTGATGAGGTGGAATTTAATGCTGATGGCGTGTACAGCAGGATCAATGCTGCTTTAGATAATACGGAAAAGAAAAATCCGGGAAAATTAAAAAAATGGATGGTTGCGGCTTCGCTTCTTGCAGGCTTATGTATTTCGGTAACAATAGCTTATCAATACCGCTATGCCCTGCTTGACAAACTTGATCCTATTGCCAGCAAACAATTGGTTGCCGCTAACGGGCAAACTGTAAACTTCACCCTTGCCGATGGTACTAAGATATGGTTAAACGCAGGCAGTAAACTTACCTACCCCGAAACCTTCCGGGGCGAAAAACGGGAGATCAGGCTGGAAGGCGAAGCTTTTTTGGATGTAGCCCATGATCCGGCCAAAGCTTTTATTATACATACGGGGCAGGTGAGCACCCATGTATTGGGTACCAGTTTCAATATCAAAGCCTACGCTAACGAAAGCTTTATTAAGGTTGACGTTTTAAGCGGCAAAGTTGGGGTAGTTACTCCGGCCGGTGCAACAAAAAGTACAACCACATTTTTAACCCCCGCCGAGGAGGTTGTTTTTGATAAGGATAAGCTATCCGTGATAAAAAATGCTCAGGTTGATGTGAACGCCTTAAGCAGTTGGAAAGACGGTGAATTGGTATTTAAAAATATGGCGCTGCCCGAAGTGCTCAACACCATTAACCGCCACTTCAATGTAACCGTAATGGCCGATGTTAACCTGGCACGTTGCTCTATTACCGCCAACTTTACCAATGTTTCACTGGAAAATATTATGAAGATCATATCGAAACTGGTGAAGGGAAAAGCTGTGCAAAAGGGCCCGGTTTATCAGCTAAAAGGGAAGGGCTGCTAACATAAAACCAATTAATTAAAGAGATATACCAATTATCAGTTAACCTAAATACAAGCTATGATAACATAAATACATTAAAAAACCCTGCTCAAAAGGGATTTTGACAGGGTTAAACTAAAATGCCGGGTTATTAATTAGTGCAGCGTTTAGAGGTCCAATTCAGAACGAAGCACTTGAATTTCAAACACTTTAATTTTCTCAAATCTATGAATATATCTCTATTTTCAAATGGAGTAATTCGTCATGTATTAATATTAATGAAAATTACCTCGCTTGCCTGCTTTGTGGTTTGCCTCATGTGCTTTACGGCCGTGGCAAACAACTCGTTTGGCCAAAAATTTCTGGAGGTATCGGTTACGCTCAAGTTCAAAAATGCCAAGCTAACCGACGCGCTGGATAAGATCTCGAACCAAAAGCATATCAAATTTGCTTACGCCGATAATGTACTTAAATCAACTTATGTTGTAAGCCTTAAGGTTAAGGACAAAAGTATCAGGGAAGTACTCGATCAGGTTTTAACCCCTTTTAATCTTAGCTATAAGATCATCGACGATGTTATTGTTATTGATGAAAAGCCCGAGATTGAAAGCAGCACGGGAGGCATACAACAAGGCCCCAGGCAACCCATCAAAATTAAAGGTAAAGTTACCGACGAAAACAACTTAGTTATACCCGGCGCGAGCGTTCGGGTTAAAGGTACTTCTATTGGCACAGTAACTGACGTTAACGGCAATTACACTATTGATGCTCCGGATGCTAACGCTGTACTGGTGTTTAACTTTATTGGTTATACCACAAAGGAACAGCCTGTCGGTGGCCAAACTACGCTGAACGTGCAATTGGTTCCTGAAAGAACTTCTCTTAATGAGGTGGTAGTTATTGGTTATGGAACGCAAAGGCGTGCCAATGTTATTGGTGCGGTTGACCAGGTCAGCTCGAAGGCTATCGAGACGAAACCATCGGTTAACCTGACACAAGCTTTGCAGGGAACATCCCCAAACCTTATCATCCAGCAAACCAGTTCAGAGCCAGGTGCTTACGCTAATATTAATATACGGGGTATGAGTACCTTGAATGATAATAACCCGTTGGTAGTTATTGATGGTATTACGGGCGGCGATATCAACTTGCTCAACCCTTTAGATATTGAAAGTGTTTCGGTATTGAAGGATGCCGGTTCGGCTGCTATTTATGGTTCACGCTCGGCCAATGGGGTTATTTTGGTTACCACTAAAAAAGGAAAAAATAATTCGCGTACAACGCTTTCATATAATGGGCAGGCTGGTATCCAGTCACCGCATGTTGGCTACAAGCCGGTGCATAGTTATGAAAATGCCATTTTGCGTAACGAGGCTGTGGTGAATGCCGGTTTGCAGCCTATTTACAGTCCGCAGCAAATTCGTGACTTTCAGCAGCAAGGTGATCAGAAATGGTTTTTGGATTCAATTTTAAAAGATGCATGGCAGCAAAATCACAATTTGGCTTTAACCGGCGGTAATGCCACCACTACGTTCCTGGTATCGGCCGGTGTTACTGATCAGCGAAGTAACCTCGTTGGTCCCAATTATGGCTTAAGGCGTTACAATTACAGGATGAACCTTACCAGTAATTATGGTAAACTTAAGTTAACAGGCATACTTGCCTACTCACGTACCGAAATTAAAGAACACTCGTACAGCACCGGTACCCTTATTGTTGATGCCGGCCGTACACCTACTTATTATAAGATCAAAGACGACCAGGGCCGCTACCTTACCAATGATGTGCTTACCGAGTTTAATCCATTGGGAATACTCGAAAAAGGTGGCTATCGGTTACGCGATAATGATAACGTATTTGGAAATCTTAATGCCGAGCTTTCCATCACTAAAGACCTGAAGTTAAAAGGTGTATTTGGTGGTACCTTGCTATCAAACCACATGTTTGGCAGGGTAATGCAGGTTAATTTTTATCCGTCGGGTACCTACGGTGCGGATAGAAACACTAATGACGAGAACGATAAAAACCTGTTTACCAATGCACAGTTCCTGGCGCAGTATACTAAAACCTTTAATAAATCGCATAATGTTGATGTGCTTATTGGTGTTGCTAATGAATCGACCACTAATAAATCAAACAGGCTTTATTTAAAATATACCGACCCCGAGTTAGGCACCCCAGTTACAGGCACCGTTATCGATCCGGCATCTTCAAACACCAATAATAACACCGCAGAAACCAGTCTTAACTCGTTATTTGGCAGGGCTAACTATTCGTACAAAAACAAGCTCTACGGCGAGTTCGATTTCCGTTTGGATGCTTCGTCTAAATTCAATACACAAAATCGTAACGCATTTTTTCCATCCGTATCGGCCGGTTATAGACTAACAGACGAGGGCTTTATGCAAAACTATCGCGATAAATTAGGCGATATTAAGTTAAGGGCCTCATATGGTATTTTGGGAAACCAGAGTGTGCGCGATTATCAGTATCTGCGTACTTATGGGCCCTACCGCAATGGTGATGGAACAATCAATCCCAATCCTTACGGGTTCAATAACTCCGGCGTTGGCGGCATAACTATTGATTTTGCCAATCCAAACCTGCGTTGGGAACGCGCGGCAACATTTAATGCCGGCATTGATGCCAATTTCTTTAAAAACAGTTTAAGTGTATCGGTTGATTATTTCAACAAAACGACACGTGATATCCTGTTGCCGCCGGTTGTACCCGGAACTTTCGGCGCCGGGCTGCCAAGTTATAACGCGGGGAAGGTGCAAAACCACGGCTGGGAACTTACGGTTAATTATTATTTGACCACTCAAAACTTTAAGCATTCCTTTAGCTTTAATGTGGGCGATAGTAAAAACAAAGTTTTATACCTTGAGGGTGGCGACCAGTTAAAAACTTACGATGAGATGCAGGTTATTAACCGCGTTGGTCTACCTATTGGTTCGTATGTGGGTTTAAAACGCGATGGCTATTTTCAAAATCTCCATGATATCCAAACAGGCCCTAAACCAGCCGGCCTAACTGTTTCGCCTGGCGACAATCGTTATGTTGACGTTAACGGCGACGGCGTTATTGATGATAACGACAAGTTTGTTTTGGGCAACCCGTTCCCACGATTGACTTTCGGTTTTACCTATAATGTTACGGTTAAAGGTTTTGACTTCAACCTGTTTTTACAGGGCGTGGGCAAGCGGAGCATGTTTGTAAGAGGCGAACAGGTTGAGCCCTTCCACGTAAATTATTCGCAGGTTATTTATCAGCACCAGTTAGATTATTGGACTCCTGAAAACCCAGACGCACG
>Ga0157372_10004536_pt1 | contig 14796 bp, 8 predicted proteins | sample C55metaG_FD_115307 | JGI IMG/M metagenome (GOLD analysis project Ga0157372, IMG submission 115307) | Corn rhizosphere microbial communities from Kellogg Biological Station, Michigan, USA - C5-5 metaG | ecosystem: Host-associated > Plants > Roots > Rhizosphere > Soil | place: USA: Michigan... | reverse complement strand
TGCAAGGGGCAGGCTGGTGCTGGTTCGATCGCTGATATCCAGACAGGATAAGTTTCCGGCAAAGTAGAGTTCTTTTATGATCTTTCTTTTGTAGATCACGCTTTTTTCGCTCATAGGAGGTGGCCCGTTCTCATGGACCGCGTAAAATTACCCTTTTCCTTTGATCATTGTTCAGACGAATGAAGGATTATTGGTTAACGTGTCGATTTTAGCTTTTTTAGTGGAATTTTTGTTCGTTTTCGAACAGGTGTTATTCGATTTCGTACAGGTTTTTGCTCACTTGCGCGCGGGTGTTAGATGACTCATATATTCTTTTGCCGCGTCCGGGTATATGGCGACGCGATGCGTGCGCACCAGGTCGTGTACGAGCCGGGCTTCGCCGGACAATTGAAGCGTGATGGCGTTGGAAGGAAGAGCCGGCATATGACAATCGATGCAATTGGTGGTGAGGCCCTTTGCGATAACGGGAGGAAAGGAACACGTGTGCCCACCGCCACCGTTGCCGCCGCTCGCACCGTTGGAGTTATGACAAGCGATGCACCGCTGCGAATAGATCTCCATCTTCCCATGTTCGTTGACGTGAGGATTGTGGCAGGACGAGCAATCGAGCCGATCGGACATCCGGAAGCATTTGCTGGCCGTGAGCAGACCGTACTGGTTGCCGTGAACGTCGAGCGTTGCCGTCGCCGCCGAGTCATATCTTGCGGTGGAAAAATTGTCGAGGGTATCGCCCGCCCGGAAAGTGAACGGCGGCATCCGCTCGTTCCGGAATCCCGAGTGGCACAGCGCGCAGGCATCGAGGCGTTGCTGCCGGCTGAGGTGCCGGGTGTTGACGATATACCTGCCGGTACGTTCGGTGGGGTGTGCGGTCTGCCAGGCGACATGTTGTGCGCCGGGTCCATGACAACGTTCGCAATCGATCCCATAGAGAATGCTGGTGCTGTCGAACACGGTGCTCAGACCCTCCAGTTCGGCCGTTTTGGCATTGGTGCCATGGCATTCCATACACTGTCCATGCACCTGCTTACCGAAATAGACGATGTTCTGTGGATAGCCGGGACTGTTGCACCAGCTGTCGAGCGGGACAAAATACGAAACGGGCAGCTGGAACAGGCGGTTCCCGTCCCAATACAGGTACGTCTGGCCCTTGCGGCCCGAACCGATAACGATCCCGAATGCTTCGCTTTCGACGGGTTTGCCGTTCAGCAGGAAGGTCTGGTAGAAGTGGCCCGCCTTTTTTTCCATCTGCACTTCCATGTGGTCGTTTAACACGAAGCGGCCTTTGTCGCCTTTAAAGGAACCTTTGATAGAGGCCGCGTTTGCGGGCCGGGAGTCGAGGTAATGCGCCGTGTGGATGTGATCGGCGTAGATGGCGCCGTGACAGGTCTGGCAGGCGGCGGAGCCGATGAATGCTGTGGTGTCGCCGGAGGTTGCGCCGCGTTGCGGCGTGGTCGTTGGTTTCCAGCGCGCGCTAATGAGAACGATCGCCGGGATCAGCAAAAGGGTGAGATAGTATTTCTTTAATTTGATCGTCGTAATTTGATTTTTTGGAGGACCCACTCGCCGATCTGCCGGCCGGATACCTGGCCTGCTTCGATGGCCGCCCGGTAGTGGATGCCCCCATAAAGCCGGGAGATGGCGGCCTCCTGCGCGGCCTGCTGGAAAGATACAAAATGTTTTTCGGGCAGTCCCCATGGCAGCTCGGTGTCGTCGTTAAAGGCGCATTCCGCGCCGAAAATGGGCGTCAGCACCGTTGCCGAGACCGTGGAGACGATGCTATGGCCGCTGGTGTACTCGGGGAAGGGCGGGGTCTGGAGAATGGGACGCCAACCTTCATCGATATAGGAGTTGATATAGGTCTCGGGGCGGACGACATTACTGCGATATTTCTCATCCCAGCAGCTGATAAAGGCGTCGAAGATGCCGATGGAGGTGAGGGCATAGGCGGCGGCCGTCTCGATAATATCGCTGTGGCGTTGACGGGAGACCGTGGTGACGATGGCAATCCAATGCCCACCGGGCGAGATCTTCTTGGTAGCAAAACTGAGGTGCCCTTCCGTCGTAACGGCGAAGGGATTGCAGTCCCAGAAATTGGCGATGTCTTTTTGCTCTGGCGAAAGGGTGTTGACGGTGTGATACACATCGGCGGCGGCCCGGTAGAACGGACTGGCGGTATCGGTGCTGAAGGGGGGCGCCGTCGGCGGCCGGAACTGGTCGGCGCTGTCGAGGGTGACGGGCCGGATCTTGTTCCAGTAAGGCTCTACGGCCGCCATATAAACGGGCGGCGTCGGGATCCATTTGTCTTTTTGCCGGGAGATGCGATAGCGGGGCAGACGGCGCGTCTCTTTGTACCCATCGGTCTCGGCCCAGGCGATGATGGATGCAGCGACTTGCCGGCCATAGTCGAGGGAGGCGTCGTAGATCGGGGGATTGACGCCTTTGCGGAGCGTGGAAAGGATGGCATGAATGGAATCCTGCATGGCGGAGTCGGAGAAGACGAGTCTCTTTCCTACCGAAAGGAAGGCGTAGACGGCAGCGACGGGGTAGGAAATAGTCTTTTTGGGAGGCGCGATCTCGGGGAATCCCTTTACCTGTCCGTGGAGCGAAGCATATTGTTGGGGGCTGGATTGGACGAGGGTCTCATAGGCCGCAATATTCGTATACAGGTAGATCCGGCTGGCGACCGGCGGCGAGAAGATGTCATGCACCATGATATCCGTGACGGCGGCTTCGGCGCGCCGGAGGGGTTCGGCGTTGTCCTGGGCGGAGGCGGCGATAGTGACCAATAGAGGTACAAGGAGGAGGAGTTTCATTGGTTATTAACTTTTATGACCTGAACGGCATCGTTATTCTTTGCGACGACGATCCATTTTTCCCCATTTGGCCCCCTTAGTTCGACCATTCCGCGGACATCGCCGCCGATATAGCAGCCGCTGATGGCGGGATCCACGGGCTCCAAAGAAGGTCCCTTCAGGAACATCCCGAGGCTCGCGTCGCCGCGTCCGAGCTGGGTACGCCAGGGAAAGAAATTGCCCGCCACCAGCAGATCCTTTTTGCCGTCGCCATCGAAATCGTCGTTTATAGCCCCCGAGACACGCGAGAATTGTGCGGCCATCGGCAGGGGGCTGAAAGAAAAATGGCCACCGCCCTTGTTATAGAGGATACCGGATGCCAGCTGGTTACAATGCAACACCTTCGCCTGCGCCAGTTTCTCCGCCGGGAAGATATCTTGCATCGTTGCATCCGCATACGCCTTATAGCTATTGAATTTCTTTCGCAGCGATACCATCTGATCCAGCAATTCATCCCGCGACGCCATGGGGTAGCTCTTCCCCTGGATATAATAGCAGAGGATGGGGTCGAGGGAACCGTTGTCGTCGAAGTCGGCGACATACAGCGAAAGCGGTTGCGCGGCCGAAGCCTTGAATTGATTGTTCAGCCCGCAATTCCCAAGGATGAAGTCGGTGCGGCCGTCCCCATCCACATCGGCGGCGGTGATCGAAGACCACATCCCGTTGACACCCGCGAGCCCCGCCGCGGCGGAGACATCGGTCAATTTTCCTTTGTCGTTGTGGAAGAGCTTTGGCGCCATCCAGTCGCCGGCGATGAGCAGCGAGGGGTATTGGGGGTCGTCGAGCGCCGACCAGGCGGCCGCCGTTACCATGCCCGGCAGGCGGAGGCCGGGACAGACGGCATCGGTCACATCGGTGAATTTGGCGATGCCGTCATGGGAGTCGTTGCGCAATAGATAGCTCTTTGAGGGAAGCGGGAAGGAGCCCGGCGCGCCGCGTCCACCTACAAACAGGTCGATACGACCGTCGTGGTTGAAGTCACCGGCGGCGATGGCAAATTTGCTGCTGTTCATCACCGGGAGGGTTCCTTCCGGCGCCTTCGTGAAATGGCCCTTGCCGTCGTTGAGATAGAGATTGTCCTGGTAGCCTTCCGAGGCATCGGCGTATTCGTTGCCGCCGCTGACGATGTACAGGTCGACATCCCCGTCGCCGTCCGCATCGAAAAAAAGGGCGTTTACCTGCTCATAGACCGTGTCCGTTGCCCAGGGTTGGGAGGGGGCGGGTTGGAAATGCCCGTCCTTTGCCTGGAGGAACAATTGGCCGCCCTGGCCGATCGCGCCGCCCAGGAAAACGTCATCCAGCCCGTCACCGTTAACATCGGCCTTTGCCAGCGCGGGGCCCTCCCGCGACAGCTGGTAAGGTAACAAGGGCTCATCCTTAAAATCAATAAACTCATTTTCCTTATGAATAAAATTGATTCCTGCCGTGGCCGTGATATCGGTAAAGAGTTTTGGCGGTGCGGGAGCGGTTGGTTTGGGGATTGTATTTTCCTCGTGGAGACTTAGGGTATGGTCGGGTGTTGGATTGTTGACAACGGTGACACTGTCATCGGGCCAGGCGATAGTGAGGCGGGCGATGGATCGGCCTTTTGGAAAACCAAAGAACAGTTCAGGAGCCTGGCTGGATTGATATCCGCGGACGGGATAGAGTTCTGCCAATTGGGTGTTGCCGTCGGAGGTGGTGAGGGTTGCTTTTGCGCCATAGGCCATTGTGTTGAAGCCTTTGCCGGCAAGCCGCAGCCGAAGCCAATGATTCCCCTTCAACTCACTCTCATTATTACGATACACCATCACGGGCTCATTGTTATTACACACGACCAGGTCGAGGTCGCCGTCGTTATCCAGGTCGGCATAGGCAGCCGCGTTGGACACCGCAGGCGTCGAAATTCCCCAATCTTGGGAAACATTGGTGAAGCTGAGGTCGCCATTATTGCGAAACAGATAGTTGCCGAGCTTGTTGGCCGGCATCTTCCGCACCAGGTCGATCGTCCTGAAATTCTGATCCCCCCGCTTCGCCGCCGCGATCTTCGCGTCCGGCACGGCATATTTGAGAAAATCGAGATCGGTAAAATCCCGCAGGTAGCCATTGGAAACAAACAGATCTTTCCAGCCATCATTATCGAAGTCCGCCAGCAAGGGCGACCAGGACCAATCCGTATTCGATACGCCCGCCAGTTGGCCTATCTCCGAGAAGCGAAGATGACCCTCGCCATCCAGACCTTCATTCAGATGCAGCATATTCCGCATCTGCTGGTGGTAGTACCCGCTGTCCAGCAGGAGGTGGTAGGCATCGTATTCATCGGGACCTTTGAGCAGCTTCTGGCGGTGATTGTCTTCGGGCAGCATATCCAGGGTGAGCACATCGGGCCGGCCGTCGTTGTTGTAGTCGGCGATATCGCTGCCCATGGAGTATTTGGAGATATGGGTGAACGACTGTTCGAGCGACTCCGTGAAAGTACCGTCGTGGTTATTGAGATAAAAGCAGTCCCGCTCCGTGTAGTCGCTGGTGGTATAGATATCCGGCCAGCCGTCGCCATCCACGTCGCTCACCGTCACGCTGAGCCCGAAGTTCAACGGGTTGTTGATGATCCCGGCTTTGGCCGTCACGTCGGTGAAGTGGATATAACCCGCGGCGTCCCTGTCCTGGCGGAACAGGCGGTTGCCGAAGTGCCTATCGGGTGTTGCGCGGATTGCGCGGGTATTGAGATAGGGGTTGTAGGTGTGGTTGGAATGGTTGAGGAGGAAAAGGTCCAGGTCGCCATCCTTGTCATAGTCGAAGAATACGGCCTGCGTGGATTGGGTCCCCGGCGCGTCGAGCCCATATTCCTTTGCCATTTCCTTGTAAACGGGGATGCCCTCCTTTATCCCCTGGCAGATATACAGTTCGTTGCAAAGTTTCATCGAATCATCGTATTTGCCGGAGTGGCAAACATAAATATCCATCAGCCCGTCGCCGTTGACATCGGCCATGCTGACCCCCGTACACCAGGTGCCGTTGCCGGCCACATGGGCCTGGCGCGTGACGTCTTCGAATTTAAAATTCCCTTTGTTCAGATACAGTTTGCAGTTGCCGGTATTGCTTGAGAAGAAGATGTCGTCGAGCCCGTCATTATTCAGATCGGCGATGCCGACGCCGGCGCCGTTATACAGGTATTCATAGCGCATGACGTTGAGCGAGTCGTCCTCTTCGATGGTATTGAGGAACGAAATGCCGGTCTGCTTTTCGCTCATCCGCGTAAACAAGGGCTGCGCGTGCATCCGCACCGCGCTCAGACAAACGATTATGATCAGTGCCGGTCTCATTGCAGATCGATATTTTCATCTCCCGGCCGGTAAGGCAGGAAGATCATCATCAGCGTCATCATTTCATCGGTGGTCCGCATATCTCCATAGGAAAAGATGTTTCTTGGCGGGCTGTTGGGATTAAAAGGATTGTCGGCTGTATTATCGTAGGTGCACTCCAGGTGGATCACCGAGCCCTTGGGTATCTTCACCAGCTTTGGGAAACGGTAGATCTCCTGCCAGCGGAAATCCCAGCGGGGGATATGGACGAGCCGGATGGTATCCCCGCCATTGGGCGGAATGGCATAGGCCAGGTATTCCTTCCCGATAAGATGCATATGCGGCCACACGTACAGGATCGACTGATCATCGGTAGGATTGGTCACCTCGAGCGTGAACTTCTGTACCTTCCCCGCCTTTATATAAAAGATGGGATCGATCTGTTTTTCCCCGATGCCGCCCGACCCGAAGCTGACGACTTTCACCCTTCGCTGTACCGGCGTATTCTTGAAAAAGAGATTGACGCCCAGTTGCACCGACTCATCTGTCGCCGAAGGCGCGAAATGGACGGTGAGCAGGATCACCCCGCGGCGGGGCATCACCCAGCCGATGTCCTTGGGATAGGATTCATAGCTGGTGCCGGGGATCCAGCCGCCATAGTAGGTGATGGTCTTTCGGTAAGGCTGGTATTGATCGAATTTCCGGCGATCGTCTTCGGTCAGGTTGATCAACGCGTCCGTCCGGTAGATATCGATACTCGTGTCGGGCACGGAGTGGATGGCGTAGTTGGCGTGGTGGATCAGCTTTTTGTTGTTGCAGTAGAGCTCGATGGCTTCGACGTTGGCCGAGTCCTTTAGCTCGAAGGGTATCTTGAAGATGATATAGCGTTCGATATTGTCGCCTGTCACGTGAAAGCTATCCTTCGCTTTCAGCACCAGGTCGGGCTGGCGAAAATAGCTGGTGCCGGGGATGGCGGCTTCGGTCAGCCGGGCGGTATCCGGGCCGTCGCCGCGGGGGGCCTTGTTGTCGATCCACTGGATCAGCAGGGCTTTTTCTTTATCGGTCAGCGACCGGTCGTTGGCGAAATGGACGTAGTTGTTGTCGGCTTTCCAGGGCGGCATATAGCCTTTTTGCAGGACGTCGCGGATAAAGGATGTCCTTTTGGCTACGTCGGCATAAGTTATCAGCGAGAAGGGACCGGTCTGTCCCGGTTTGTGGCAGGTGGCGCATTTGGTGCGGATGATGGGAGCTACGTCTCTAAAGGTGGGGCTCGAAGATTGTGCGAAGGACCCCAGCGGTCCCGCAAGGGTCAGGAGGAAGGCTATATTCCAAAAAAATTTTCTCATGTCAGTAATCGTTGATCAGGCAGCCTACGGGCTTGTTATAGGGAACGCGGACCCGTTGGTGCGCCAGCGACTGATCGATGGCGTCCTGAAGGTAGAACACGGTCGGCCGGGCGCTTGGCATGCCCAGGTCCTTTATCCAGTTGTCGATGGAGCCGTGATAGAGTACTTTCTTGTCCGGGCCAACCAGGAACACTTCGGGCGTGACGGTCGCTTTTAAAGCCGTGGATTGGGTCTTGGCCGAATCGATGAAGATGGGAAAACCGATATGGTATTTTTGAGTGAAGGCATTGACGTCGGCGGCGGAATACGCTTTTCCCGGCACGACGCCCGCAAATTGAACCTTTCCGGAATATTTTTTAACCAGCTGGTTCAGGGGCAGCGAATAGTTTTGGCAAAGCGGGCATTCGGGGGACAAAAAGATGACGACCCGTAAAGGGGTAGGGGCCGGCTGCGTCCACGCACCGGAGAATACACATGCACACGCGACAAACAAAAGCAATTTCTTCATTAACCTAAAATTAAAAAACTCCGGGCTGATAACAGCCCGGAGTCCTATTCATTTTGCATTTGACTAAGGCGCATCCCACCAGACACGACCACTGAAGTCGTTGGGGCCGTTGCCCCAGTTGCCGTCGGAGGTCATGTTCTTGAAGGCGGCCTGCTGGTTGTCGTAGTTGCGGTCCGTCGGGAGCAGAACCGAGATGGCTGCACGGCGCGGCAGAGCGATCGGGGTGCCGCCGTTGGCGGTAAGCGGTGACCAGGCAATCGTCGAGGTCGTATTCGGGTAGCCCGTCCGTTTCCACCAGGCCCAGGCCTCGCTGGGTTGACGGAAGAAGTCGAGATACGCCTGGCAAACGATCTGGTCCAGACCCGTTGCCGGGTTGTAGGCAACCTTGGGTTGTGCCAGGTAAGTCGCAATGTCGCCGGCAGCGATCTTGTTATATCCTGCGATCCCCGCTGCCACTGCACGCTGGTCGTAGTAGGTGATGGAAGCCGTCACGCCTTTGTTGTACCAGGTGGCGGCATCGTCGCCGGTTATCGCCCTGTTGCCAAGCTCCGCGCGGATAAAGCAGTACTCGGCATAGGTCAGCAGGGGGAAGAAGGCAACGCCGGTGCCGGCGCCGTTGCCGTCGCCTTCGTCATAGTTTGGCGCAAACAGCCGGTGCTGCAGCTGCGAGTAAACGCTGTCGCTGTGCAGGAAGTTGTTGGCGTTGGCGGCGACGTCGTCGGGGCTGGTTGGAGCGCCGACAAACGTCGAGGTCTTGAGGGCCGGACGGTAGAACATTTTCAACCGCGGATCGCCTGTCGTGGTCATGAAATCTACCACGGGTTTGGCCGCGCAGAATCCTACCGGGTTCCAGTTGCCGGTGCCATTGGCATAGCCGGGACCCGCATACAGCGCCCAGCTGTCGTCTGTCGAAGCCATCTGCGTCGCATCGGCCAGGACGTCCGTCACTATCGATTTCATCTTGGCCGGGTCCCGCTTCATCAGGCGCATCGCCATTTTGAGCCGGACGGCGTTGCCGATCTTCGCCCATTGCGTAGCTTCCTGGGTAGCGTCACCGATACCGCTGGGAAAGAAGGGGTCCTTGGCATTGATTGCGATCTGCGTGGCTGTCTGCGGCGTCTCCAGCACTTTAACGGCCGCCTTTATCTGCGCATCCAGCGTATCGAACAGCGCGGCCTGACGGTCGTACACCGGGGTAAGCGTTCCGCCATAACGGGCCTCGAAGGCCTGTGTGTAAGGGATATCGCCATTGATATCCGATACATAGAACGCGTAATAGGCCTTGAATATAGCGGCAATGTTCAGCTGGTACACCCGCTTTGCCTGGTCGCCCGGTTTCATCTGGGCGATAAGATGGGCGACATCGCTGAGATAGGTGCCCACCCGGCCATAAAAGATCTTGCTATACCGTTCGTTGAAATTGCCGGTCACCCGGGCGAAACCGGGGGTGTTGCCGGCGGGACTCGTTGCATACTGCATCCAGAGGTTCTCCGCGCGGTATACGTCATAATAATATTCGAAATCGTCCTGGCAACCCGCTGCTGCCGCAAGGAACTGGTCGGCAGGGTCTACTGTATACAGCGTGGTAGGGTTCAGGTTGGTCTCGACGAAGGCCGACTTTTTACAGGCCCCCAGCGCCAGACAGGCTATGGAAATCGATACAATATATTTTCTCTTGTTCATAAATTCAATTTTCGTGTTGTTAGACGTTAGAAACCAGCTTTGACACTGAATCCAAGGCTGCGGGTGTAGGGCAGACCGCCGTATTCGGCGAACCCTGCGGAATTATTGTTATAGAAGCCTTCGGGGTTGATGCCATCCTTGGCCGTCTTGTACAGGTAGCCGAGGTTGCGCCCGGTCACGGCTACACGCAGCGAGCTGAACTTCACCTTTTTGTAGATGCTCGAAGGCAGGTCATAACCAACCGTCACTTCCCGGACCGCGATCCACGAGTTGTCGAAGGTGGAATATTCGCGGATACCGCTGGACCACTGGCTGAGGTTGCCGTAGTAAGCGTAGGCGGGGACGGGGGTCACCAGCTTTGCATTATATGCATCCTTATAGCTCATGCCGCCGACGTCGGTGCCGTTGATCACAATCCCGTCGTTGAATACGCCGTCGGGGATGATACCGTCGTTGTGCGACACACCGGATCCGTCCGTATAGGCGATACCGCCCGACGCGGCGTCGCGGCCTTTGAGGGAGTTCTTGAAGGAGCCGCCCGCGGAACCATACTGGTGGCTGGCCGAAGCCATCAGGCCACCGTACTTGGCGTCTATCTGTACACTCAGATTGAAGGCTTTATAGCGGAAGGACTGTGTCGTGCTACCCAGCCAGTTCTCCATAATGGTGCCCAGGGTCTTGGTGCTGCCGTCGTAGTCCTGCGAACGCAGGAACGAATAATAGCCGCCGGTGGTTCCATAAGGGGCGAGGCCCAACACCTTCTTACCTGCAGCGGCAGCGTTCTTTCCGTTATAGATGGCATAGCCATAACCGGTTTGAACGGTACCGTAGCTCTGGCCGGCGATGGCCACCGCCTGTTCGTCTGCACCGAAGGCCAGTTCCAACTGGTAGGATTTGACGCCGGGAGCAAGGCTGATCACCTTGTTCCGGTTGCGGGTGAAGTTGACGGTAGAATTCCAGGTAAAGTCCCTTAACTGGACCGGGGTGGCCGTCATCAATATTTCGATACCCTGGTTCTGGATATTACCCGCGTTGATCGCCTGCGAGCTCACGCCGCTCTCGACCGGGGTGTTGAGGTTCAGGATCTGGTTGAAAGAATTCTTCTTATACCAGGCCACATCGAAGCCCAGGCGGTTGTGGAAGAAGCGGATATCGGCGCCGAATTCCAGTTCGCGGGCGCGTTCGGCCACCAGGTTCAGGTTGCCCAGGTTCGAACCCTGGAACGTAAACAGCTGCTGGGTCGAGTTGCCCGCCGTATTGAAGGTGCCGTTGGGCGAGTAGTAACCTGCCGTGTTGGTAAGATAGGCGTCCGGATAGGAACCCGACCAACCCAGGCTGGCCCTCAATTTACCAAAGGACAGAATGGAATTCGAATTCTTGAAGGTAGGCAACTCCGTGAACGTCCAGGCCAGGCCAACCGCGGGATAGGTAGCATAGATCTTACCATGACCATCTCTGTAGCTCAGGGAGGACACCCAGTCATTCCGAAGGGTACCATTGAGCGTCAGCATATTCTTCCAGGTCAGGTCGCCCATCGCATAGACAGCGTCATTGCGGAAGTCCGAATAAGGCGCATCATAGTTGTTAACCTCGATGGATGCCGGGCTGACGGAATTGGAGATGGTATAGAGTCCCGGGGCCAGCAGGCCACCGTTGGTGTTCAGCTTGATCCGCTGTCCGCCGAGCCGGCGGTAGGTTTCACCCCCCGCGGAGGCATTCAGCGTGAAATCCTCGCCGAAGTCCTTGGTATAGTTCAACAACCCTTGAATGCGGATATTGTTGTAGCTGCCTTTTATCAGCGTGTAGCTGCCGCCGGAGAAATTCTTTCCGCTGCCGTTGACGTCTTCTTCCGAATAGAAATTGTACGTATTGACATTACTCCGGACGAGTGCGCTAAGGCCGGGTGCGAGCTTGATATTCAGGTCAAGATTGGCCAGCAGGTTGTTCTCATGCTGGGTGCTGTTGTCCTGGTAATAGTTCCACATCGTGTGCGCGAGATAATAGGGGTCGCCGCTGGGGCCGGTCTTCTGACCGCCATTGATCGTATCGATGTAATTGTGTTGCCACCAGTCGATCGGCGCATTACGCGGCATAAAATACGTGAACGCAAACAACGGGCTGAAGTTACCTCCCTGCCAGATTGGGTTCTTGATCGTGGAAATGGTATAGCTCACGCTGGCATCCAGGCTGATGAGGCTGCCGATCTTGTGGGTGGCCCGCAACGTGAAGGCGTCACGCTGCAACTTGTTGTTCGGCATGATGCTGTTGTTTTGCAGATCGGATACCGAGAAACGATAGGTACTGCCTTCGTTCCCGCCTTCGATGGCGAGGTTGGTATTGATGTATTTGCCGGTCTGGAAGAAGTCGAGCGGCTTGTTGGGTACCCAGGGCACCATGCGGCCGTCGATGTCCTTCACCGTGTGACCGTCGAACTTCGGTCCAAAGGACTGGTTGGCGTCCGGAGTGTTGTAGATGCTGGCGTTGAGCGGGTCGACGATATCGTTGCCTTGTGCGTCCTTATCGAAGAAGGGCTTGATGCCGCCGCCATAGGTGTTCTGATAGTCGGGTAGCTTGTACGCATGATCGAAAGATTCGGTATGCGTGAAACTGATCCCAAGGTCTTTGCGGGCCCGACCCTTCTTGGTGGTGATCAGCAGCACCCCGTTGAGACCCTTGCTGCCGTACTGCGCCGTCGCAGCCGACCCTTTCAGCACGTCGATGCTTTCGTAGTCATCGGGGTTGAGGTCCTTGATGATATTCCCGAAATCCCGGTTCTGGCCCCAGGAGTCGGCGCCGGTAGTACCGGGCTCGATGAGGATACCGTCGATGACCACCAGCGGCTGGGTATTGGGTTTCAGACTGGCGTTACCGCGGATGCGGATCTTCGCGCTGGAGGAAGGACCGCCGGCGCCCTGCCCGACAAACACCCCGGCGACCTTACCCTGCAGGGCGTCGACGAAGTTGGCGTTATTCGCGCGGGTGATCTCTTCACCCTTGATCTCGGTGACGGAGTAAGGGACCTTTCTCAGGTTGGTCCGCTGACCGAAACCGGTCACGACTACTTCGCTGAGACTCTTGGGGTCAGTATGCATCGCTACGGTAACGGTGCCGCCGGTGACTTCCACCTGCTGTGTAAGGTAGCCGATGCCCGAAAACACGATAACCCCACCCCTTTGCGCGTTGAGCTTAAAATTACCGAGGGCGTCCGTTGAGGTGCCCGATCTGGCGCCTTTGACCATAACACTGATTCCGGAGAGGGGATTTCCAACACTGTCCCTGACGACGCCGGCTACTGGTATCCGGTCCTGGCCAAGTAGTGCTGCGCTCCACATGCAGGATAGCATGAACAGGAGCCAATGAGCCTTAAACTTTCTCATTTACGTTGTAGTTTTGATTAAGAAAATGCAGTTTTTATCGTTTCTTTCTTTATAGATCCTTTTATAGAATGGTCCATGACCAGCGCCGCAGCCCCGATGAGTTCCGCATCCAACCCCAGTTCGGACACCTCGATGGTCGTACTGGCCGAAAGCCTGGGTATACAGTGCTCGTTAAGGGCTTGCTGCAGGGGTATCTGCCAGATCTTCCCGGCGATCGACCCTCTTCCGCTCAGCACGATCGTCTCCGGGTTCAGCAGGTGGATAAGGATGGCAACGCCTCTACCGATATGATAAGCCGCCTGTGAGAGTAGCTCCACCGCGAACTTGTCGCCTTTTTCCGCCGCCCTGGTTACCGCCATCGATGCCTGGTCGAGGTCATCCGTCAGTTGTTTTTCCTGCAGCAGGGTAACCCGGCGATTGCGGATGCCTTCCTTTGCTTTTTCCACGACGACCATCAGGGAGGCTTCCGTTTCGAGACAGCCCATCTTGCCACAGCTGCATAGTTTATCATTGGTGAACAGCGGCAAATGGCTGAATTCCCCGGCGAACCCGTTGTATCCCCGGAACAATTCACCGTTGAGGATCAGGCCGAGGCCGATACCCCATCCCAGGTTGACTATCATCGCGCTCTTCTTATGACGTGCCGTCCCGAATTTCAGCTCGGCAAGCGCAATGACACTCGAATCGTTCTCGATGTATGCCGCCAGGCCGAGCTTCTCCGTAATATATTGAGTGATGCTGGTCTCGCCGTTGCCAAGAAAGGAGTAGTTGAGGCCTTTTCGGGAGTCGATGAAACCCGGCATCCCGATGCCGATGCCGGCTATTTTTTCTTTGTTGATTCCCGATTGTTGGATGTGCGCCGCCAATATTTCGGCGAGAGTTTCGAGGGCGCGGGGATTTTTGGTAAGGTGGAGTTCGATCTTTTCGGGGGCGCTGACAGGGCGGCGATGCATGTCCATGATGACGATGCGGGTGAACAACTGGTCCATGGCGACGGCTACCGTATACATCCGGTCCGGCCGGATGGAATACATCTGCGGCCGCCGGCCGCCGGTGGAAGGGGCGTAACCCGTTTCAGCGATATCGTTGTCCCTTATCAATTCATTTAACATTTTTGTCGTCAGCGGAAGACTGGTCTTGATAAGGGTGCTGAGATCGGAACAGGATAAGGCGGTGGAGAAGTATAGCTCTTTGATAATCTTTTCCTTATATAGCAAGTTTTTCTCGCGCATGGACAACGGTCAGTGTGTAGTTTCGGTTAAAATGAAATTAAAGTTAATAAACTTTCATAAAAAAGTTAAAAAGAAGTAAAGATTTTTATTAAAGATATATCGACATAAATAAATACGATGTGATTCGTATTGAATTTTTTGGCTTTCGGCCTTGAAATTCCCGGGCTCAGTTAAAAAAATGGCAATTACGAAGAAAGTCGTATATTAGCCTATAGCCTCATCGCCATGATAAAAAAACAACTGCTTTTTGCCCTGCGCCGCCTCAGCCGGCATAAGATGACGACAGCCATCAACCTCCTCGGCCTGACCTTCGGCATCCTGTCCTGCGTAGTGATCTACCTGTATGTCTCCTACGAATTCGGCTACGACAAATTCCATGCGGACGCCGGCCGCATCTACCGGGTCACCCATAAAACCACCTTCAACGGCACGGAAAATAACGATGTGATGATGGCGGCGCCCGTCGGTCCGGATATGCGCCGCGAGTTGACCGGCTTAAGCGCCGTAACCACTCTTT
>Ga0157372_10004531_pt1 | contig 14808 bp, 16 predicted proteins | sample C55metaG_FD_115307 | JGI IMG/M metagenome (GOLD analysis project Ga0157372, IMG submission 115307) | Corn rhizosphere microbial communities from Kellogg Biological Station, Michigan, USA - C5-5 metaG | ecosystem: Host-associated > Plants > Roots > Rhizosphere > Soil | place: USA: Michigan... | reverse complement strand
TTAACAAGAAATCACATCATACTTTATGATCAAATTGATTGGCCGCTTGTCAGGTGTACTGGTGCTCTTTGTTTCTCTCTACTCAAACGCCCAGGTCAATGCCGTGCAGTATGGAAAAAACCGGGTGCAGTATCAAAAGTTCAAATGGAAATATTACCAAACCAATAATTTCAATACTTATTTCAGCCAGGATGGTTTGGAAATTGCCAAATATGTAGCGCAAGTTGCGGAAAAGGAGTTGCCCGGACTGGAGGAATTTATCGAATACGGACTTCAACGTCGTGCCAATATTGCTGTTTATAACAGCTTCGATGAAATGTATCAATCGAACATCGGTCTTGGCATCGATTGGCAAAATACCGGCGGCGTTACAAAGCTGGTGAACAATAAAATGCTCATTTATTTCGATGGCAATCATCAAAATTTGACAAAACAAATTCGCCAGGGGATTGCAGGTGTGCTTGTGGCGAATGTTTTGTTTGGTGATGATTTGGGCGAAATGGCCGCCAACCAAACTCTTTTGGATCTCCCTAAATGGCTTACCGACGAGTACATTGAATACGCTGCCGAAGAGTGGAGCACTGAGCTGGACAACCAATTAAAGAACGCCATGCTAAGTGGTGAGTACCGCAATTTTTACCAGTTTGCTTTTGAAAAGCCGCTGCTGGCCGGACATGCTTTTTGGTACTACATCGGCAACAAATATGGTAAAGCTAAAACTACCTACATGCTTTACCTGGCGCGGATCTATCGTAATTTGAATAGTGCTACCCAGAAAATTGCAAAGAAGAAGTTCAAAGATGTGCTGAAGGATTTTATGATGGAGGAGCCACAACGTTATTATAAAGATGTTCGTGGCCGTAAACTGGTTCCAAAAGGTCAGTTATCCGTTAGCGAAGAAATTGGCAAAAAAGATTACATCCGTTTCAATGCGAATCCCACTCCAAGAAGCTTTGCTTATGCTGATGTAGAGTTCAAAGGCGGAAAATATAGTGTTGTCTTCCACCCCAACTTCACCGATAGAAAAGTTTTATTGACGTATGGTGTAAGAGCAGGTGAAGATGAAATCAATCCAAACATGCCCATTTTAGCATGGGACGGCAAGGGAACTCGTCTGGCTTGTGTTTATAATAAAGAAGGCAAAAATCATTTGTTTGTTTATGATGCTGTGAACCGTATTAAAACAGTGAACGATGAACTGCCGCAGTTCACCCAAATTCAGGATATGAAGTATATGCTGGATGCGAATACTTTAATCCTAAGCGCTGTAAAAAGCGGGCAGTCAGACATCTTTGTTTATAAAATTGACAAGAAAACAACCCAACAGATCACCAACGATATTTATGACGACCTGGATGCTTCATTTGTTGCTTTTCCCGGCAAAACAGGAATCATCTTTTCAAGCAATCGTCCGTCAGCGGATGCGCCAAATGTGGATACGGCAGTTGCCAATCATAACTACAATATTTTCCTCGTAGATAACTGGAATCAATCCGAGTTCAAACAAATCTCTCAGCTCACTAATGTACGTTTCGGCAATGCCAGGTATCCTTCTCAATACAACACTACCCACTTCACTTTTGTAAGTGATGAAAATGGTATTAATAACCGTTATGCCGGTTTCTTCAAGTCTGAAAGAGCCGGATTAGACACCCTGGTTTTTGTTGGCGATGAGGTACTGCGCAATCCCGAGAGAAAAGAATTGGATAGCACTTTAAAAGAATGGAGCAAAACAGAGGTAGATTCCGTAGGGTATGTTTCCATCACAAATGATTCTTCTTATACATTTCCGCTAACCAACTACCAGGCAAGTTTGCTGGAGACCAGAACTGCCGGCGATAACTCATTGGTTAGTGAAGTGATCAGGCAGGGAGATTTTAAATTCCTTTACCGCCTCCGTATGGATGAGGCGACCCTGCGCAAACGCAACATTACAGCTAAGCCAACGGAATACAGGAGAAAAGTAGAAGAACAACAACGCATTGCCGCAAGCAAGATACAAAGCATTCAGCCTGTTCCGTCCGACACTTCGCATAAACAAAACGACTTCTTTAACAGCGAATTCAGCAACGAGCCCAAGGATTCCTCTCAGTTGGGAAAAGTTTTTGAAGCCCAGGAATTGACCGAGGAACCAATTCTGAATAAGGCAAAATTGTATGAATACCGGCCACCTAAATTTTTTAATGACTATGTAGTAGCAGGATTAAACAATACCGTTTTCACTCCCAATAAATACATGCCTTACCAGGGCGGTGCAGGCCCGGTCCGACCGGCCAATGGCAATGATTTAAATGGAATGATACGTTTAGGAACTACGGACCTTTTTGAGGATTATAAAATATCTGGTGGTATACGTATTGCTCCAAACCTCAGAGATAATGATGTTCTTTTTGAGTTTACCAATCTGAAGAAAAGATGGGATTGGGGATTGACTTATTTCCGTAGCACACAGGAGGTTCAATTTGAACAAGGTTCAACAGGTATCATACCTCCCCGTAAAGTTTTTGCTACCTACTACCTTGCAAGATTAAATTATGCATTTGACAGGGTTCGCAGTTTAAGAACGACCATCGGACCAAGGTATGACAGAACAACTTATATCACACCTTACGGTTTAGATATTCCTGATGAAAAACATACTTACGGAGAGCTTTCATTAGAATATGTTTACGACAACAGTATTAACAAAACGCTGAACATCTGGAATGGTTTACGTTACAAAATCTATGTTGACTATTTTTCACAGGTCAACCAAACTAAAACCGCAGAAGGCAAAAGCCTTTTCAATGTTGGATTTGATGCACGCCATTACTATCCCATTTATCGCAATGTAATTTGGGCATTGAGGGCGGCCGGTGATTTTTCATGGGGCGATCAAAAAGTGGTTTATTATCTCGGAGGTGTCGATGGATGGATTTCTCCTAAATTTAATAATGCCAATCCTCCGGCTCCTGATGCTACTTATGCTTATGAAGCACTGGCTCTTAATCTTCGTGGCTTTAAGCAAAACACAGCCAACGGCAATAATAATGTTGTGATCAACAGTGAAGTAAGAGCACCGCTCTTCAGTACACTCTTTAATCGTCCAATCAACAACGCCTTCCTTCGCAATTTCCAGTTGGTTCAGTTTTTTGATTTAGGAACAGCCTGGAACGGCGGATATAACCAAATAGAAAGACCACATGTGATCTATTCAGATCCAAACAATCCTTACGTTAATGTAAAGATCAAAGCAGGTGGAGTCGGGCCGTTTGCAGGAAGTTATGGTTTTGGTGCACGCAGCACTTTGCTTGGATATTTTGTGCGGTTTGACGCAGCCTGGGGAATGGATGTTTTATTCAAAGGAAAGCCAATGATGACTGTTGCATTTGGATTAGATTTTTAATTATAATTGTCCTTTAATAAAAAAGGGATGTTCAAAGGCATCCCTTTTTTATTACAACACCTTGCTCAACTTTTTTATGGTTAAATAAATTACAGTTAGAAGAATGGTATAGCAGACAATCATACTCCAATCGAAACGGTTACGGATGGGATGAATAAAAAGATACAAGATGTCTTTCGTCAACTGAAATGGATTGGCGATCACATCCCAACTATTGAAACGCAAGTATCTTCCAATGTAAACACCGAACCCATTTAGTGCCATAACAGGAATGATAAAAAGCAGGTCAAATTTTTTATTGAACGTTCGCTCAAATAATTTTTCCATTTGTCGAACAGAAACAATTCCAAATAAAATTCCGCTCCACGCGAATGATAAAAGCAAAGCCAGATCATACCAAAGCGGCACGTCTTCATTCATATCCAAATGAAAAAGGTCAGTGATGATGTAAAAGGAGTTGGGAATGAACATTAGCCATACAAAAACATAGAAAAGGAATTTCGCCTTAGAGATTGCATTCGTTCGAACTATTTTTTTTGAAATTCCATAGGGAACAAAAGCAAGGAATAAGTTCCATGCCAGAAAAGCAAAGAGAATATGGCCGGTGTAAATAATGCGAAAGGCCATTAGTCCGATACTGAACACGCTGCACAAAAGAAGAATTTGTTCCGTATCGTTGCGATTCAAATAAAAGCGAAATAGAAAATTGTTTTGAAGGTATTTCATAGTTACAATTTTGGGATGAAGATCAGGCAACCAACAATTACAGCAGCAATGGCGGCAACCAATACAGCACCAGCAGCAATATCCTTTACCTGTTTTATTTGAGGATGTTTTTCTGATGAAATAAAATCCATTGTTTTTTCGATAGAGGTATTCAGCATTTCAGCTATCCAAACAAAAACAATTGAAAAAACGACAGCAATGGCTTCCCATTTGTTAACCCCAAGAGTTACGGACAAAACGAGCACGAGAACGGTAGCTGTCAAATGAATTTGCGCATTAGGTTCTCTTTTGAAAAAGCACACAATACCATCCCATGCGTAGATAAAACTTTTCAGTCTTGCCTTCCATGAAAAGGAGGAAGCATTGCTGTCGAATAGTTTTTCAGTAGTTGTTTTACGGTAGAATGTTGTTTTCATAACGGTATTATTTTGAGTTGTCACCTTTCAAATTAATTTCATCATCAGAAAAACAATAAGCGGCCAACGCTATTAATCCAAGAGGAGGGAATAATGAATACCTGATTGGCCGCCAATATGCGTTCCTGGAAGAATCATTTTGATTTTCATAAGTCACCATTGAACTTTTTTGGAAAAGTGCATGATGACAGCAAGTGTGATAAACAAGCCAACACTTCCTAACAGCAGCGCATAATCCTGCAATTGAAGAATGGTAAATACATAGGTGTAAATAAGAAGCAGGACAACAGATAATATTGCAGTTAACCTTGAGGAACTCAAAATCCCTTTGATAAACCATGCAATTAACCCAATGGTTGCTGCGGCAGCAATTGCATAAGAAAAATTAAAACCGATGTATTCAGAAAACGACAACAACAAAGTATAGAACAGCACTAAAGCCAATCCCACCAAACCATATTGAAAAGGATGAACTGATTTTTTGTTGGATGTTTCGATTAAGAAGAAAGCCGCGAAGGTGAGCAGGATGCACAGGAAAGAATATTTCACCGAACGTAATGTTTTTTGGTAACCACTCACAGGAACATACAAGTCGGCACCAAAAGCACTGTTGCTGATATTGACACCTGCAGCAGTTGCCGTTGTCGAAGTCACATCTGCTCCCTGGAAAGCCGTTTGCCTGATGACAAAAGAATTATCCTTCCACTGCTGTGGGAAATTTCTCTTTTGCGAAACACTTTTCCACTTTGCCTGGAAGCTATCATTGCTTATATTTTTTTGACCAGGAAGGATGTCTCCGGTAAAACTTGGGTGCGGCCACTTTGCCATCATGTCAACTGAAGTTGTTTTACCTAATGGAGTAAATAACAATTCTTCTGAACCGTTAACATTCAAGTCTGCAGAAAAGTGAACATCTTTTAAATCTTCGATGCTTGTTAAATTCAAAGGAGCACTCAAGCCCTCATCCAACGCCAGTGCACCAGCACCATCCACACTCATATCAAGCACCTGGTTATTCCAACGAAGCCGCACATCATCATTCAACCCTTTTACATCGGAAATACCAAGATGCACAAAGGCCTCATTCCAAATCATATCTTGTGGAGAAATCTTTAATTTTTCCAATGAAATAGTATTGAAGCTTCCATCAAGGTGAACACCGGAAGTGTAGAGCATCACCTTATAAATACCACGATATTTTTCTTCGGGGCTAACCTTTGAATTAATGTTTAATTGATCCGGGAGAAAATAAGCGAAATGTTTACTCTTAGTGCTGTCTGCACTTGCTTCGCGATAAGGAATTACTAAAATAGGTCCGGCAATATTCTGTCTGCCAGCCCATTTACTGCTAACCTCCGTAATCGCTTCTCTTTGTCGTTGCTCTCTTTCTTTGATAAGATCAGTTACATAAAAAGTTGGTATTTGCAATATCAGAACAATACCACCAATGATCAGCGCTTTTACAAGCACTTTAGTTTTAGTCCAAACGTTTTGTACTACAGTTTCCATATTATTCATGATTGAAGGTTTTTAAATGCTAATTGTTTTGTTTTCTGATAACAGATCCAAAGTGGCAGAAAACCAAACACCCCGAAGGAACAGTCGATCAGCCTCCAGCCAACAGGTATTCCCCTAAATGAACCTGCAATGAAAGCAAGAGGAAAGATTAATACGCAGGCAATTAGTCCGAACTCGATCACCCAAATATTTTTTACAGGGTCACGGTAGGGCCCAATAAAAAGAATAGCCAGAATGAAATGGGCAAAGGCAAGCCAATCATAACCATACAATAAAAAGGGAGTATCATGATTTACATTTTTATAAGCTGTTAAAACTTTCTCTAACCAATAGTGCAGTGGTGTAGGAGAAGAAAAGATTTCTAAAAGAAAAGTTAGCTCCGCTTCAACAGGAACAGCTGTTACACCACTCAGAAAAAGAATGATGATGAATGCCAGGAGCAATCGCCTGATTAATTGAATGGTTTTAGTCGTTTTCATTTTGATGAGCATTGAAAATTTGAGCAACAGAAATTCCATGGCTTAGAACTCCTACGTAACCACTAACCATTCCTAAACACAACAAAAAGCCTGTTTTACCTGGAACATACTCCGCAAACAACCAGGCAACCAACAATGCGAGCAATGGAATTGAAGCCATCAATAACATCCAAGGAAAGCTTCCTTCGAACTTTATTTTACGAGATAACCACAATAGAATTTGAAGAGCTAGTGTTGCAGGCGAACTCAAAACAATGGAAGCCAGTAAGGCAGCAACAATCATCATAAAATGCCATCTATAGAATAAGCAAATGAGCAACACCACTGAACCAATTATTATCGCCGATGCACCATAAATTCTTGTTAGTATCCTATTTTCTTTCATAATAAAAAGCACTTTGTATTTCAAAGTAGAAGGGCAAAAAAAATTATTTTATTCCCTTAATCATTTTTTCAAGTCCTGAAATGTGATCATTAAAAGCCTTCTCCCCCGCTTTGGTGACTGCATAAGTGGTGTTTGTTTTTCTGCCAATGAACCCTTTTTGCACTTTAATATATCTGCTCTCTTCTAAAGTTTGCAGATGTGTTGCCAGGTTACCATCTGTTACTTCCAGCATTTGTTTTAGATCATTAAAGTTGATTTCTTCGTTCACCATAAGAATGCTCATGACGCCAAGACGGATACGGTTGTCGAAAATTTTATTTAAACCTGCTATGGGATTGTTTGCTGCCATCACATTCTCACTGTTTGTAAAATTACCTTATCAACGATTCTTCTATGTTCAGGATATAAATATTGCTTTGCTATTCTGTTCTCAGGATACCTGTCAAGCAAATATAAACTCGCCAGGAAAGCCCACTCTAAAGGTTTCATAACAATATAGATTATATCAGACATCCATTTATTAGAAAGAACAACATATACTTTAGCAAAGTTCCCACCAATTGCATTATAGGTTCGTCTGATGTGCCGATGTAGCAAAGGCACCTTCTCCTGAAGCAGGTCTTCAAATGCATTCGAAACTAAAAGTTGCCTGTTAACTTTAATAAGATACCCATGACGTATGCCCTTTCGTACGGGCTTAACCAAATTAGTATGGCCACTTGCGGCAATTGTACATAGGAAATGTCCGTCCGGACACACAACTTTAGAACAATCAAGTTGCGATAACCCATGTTTATAAGTATCTGTAAAAGCAAGAATAAATGAGTCTGGTTTCTGTCCAAACAACATCAGAAATGAAATCATGATAATTAACAGCGGCAAACAAACAATAAAAAGCACTGGTATTTTTTGAAAAAGTTTCCAGCTTAGGATTTTATAACAAAGTAGTTCAACCCCATTTGTATAATTGATTTCATCATCTCCACGGTTAGATTTCCACAACTGGTGGCTTTTGCTAAGAACATATAGGAATAAAATGATAACGGGCACATTTCCAAAGAACCAAAAAACAAATTCGTCAAGTTGAATAGCCACAAAAACGTTCAGCACTATTCCCATTAAAACCATACTATTAAGTATCACTTCAATTATTGGTGTCGTCAAACCTGTGCGGTAGCTTAAATACAAATAGGCAGCTAAACAAATACCAATCAAAAAATAAATAGTCATTCTATGATTTGGTGAAAAAACAGCACTATCTGAACAACAATCATTTTTCACGCCCAGATCAAGTATCGACATGACAAAAAAAGGCAGCAATACAAGCACAAATATTTCAGTAAGTCTAAAAAGACCACCATGAAGAAAATGCTTGCCCGAAATGACAAATGTCAAAAAATCAATCATTACGAGCGCAGGAAAAATGAATATTGCTATCACTATAAAAAGCATCTAGATTAAATTTTCATTTCCACCACGTTCGTACTTCCACCACATCACAAACCCGTAAATGATATGTAGCACACCAAAGCCTATTGCCCAGAAATACAAACCATAACCAATAAACTGTGTGTTAATCAGTCCAAGCGCTATCTCTGAAAAACCTAAGTAACGGATGTCACTTAATGTATACCTGCTCCCGCTTACAAGCCCTAAACCATAAAACACCAAACAAGCCGGCGCTACAAAACGCCATTCACTGTATTGTAACATCGCAATGATAAAAAGTCCGCCGGTTAGCACTGGTATAGCTGTGTTAATTACAAGTTGCTTAGTAGTATGATCCCACAAAGGCAATTTGTTTCTTCCGGCCCTACGCCATGTAAAATAAAGTGCTGAAATTAATGCGAGACCAGCAACAACAGCAGCTAAAAGAAATAAGTTCCATTTCAAACTATGAAAGTGTTCATTAGTATAACCCCGGCTTGCATAGCCAGTATAATATTCATGAATCCAGCCGTAGGCGAAGTATGTGCCAATTAAAGCCCAAATGCCTGCAGCAATTCCGCTTAAACCACTTAACGAAATAAAACGGCTGGAGCGTCGCATCATTTTCCTAATGTCCTTTAATGCATCCAGATGCTGTTCTTGTACACCCATAAAAAGCACTTTGTAATACAAAGTAAATGTGAAGATTTGAATTTTCAAAAAAATCTAACAGCTAAATTGAAGAAATGATAACTGCGGCAGCTTATTGAATCTCTTCTTCTGAAAGCATTAACGGTGGCGAAATTCGAAGACAGTTTGAAGCAAAAAGAAACCAGTCAGTAAGAACGCTGTTGGCGATGCATTTATCAATAATCTTTTTGCAGGTGTCGAAGGAGTCAAATTCAACTGCCATCCATAAGCCAAAAGAGCGGAGAGATTTTATTTCCGGATGATGAAGAATTGCTTTGAATTGTTGTTCTTTTTTGTCAACATCAAAATCGTTTTCCAACAAAACTTTGAATGCTGCCATACCTGCTGCACAACAAACAGGATGACCGCCGAAGGTGGTGATGTGGCCAAGAACGGGATTATCTGTGAGATGTTCCATCAAAGTCTTATCAGCAATAAAAGCCCCTAGTGGCATTCCGCCGCCCAATGCCTTCCCCAATAACAAAATGTCCGGGACAACATCAAAATGCTGAAAGCCCCAAAGTTTGCCGGTTCTTCCAAAGCCAACCTGAATTTCATCGAGAATAAAAAGCGTTCCTGTTTCCTTACAACGTTTTTGCAAAGCTTGCAACCATTCTTTTTGCGGAGCGATGATTCCGGCTTCTGCCTGGATGGTTTCTGCAATTACACAAGCTGTTTGTTCAGTAATAAATTCTAAATCTTCGGGAGAATTATAGTTCAGATGTTGAACCCCGGGCAACAGTGGGCGGTAAGCATTTCTCCAATATTCATCACCAATAATACTTAAAGCTCCCTGGGTAGAACCATGATAAGAATTTTTGAAGGCTGCAATTTCATTTCGCCCGGTTACTCTTTTAGCGAGTTTCATCGCTCCTTCAACAGCTTCGGCCCCGGAGTTGGTGAAATAAACAGAGTTTAAGGTTGAAGGTAAATGCTCCGTCAAGAGTTTTGCGTATTGTACTTGCGGACTTTGAACAAATTCGCCATAAACCATGATGTGCATATAGTCATCCAATTGCTTTTTTATGGCCTCCACAACTTGTGGATGACAATGACCAATATTGGCTACGCTAATCCCACCAATTAAGTCAATGTATTTTTTTCCTGAAACATCCGTTAATTCACAGCCTTCTGCTTTTACGATTTCCAAAGCCAAAGGAGCCGACGATGTTTGTGCCACATGTTGAAGAAATAACTGGCGAAGGTTCATGCGACGAAAGTAATACATCCCCCTGTCCTAAAGAGGTTGCGATAATTATCGGACAGATTGGAGCCATTTGATTGCTTTCAAGCAGTCTTTATTCGAAGAGTTTTAAACAACAAAGACAGGAAGGCACAAAGGTGTACAAAGAGTGTTCTTCTTGCTCCTTCCAGTCCTTGTGACCTGGTGGCTAAAAAATGCTTTGCGGTGACGAATGTTTGAAACCGGTAAAGACTGATGGCGACTTTGGCGATAGTTGTTCTGAACGATGAACGAAATGCGACGCAAGAGACGATCAATAGTAGTAATGTAGATTGGAAAATCAAAATATTCAATGTTCAATGAGCAATGCCAATTTTCAATGGCAGTAAAATCAATTTCTCCTTCTCAAAAAAATCGTAAATCTGCAATCCTAAATCAAAGGAGATGGCTTTAGTACTTCCGGTTGAAGATAAATTTCCAAAGTGGGGAGAGAATTGCTTCGTTGCTCCCAATTCTACAATTGTAGGAGATGTAATTATGGGGGACGATTGCAGTATTTGGTTTAATGCCGTTGTAAGAGGTGATGTCAACAGCATCCGGATTGGGAATAAAGTCAATATCCAGGACGGAGCCGTGATACATTGCACGTTTCAAAAAACGCAGGCCATAATTGGCAACAATGTTTCAATTGGCCATAATGCCATTGTTCATGGCTGTACTTTGCACGACAACGTTTTGGTGGGAATGGGCTCCATTGTGATGGACAATGCAGTAGTTCACAGTAATACGATTATTGCAGCAGGAGCCGTGGTTTTGGAAGGAACGATTTGCGAAGGCGGAGCTATTTATGCCGGTGTTCCGGCTAAAAAAGTAAAGGAAATTTCGGCCGAAAAAGTAGAAGGCGAGATCAATAGAATTGCCAATAATTACCTGCGCTATTCCAAGTGGTTCGATTCTGTTAATGAAGCCTCAAAAGGCTTTTAATACTCGATAATTGAGTTTATCTTTATCGAAACCGTAATCAAATGAAAGCTGTACGCTTTTTAACCATTTCTCTCAGTGTTTCATTTCTTGTTACCTCATGCAGTTTGTTTAATGCCAAACGTGGCTGCCCAAGCAATGGCCGTAACGTTGGAGCCGAAAGGGTTTTAGACATGTCCAAAAAAGAGCAAAGAAAAGCCGGGAAATTTAAGGCTTAATAATTGCATAATGCAACAAAACGGTTTGTTTTATTGTCTTTAAGTAAAATTGCTCATTGTAAAAATTATGCATTATGAGTCTTACCCTACGAACAACCCTGGGTTGTACAGAAGCCGTGATTGACGGCGATGGCGGATTAAAAAGATTTTACCAGATCGCTGATATTCTAAGCGATGATCTGCAGATTACCTTCACCAATAAGGAGGATGATTTTGATGCTATAAGCTGGGATTTTACGCTCAGTCATCATCATCTTACACTTCAATACAGCATTTACAATGGCATTTCAATTTTCCCGACAAGAACAAAGGATGCCCGTAGACGCGACAACAAAGCTGTAGTTGAACTGGCAAATGTTCTGGAAGGAAAGCTGATGACTTATGATATGAGAAGGCATATTGCTTAACTACCATTTTTGTTCGGGAATAGACTCTAATATATTATAGTAGCTAACGTATCGGTCTTCGTCAATTTCTCCATCTATTACTGCTTGCTTGATCGCACATCCTGGTTCATTTATGTGAAGGCAATTGTTGAATTGACACTCGTTCAAACGATCACGCATTTCCGGAAAGTAACCGGATAGTTCCTGTCGTTCAATATCCACCAAGCCAAATTCTTTCATCCCGGGAGTGTCGATAATCTTTCCGCCAAAAGGCAATTCAAACATTTCAGCAAAGGTGGTTGTATGTTGGCCTTTGCCACTCCAGCCACTTATGTCCTGTGTTTTGATTTGAGCATGTGGAAGAATAGCATTGATAAATGTAGATTTTCCTACACCACTGTGCCCGCTGATCAAGGTTGTCTTATCTTTCAACAAATCTTTTATGTCGTCAATGTTTTGGGTTTGTTTTAAACTCACTCCAGCTACCTGATAACCGATGTTTTCATAAACTTCTTTGAGCTTTTCAAACTTTGCGATGTCTTTCTCTTTATACAGATCGATTTTATTAAACAAAATGATGGCGGGAACATGATACATTTCGCAAGCCACTAGAAAACGATCGATAAAGCCGGACGAGGTCCTGGGTTCTTTGATGGTAGCAATCAGTAGTGATTGATCGATATTAGCGGCAACAATATGCTGCTGGCTTTTTATTCGGGGCGATTGGCGATTGATATGATTTCTTCGGTCATGAATCTTTGTGATTGTCACCGTTCCTTCGGCAGAATTCTCTTCTTCAAAATCCACAATATCGCCTACAGCAATAGGGTTGGTTGATGTGATATCATCCAATTTGAAAACGCCTTTCATACGGGCATTCCATACCTTACCGGATTCATCTTTTACACTGTACCAACTGCCTGTAGATTTATAAACAACGCCTTGCATGTTATGGGAATGTTCTTAAGGAAGTATACCTCAAAATTATGTCGAGCAGGAGAAAGAATAATGAAGCGAGAATCAACCAAACGAATTCCTCTTCAAATTTTGTTTTGGTCACAACTTCAACATCTGATTTTTCAAGTCGGTTGATTTGACGATATACTTCCTGCAAACTTTCTTTATCAATCGCACGGAAGTAAGCGCCACCTGTTTGCGAAGCGATCTTACGCAGTAGGTTTTCATCAAGGAAACTGGCAATTTTATTTCCTCTTTCTTCAACCGTTTTTGTTCCTAGTGCGCCAAGTCCAATTGTATAAACTTTCACTGCTTTTGCTTTTGCGATCTCAAGGGCAGTGTAGGGATCGATCACTCTTGTTTCAGGTGGTTGTTCATTCCCGTCAGTAAGAAGAATAATTATCTTGCTTTTTGCTTTGCTTGAAGATAATCTTTGAACTGCAGTAGCTAATCCCTCTCCTATCACGGTCCCGTCTATCAACATTCCACTTCTAAGACTTTCAATCTGATCTACCAACGCATCATGATCTGTAGATAAAGGAAATTGAGTGTAGGCTTCACCTGAAAAAATCACAAGACCAATATTATCAATTGGCCGATTTCTTACAAACTCCTCTGCCATTTGTTTCGACACTTCGAGGCGGTTCGGAACAAAGTCAGCTGACAACATACTGCCGCTAATATCCATGCATAAAACAATATCGATCCCCTGTCCTTTGGTTTTATTGGTTACATTCCTCACCTGCGGACGGGCCAGTGCAAGTATCACGCATCCTATTGCCAACAACCGCAGCCAAAAAGGCAAATGAATAAAACTGTTTCTTGCAGTTCTGATAGCAAAAGCATTTGTGGTAGTTACTTTAAAAGATGATTTTCTCCATGACGCTGTGCGATAATAATACCATGCTATCAGGGGCAAAGACAGAAGGAGGGGCAATACCCATTGATTTTTAAATTCGATATGTCGCAGCCAGTCATACAGCATTTTAAAGGTTTTCGGTTTCCAGTTTAGGGTTTGGAGTTTGTTCAATATCAATGATGCCTTGCTTAATATCATTGATTGAGGTTTGATTTTCCTCTCGTGTCGGTTGATATTTTGCGTATTTCACCAAATCACTCAATCGCAAGGTTTGCAACAACTCATGGTATTGATCTCGACTCAAATTCAGCTTTTCAATTTGAATGGCAAGATCATCGGTTGTTTTTGAAAATGAGTAGATATTTTTTCGCTTATGCAAATACTCCCGAAAGATCTGAATGAGTTCCGTATAAAAAGCTTTGCTATCAACGTCATTTCTTTTGTTTAATACATCGAGTTTTTTTAAAGCCCTTTTGTAAGCTCCTTCATCAGAAACAAATTCACCTTTAGGTTTTGGTTTCCCTTTTGGGAAGAATAAAAGAAACAACAAGATCAAAATCAACAACCCAATCAAATACCAATACCAGGTTGTTTCGCCCGGCTTTTTTATTTCCAAAATATCATGGATATCATGATAAGGTTGTGTTGTATCAAAAGGATGGGGTGAATAAGCAACATCAATGAACAAAGCCTTGGTTCTATAACTTCCCAAGACAAATGGTGCAATCTGAATTTTACCCGAGTCCCAGCTTGTTACTGTAAGGTTTTGAATAAGCGCAACACCATCATTAAATTTTGAAGTATCGATCTGTGACCTGTCGAGGACTTCAAATCTTGGGATACTGTCAACTTCAAAAAAATCCAAAGGCTCGCCTTGGTTGAAATTAGCCTGAAGCTTCAAATGAAATTGTTCTCCTATCAGGATCTTTTCCTTGTCAGCAGTAGCAGTAACTTTTTGAGCAGTTACCGTAATGGAGAAAAATGATATGATCAATAAAAAAATAAGGCCTTTCATTATTTATTCCTGCTGATAAAAAATCGTTGTAACACTTTTACATAATCCTCATCTGTTCGAACATGCAATAAACTACAACCTGCACGTTTGAATGTTTCAATGCAATAATCCGTTACACGGAAGAACTCCTTTTCATATTCATAGCGAACAAATGAGCTGTTGGTATCAATCCACTTTTGTTG
>Ga0157372_10004528_pt1 | contig 14814 bp, 9 predicted proteins | sample C55metaG_FD_115307 | JGI IMG/M metagenome (GOLD analysis project Ga0157372, IMG submission 115307) | Corn rhizosphere microbial communities from Kellogg Biological Station, Michigan, USA - C5-5 metaG | ecosystem: Host-associated > Plants > Roots > Rhizosphere > Soil | place: USA: Michigan... | reverse complement strand
TCAGCTAAAACCAATAAATGATGAAGGCCAATTGATATTTGTAGGGCCATTTGAAAATTTTGATGAAGTAAAGTTCTATGAAAGAGGCATTCTGCCTTTGATTAAAGATATCATGAAAGTATCTGCTGAAAAATACAATACTTTTGTAATCACTAAAACTGAATTAGACAAGCTTACGAATAGTGCAAAGATCAACGCCTATTTAGATTTTTATAAGAACAGCAGCAGATAAGATGCAAAAAAAGACTACTACTTTAACCAAAGAAGAAATTAACCGTTACACTATTACCTTTTGGAAAATTGTAATAGGTTGCGTTGCCTTTGGAATTATACTCCTTTTTAGTGTTGGTTTAGGTTTATTTGGAGAGTTACCTTCATTCCGAGATCTTGAGAATCCCAAAAGCAATCTTGCTTCTGAAGTAATTTCTGATGACGGAGAAGTGCTTGGAACTTATTTTGTACAGAACAGATCAAATGTTAGGTATGATCAAATTTCTCCGCACGTAATAAACGCATTGATCGCTACTGAAGATATACGTTTTTACAGCCATTCTGGTATAGATTTTAAACGGACCTTTAGCATCATCTTCTATAATTTAATAGGTAAAAAACAAGGGGGAAGTACTATAACTCAACAGCTTGCCCTGAATATGTTTCAGGAAGAGGGCCGGGCGAGAAATCCATTTAAACGTTTTATACAAAAGCTGCAGGAATGGATTATAGCCATTAAGCTTGAGCGAAATTATACCAAAGAGGAAATCATTACGATGTACCTTAACACTGTTGATTTTGGTTCATACAACAGCTTTGGTATTAAGGCAGCAGCCAGAACCTATTTTAACACAACTCCCGATAAACTCACTGCCGATCAGGCTGCAGTACTTGTTGGGATGCTTAAAGGAACTTATATCTATTCGCCTATTCAGCATCCTGAAAATGCTTTAAAGCGCAGAAACACTGTATTATCAAACATGCATAATGCAAGTTTTTTAAGTGATGCAGAAACAGCTGAACTTCAGGCAAAACCTTTAATCTTAAAACTAAATCCAACTTCACATAATGAAGGACTGGCTGCTTATTTTCGTGGTTTTTTGAAAAAAGAGATCCAACGAATCTTTAAAGAGCAAAAGATCATGAAGGCCGATGGAACTCCTTATGATTTAGACAGAGATGGATTGAAGATTTACACTACCATTAACTCTAAAATGCAGCGCTATGCAGAAGAGGCACAACAACAATATATAAAAGTCCTTCAAGCTCAGTTTTTTCGTACCTGGAAAGGTAGAAATCCTTTCAAGTTTGAAGAAGCTGAAATGGTTATTGAACAGGCAGTTAAACGATCTGACCGTTACAAGGTATTAAAAGAGGAAAATCTTACAGAAGGCGAGATCTGGGAAAATTTCGGCAGTCCTGTAAAAATGACTGTTTTCAGCTGGAATAAAAAGGGTTCAAAAGATACTACAATGAGTCCGCTTGATTCTATCAAATACTATAAACTTATCTTGCGCAATGCAGTAATGTCTATGGAAACAGGCGGACAAAACGCTGGATATATTCGAGCCTGGGTGGGTGGTATTAATTACGAGTATTTTAAGTATGATCAGGTGAAAATGGGCGCAAGGCAGGTAGGATCAACAGCGAAACCTTTTACTTATGCCGCTGCCATAAATGCAGGCTATTCCCCTTGTTATAAAGAAGAAAACGCTCCTATAACTATTAACGGCTGGACCCCAAGAGCTCATAAACCAATACCAGGCTTTATCACTTTAAAAACCGCTCTTGCTCACTCAGAAAACTGGGTAACAGCACGTGTAATGAATCATGTAGGCCCAACCGCAGTAGCAACACTGATAAAAAAGATTGGAATAACTTCAAAGGTAGAAGCAGTGCCATCTATTTGCCTGGGTTCGTTCGATGCCACACTCTATGATATGGTTGGTGCTTACGGAGTTTTTGTTAATCATGGAATTTGGAACGAACCTACTTTCCTGCTACGCATTGAAGATAAAAATGGTACTCTCATATATGAACAAAGCAGAAAAGTAGTTGAAGCTTTGAATCCGCAAACTGCTTATGTAATGACAGATATGCTTAAGGCGGTGGTTAATGAAGGAACCGGACTGCGTTTGCATAACTCAAAATACCGTTTATTTAATCCAATAGGTGGAAAAACAGGAACCACTCAAAATAACTCTGACGGCTGGTTTATTGGAATAACCCCTCAATTAGCTACAGGAGTTTGGACAGGAGCAGAAGACAGGGCAATACATTTTCTTTCTATGGACGATGGTGAAGGCGCAAACTCTGCACTTCCTGTATTCGCTTTATATATGAAGAAAGTATATGCTGATCCTTCTCTGCATTATTCTAAAGGCGACTTTGAACCTCCTCCGGGTGGATTAAATATTACAATCAACTGTGATGCTTATGGCCCTAAGCCTGCAGCAGATTCTACAGCAACAGCAGATCAACCTGCAGATACTGCTCCTGCACCATAAAAGTATACAAAGGGCAATTTTAAATAATCGTCCTTTGTCTTGGAAAGTCTAATTGTTTTTTATTGGACAAGAAGAACCTTCAAAAGCTTTCATACTCCGTTTGTGAGTTCTGCTCGTGAAGGTTTTTTGTGAAGATGATTAAAGTGAATGGAAAAATTTAACTATCGTGAAGCTTTAAAAAAAATCCCTCCCAAACCGGGAGTATATCAGTATTGGGATGCTTCAGGTGAACTTATTTATATTGGAAAGGCTAAAAACCTGAAAAACCGGGTTTCTTCTTATTTCAATAAAGACAACTATAAAATAAACGCCAAAACAAAGGTTCTGGTTAGCAAAATTGCTAACATAACCTTTACTATTGTTGATACCGAAATTGATGCCTGGTTACTGGAAAACAGCCTGATCAAGAAGCATCAGCCACGGTATAATGTAATGCTGAAAGATGACAAGACCTATCCATGGATTGTTATCAAAAATGAACGTTTCCCTAGAATTTACTGGACAAGAAGGATAGTAAAAGATGGCTCAAAATACTTAGGGCCCTATGCATCTGTAAGTATGATGCACACTATCCTTGATCTTGTTAAAGAGATATATCCGTTAAGAACCTGCAATCTTGACCTTTCTCCGGCTAATATAGCTGCTGGAAAATTCAAGGTGTGCCTGGAGTATCAAATTGGAAATTGCAAGGGTCCGTGTCAGGCTTTGCAATCACCAGAGGACTACCATCAAAATATTGAGGATATAAAAGATATTTTGAACGGTAAAACAGGAATGGTTATCCGCAAAGTAAAATCTGCGCTGGACCAAGCTGTTTCTACCCTAGATTTTGAATTAGCACATCGACTTAAAAGACAATACGAATTACTTGAGAAATATCAGAGTAAATCTACAATAGTAAATTCTTCCATTTCAGATCTGGATGTTTTCAGTATTGCATCTGATGAAAAACATGCATTTGTGAACTTCTTGAAAATCATGAATGGAACGGTAATTCAAACTCAAACGCTGGAACTTAAAAAACGCCTGGATGAAACTGATGAAGAGTTACTAACTATTGCAATTTCAGAATTCCGGTCGCGGTTTAACAGTCATTCAAAAGAGATTGTAGTTCCGTTTGAAATAGAACTTGATGATCCGGGAATTAAATTTACAGTCCCCAAACTAGGCGAAAAGAAGAAACTACTGGAGCTTTCTCAAAAAAACGTTACCTTCTTTAAACGGGAGAAACTGGAACAATATGAAAAGCTGAATCCTGAAATAAGAACAGAGCGGTTGCTCACGCAAATGATGAAAGATTTGCGCTTAAATCAGCTTCCCCGTCATATTGAATGTTTTGACAACTCCAACTTCCAGGGAAAATACCCGGTATCGGCCATTGTTGTTTTTAAGGATGCAAAACCCTCTAAGAAAGACTACAGGCATTTTAATGTTAAAACAGTTGAAGGGCCTAATGACTTTGCGACAATGGAAGAAGCAGTATATCGTCGCTATAGACGACTTTTAGAAGAAGGCGAACCATTACCTCAATTAGTCATTATTGATGGTGGTAAAGGTCAGTTATCTGCTGCATTGAAAAGCCTTAAGCTACTGGGCATCGAAAATCAGCTTACTGTTATTGGTATTGCCAAACGGCTTGAAGAGCTTTTTTACCCGGGAGATCAATATCCTCTTTATCTGGATAAAAGGTCAGAAACCCTTAAAATAATTCAGCAATTAAGAGACGAAGCACATCGTTTTGGAATCACCTTTCACCGTGCTAAAAGAAATAAAGGCACTTTAGTTACCGAACTGGAAAGAATACCAGGAATTGGAAAGAACACTTCTGAAAAGCTTTTAAAGCATTTTAAGTCAGTAAAACGAGTACGCGAAGCAACTGAAGAAGAGTTGAAGGAAGTGTTAAATAAAAAGCAGACAGAAGCACTGTTATCCTACTTCGAAATCAATAAAAAAACCCCGGCAGAGTTTTAATCTTGCCGGGGTTTTATATTTTAAAAGATTTAAGAATTAATATGACCACAAATCGTGCTCGTAATCCATCATCTCTTTCTTAATCCTGTCAGATTCATAAAGTCTGTCAACTCCCTGTGCATAATCTTTAATTCTCAGATCATCCACATTCGATTCTTTCACAATGTAACTTGAAAACAACCGTTTCATAAACACATCATCAAAGCTTAATCCGGTCGCATCATTATTACGGCTTACCACCTCTTTCGTAACAAATACCTGACGAGCTTCAGGGAAATAGATCCAGAAAGCAGGCTGTTCACCAAGGTCCTGTCCGGCAGCTTTAATCTTCACCATCGGAGCAATACCTACGATACGAGGTTCAAAAATTGAACGCTGTTTATCAAAGATCCAGTCTTCTTTAATTTGGAACTTCGTAACGCTGTCCGGATTAAATTCTCCAGCTTTAACATGCGTTCCTACTTGTTCACCTTTATCGTTAAAATCAGGAACAATAACGCTATCAGCAAATTTAGCCATTGCTTCTTCAGGCTTTAAAATATTACTAAACTCGTCACCACTTTTATCTTCTTTAGTAGGTGCAGCACTGTAAGCAGTAAGTTCACCAGCCATAACCGAATTCATAATCACGTCTATTAAACGTGCCTTCGGCGAAGCGTAAATAGCATTCATTTTTTCCCTTAGATCAATCTCTCTCCAGATACGTTTTTTAAACATTACATCTGCTTCGCGAAGATTAGCATAAGGAGTTACGCTAGCTTTAAAAATATTGTCCTTCTTGTAATAGCCATCTAAAGGTTTTTCAGTTGGAACTTTAGAAGCTGTTTTAGCCGTTGTAGAAGGTTCTGTAACTGCAGGTTCTGAAACAGCTGCAACCGGAGTTGAAGCTGTCGTTTTAGCTTTAGCACTAGTAGCAGTACGCGACTTAGTAGTTGCAGGCTTCCTTTTAGCTGCAGTTTTTGGCTTAGCTTGTTGTGCAAATACACCTACACTTATCATTATTGAGAGCAAAATCAAGCTTATCCTTTTCATAAAACTTCTTTTTTTAATTAGCACTTAATGCGATTGAATTTAATTGACGTTGCGAACCATCAGGTCCAACAGCTACGATACCATCAAAGATCACTTTTGATCCTGGAGTAATTGTATTGATAGCTGCTTGCATTGCACCACTCAATGTATTTCCAGACGTCTGTAATACGACAGCATCCGCTCTTGGTTTCACGATAATTAAATTAAATCTCGTAACTGTAAAGTTTGCATCGAATTCAAAACCTTCAAGTACTGCGAAAACCTTATTTTGAGCTTTGATAGCTACTGTTGGCAAGTTACCACCAGTTTTACCACCAAACTTAGCAACCGGGTCAGGAATACGTTTTACACGAAATTTAGAGCTTCCGATAGTTTGAGTTTTTCCGCCGATATTTGCAGATACTGATACAGTTGCCTCACCAGGAGAACTAACCTTAACAGTATAACTACCGCCAGACCCAGAAATACTACCACCAGACATAGAAACACTTAAGTTTTCTTTAGGAATACCTGGCGCAGATACTGATACAGGGTTTGGAACTCCAATATAGAAAACGTTCATTTTATCCGGAGATACAACTGCTGATGGTCTTGCTACCTGGAATTTTTGCTCAGGAGTTTTGTATACTTTATAAGTACCATCTGTCTGCTTTACACGAATAGTACCAACCCATGTATGAATACCTTCACCTGCAGTAGTAGAATAAACTCCTCTACCCTCTTTAACTGATAAATTTGAACCATTAACAGAAATAGAAGGGTTTGATTTTGAATCGTAAGCAGTTAAGAATACCTCTGCAGTATATGGTTGTCCCTGTATAACATATGAAGTTGGAGCAACTGCAACTGCAGCAAATTTGTCTAAGTTCACTACAGCCTGATCCATCTTACCAAAAATTTTCTTTACAACATCAGATTCTGCGTTTTTAACATCTGACTGTAATTTAGTAAGGATAGTCATCGCTGCAGTAAGCGGAGTTCCTTCACCGAAGTTCACCTCAGCCCAGTCTTTACCACCTTTCTCAGGGTTTTTAGCCTCTAATGAGAAGGTTACGCTTTTCCGGTCCTCAGGTTTTAACAAGGCAAGAAGTTTTTCTCTTGTCTCATTAACTTTTTTCTGTAATTCCTCTCCCTTTTTACCATTGACCATAATACCCGGTGCAATATCAAGGTTAGAGCGTTCAACCAGATCTCCTGTTTCAGGAGAAATACCCTGGCCGGCAGTTGTAAACTCCTGCTTTAAACCTTCTATATAAGTATTAAGTTCACTCGCTATTGCCTGTGCTTTTTTTGCATCCTCATAGATAGGTTTAGCACGGGCAGGTTCTTCTTTAAGTTTTGTTTCTTCAAATGACGTAAATAATTGCGTTACACTATTATCAACGTTTTTACGGGATGTTTCCAAACTATCGTTAATGTTTTTGAAAGCATTTAAAATAGTATCGGAAACGTTTAATGCGAGCATAGCGAGCAATACCAAATACATGATATTGATCATCTTCTGCCTTGCTGATTCTTTTCCTCCAGCCATGTTTTATTTTAAGCTTGTGTTTTTAGAAATTTAGATTATTATAACCAATTTAAAGTGTTATTAAACACGAGGCTGATTCATAGCTGAAAGCATATTTCCATATACAGAATTCAATGAAGCAAGGTTTTTAGCCAAACGGTTCACTTCATCTTTGAATTGTTTAGAATCGTCTAATGATTCGTTGAAATTCTGCATAGTTAATGATAAGTTCTGATAGAATTTATTCATTGACTTTAAGTGAGCACTTGAATCCTGAAGCTCCAGTTCATAAACTGCGTTTAATGCTGATAGATTCTTAGCAAGATTATTCACTTGTTCGTGGTATAATTTTGAATCAACATTTGTGTTTGCCATTTCTGCAAGGTTAGAAGTAGCTTTATCAAATGCAGCGCTTAATTTATCAAATCCAGCAGTTGCGCCTTTCAATTTGTTAGCATATTCTGAAGTTGCAGTTGCAGCATCAGCAGTATTAGAAATTGCTGCTACTTTATCACCAAAAGTACGTAAACCAGTACCAAGGCTATTGATTAACTCTGGACCGATCTTAGCATCAGCCAACATTTTATCAAGAGCTGCAGTGTTGCCAGTACTTTCTACTTTTTGTACACGAGCAGAAGCTTTAGGCAGTTCTCCATCATAATCATCTGCTAATTCTGGATATACTCTATGCCATGCTGGGTCTGGTTTTGGAGGAAAAAATCCTGTTAAGAAGAATAGAAATGCTTCTACTCCAAGTCCCGTACCAATCATATAGTTACCCCAAACACCACCAAGGTGAAGGATTTTAAATAACGCACCAATAATTACAATTGTAGCTCCCCAAGAAATTGCAACGTGCAACCAATCGAATTTTTTCTTTCCAGCCATGTTTTTTTTTCGAATTAAGAATTTTTAAGTAAAAGGGTATATTAAGTATTTGTGTGCAATGTTAATGTTTGTCTCTGATATCACGACCGGTAAAGGCTGTTACACAACGGAATCCTATATAAGATTTTGCTGTATCCTGATACTCATATGACTTTGTTGAATTCTGAAGGAAGTAACCTATATCCTTCCAGGAACCACCTTTAATAACTTTTCTTTTCAATACTTCAGGATCGTTTGCTTTAGCTTCGTAATAGAAGGTTGGGCTCAAATCATGAACAAAGGTTGATGAAGACTCATCATAAGCAGAAGATGTCCACTCAGCTACGTTTCCTGCCATGTTGTATAATCCAAAATCATTCGGAAAATAAGACTTAACATTCACTGTATAGGCGCCACCGTCATCTATATAGTTTCCTCTTCCTGGTTTAAAGTTGGCCATTAAGCATCCTTTTGCATTACGAATATAAGGGCCTCCCCATGGGTAGTCATTTCCAATCCGTCCGCCACGTGCTGCATATTCAAATTCAGCTTCCGAAGGTAAAGAGAATGGTAGTCTGCTTAATCTTGGCATACCTTTTTTTTGCGCATAATTAGCATAAAAGTTAGTACGCCATACAGTAAATGCACGTGCCTGACGCCAGGTAACACCAACTACAGGATAATCAGCAAAGGCTGGGTGTGAAAAGTATCCTTCTACTAAAGGCTCATTCTGGGCATAAGAAAAGTCAGCAAGCCAAACAAGCGTATCCGGATAAATGGCAACAGTATCTCTGTAGATATTATCAGAACGCTTACGGTTTTTATCGCCTCTATGGTTGGCTGCTTCACGCTGAAGCATTATAGCAAAGTCGTATTTAAGTAAGCGAACATCAACTTCATTTCTTCCAAAGATTTTGTCTTCGCCCTGGTAGTACATATTTTGCAATTTTGAAGCATTGGTATTACCTTTCTTCTTACTATTCCAAATTCCACCTTTTCTTACTTTTTCCCAATCTATAAACTTGGTACCATCAGCATTTGCGGTAGCACCCTTACCTTTCGGCTTAATATAGAATTGATCGTCTTTTAAATAATCTGTTATCGCAATTGAATCGCGCACCCAGTTTACGAACTGATGATATTCACTATTTGTGATCTCAGTTTCGTCCATAAAAAAAGCGGGAATAGTTACCTGCTTATTTTGTGCAATCTGAGCAAATGTTATATCCTGGTCAGTTTGGCCCATTACAAAAGTTCCCGCTGGTACGTAAACCATACCAAGAGGAATTTGTGTTGTCGGTAATCGCTTTTGTCGAACACCAACCAGCTCTCCATTACTTGCTCTCCCACACCCACTTACTGCAGCCATTATCACAGCAAGAGCTATAAAGTAAATTTTTCTCATTGTCACTTAGATAGTATACTTTGCAAAAACGTTTCTAATATATTGAAAAAACTTATTCACAACATAAAATTTTAACTTCCACGCCAATATGAGTTTTATATCGGCCTTAAGTCCATTAAATGCACAAGTACCACTGTTACGGGGCATCACGAAGCAAAGTTTCTTTAATTTTATTTTTTTCTAAAAAATCAGTGCTGGTACAATTCAGATTATAAGGTGATTAAAAACATAAAATGCTTTTAGAACTAAGTTAATGATTAAATTCATCCCTCATTCTAAAAGCAAATAAAAAGCTTTTAAAGCACCAAAATTGGTAGTCTTTTATTTTATTTGTTAACCAGCTTTATATACTGCTCAATAGCCATAGTCATGCTAGGAGCATTAGGCGTTGGAGCCGGAATATCTACAATCAAATCCCTTTCTAGTATTGCTTTTTGTGTACTTGCTCCAAATGCAGCAATACGGGTATTATTTTGCTGAAAATCGGGAAAGTTTTTATAAAGAGACTGAATACTTGAAGGACTGAAGAATGCAATAATATCGTAGAACACTTCCCTTAAATCAGAAAGATCACTACAAACAGTTCGGAATAACACTGCCGGAGTAAAATTATACCAGTTTTCCTGAAGGAATCTCTGAGTTTCTTCGGCAGCCACATCAGAACATGGATAAAGAAAACGCTCTGCTGAATGCTTTTTTAAAACCTCAGCCAAGTCAGCAGCAGTTTGTTTTCCAAAGAAGATTTTTCTTTTTCTATACTGAATATACTTCTGAAGGTATAAGGCTATAGTTTCGGATAAGCAGAAATATTTTAATTCAGATGGCACTTCATAACGCATTTCTTCGCAAATACGAAAAAAGTGATCTGCCGCATTTCTACTTGTAAAAATTACTGCTGTATAATCAGGTAAGTTTATTTTTTCTTTCCTGAATTCTTTGGCAGGAACCCCTTCTACGTGTATAAAAGATCGGAAATCTACCTTTACATTATATTTCTTTGCAAGATCATAATAGGGAGACTTTTCAGTATCCGGTTTAGGCAGGGTTACAAGGATACTTTTTACTTTCTTTTTTCTTGCATCAACTGATTGCATATTGTCCTTTAAAATCTAAGAGCTTTAATTAGTATTAGTAATGGGCAAATTTCGAGGGCACAAAGATAGATAAATAAATAGATTAAAGGAAACTTGTAATTAGATAAAATATTTGTAATGGCCCGAAGGAACTGAAAAAAGTAAATGAAAACCAATAATATCAAGGAAGCATAGATATAAATTATACCATATCTACCGGCAGAAAGGCTTAAACCAACTACAACAGGCAAGAAAAGAAGTCCTGCATTAAAATAAGTAAGAAAAAGAATAGAGATATACTCGCTGGCAATTTTTTCGGCTTTGAAAACAAATCCTAAACATTTTATTAAGAAAACCTTAATGGTATAAAAAGCAATTACCATGAGGGATAATCTTAAAAACCAGTTTATTCCAACATAATCATAGGATAATTGGTAGTACTTGCAACACTGGTACAAAAACATACCAATAATAAAACCGAACAATAAATAGAGGAAAACGAACGGCCAGGAGCTAAAGAACTGCTCCTCCTTATTTATCTGTCCCAAAATCCTGTTACTATAAAAGGCATGAATTATAGATGAGGACTCTTTTGAAAACCTGCTTTTTAATATTGCAAAAAGCAAGATCAACAGGAAAAGGAAGCCGATTACCCAAAACTCCCCCTTCTTTTTAACCTTACCTTCATCATACCGTTGAACTTTTTTAGGAAACCTGGATGCCCATTCTTTAAAATTGAAGTTTTTTACCAGGTACACTTTCAAAAGGCTATCCACAAATTTATTAGGTCTTTCTGGATCAGGTTTAACAATATTTACCTTTGCGAGCGAATCTCCAACGGCCGCAATCGAATCCTGAACCCTTCTGATCGAATCTTTTCTGGCCATCCATCTTGCCAGAGAAGCAGAGTCTCTGTATACATATCTTGGAGTGGATAAAGATGGTCGATTTACTTCAGGCGGACTTTGTAAAGTATCAGTTTGTGCTGAAACTTTAGCAATTGAAAGTACAATGAACAGAAATAGTGCTAATACCTTTTTAAACAACATTAAAACAACGTAATCAGGCCGAAGTGTATTTTTCCGCTTTGCAAATTTAGTGGATTATCTCTTTGTTTTCCTAAAGCATAACTCAATGAAAACATTCCTGTTTTTACCTGAAGGTTTATTCCTGCACCAAAACCTAGTGGCCAATCCGATCTTTTTAAGTTAATTGAATTGACATGAGTAAATGCCTGATTAAAAAAAGCAAATAAATAAGAAGAGTTTTCAATCAGTAATCGATATTCTGTATTGATCAATGAATATGAGCTCGCCAGAATGGACTGTTCGTCGAAGCCTCGTAAACTACTAAATCCTCCTATTCGGTATAATTCATTTTCAAAAAGCTTTTTTCCTATCAGAACTGCTGTTTGATTATTGATTCTAAGAATGCCTCGTGAGGAAAAAGGCAAATAAAAATCAAAATCTCCATTAACACGATATTGAGATATCCTGCTATTATTCAAGCTCTTTAGTCCTGATACTTTTCTCTTGCCTGCCTCCGAACTTACTTCAATGGTTAGTCCTCGTCTTGGTTGAAAGGTTGAATTAAGTGTTCTGTACAAAAATCCTATACCATAGCTGAGTGATTTTGTATTAGCAAAAACAGGAATATCATTGCTTAGAGTGTCAGAATTAGCCGGAAGACCTGACCTGTTATGCATAAAGAATGAAAGACGGCCTTTTGGTATCCGGTAATGTAGGCTAATCTTTGTATTTATATTTTGATAGTTTGTATCCCTTTTAAAAATATTGAATCTAAAATCTAAACCCACCGGGGTAGAAAACAATTCCCGCATGGTTAAGCCCATATTCAATTCCTTGCTTTTCTGAGGAAGGCCTTTATAATTAAAGTCTATATTTTCTGCTCGTTTAAAAGGGTTGTTAAGGTTAAGTTTTAAATCACCAATTACCTGAAGCTTACCCGTTTCATCATTAGGTAAAAACCCAAGAATACCATCAAACGTATTTGAATTCTGTTTCTCCAGAAATAAAGTTATAGTAGCCTTATTAGCAGAAAATTTTATTTGGGGGCTTTTTACAGACTTAAAAAAAGGAAGTTCTGCCAATCTTTCTTCAATATTCCTTACTGAAGACTCTTGATAGACAAAACCGCTTTTTAAATCCAGATAAGACTCAAGGAACTTAGGCGAGATCCTTACATTGCCGGCAAGCTTTAAAGAATCGTAAACAAACATCTCACCTTTACTGGCTTTTAAAACTGCCTTTATAGTATTGTTACTAATATTAACGCTATCTAATTCAACAGAGGCAAAGGGGAAACCGCTGTCTTCATACACCTTTAATATATTCTTAAAAAGTTCATTTAGTTTGCTATTATTAAAGCTTAGGCTATTGGAAAGTTCATTGTAACCTGCTTTATTTAAAATCCATTCAGGAACATTTCCCTTTTGAAGATCTATCCCGCGAAAACGGGAATTTATGTGTATGCGTGCTGTTGCATTATTATGATCCCAGGTTACTTGTTTAATTTCTGCGAGTAAATACCCATCTTCCCTAATATCACTTAAAACTTCATTTAGTTTTTTAATTACGGAAATACTGTCAGGATAAGTTTCTGCCTTTGACTTACTTAAAACATGAGAATATTCAGGAATAGTTTGGATTTTTAATGTATAGGCTTGGCTGTAAAGATTCAGACTAAACATCAGCAGATTACTTACTAAATAAAGACGAACTTTAAATTCTTTATTCACTCGCTGCATTACTTGTAAATTAATCTTCTAATATAGATGTTCCACTTAAGAACGGATTTAATCTACAAATATGCTTATTGAAGCAATACTTGATGCTTTTAATAATAAGTTTTTCTTGCTATTTGTCGCGTTATATCATCTAGTTCATAACTGCTTATTTCCAGCAAATGAATAAGCTCCTGCAACTCCGCTTCATCAGAAGCTTTTATTGCCTGAATTAATGCTAAGATATTTGCTAAAGGTTTTCTTATATAGTGAGAGTTTATACGTGCAATTTCTCTAAGAACAGAATTCTGTTTAAAAACCTGCTGTTGATGTTCCTTAATTTCGGTATAATCCTGCAATGCTCCAACCATCCTGATAGCTTTACCAGCAGAATCACGTATTATAAATCCGTCTTCTTTAATATAGGCATATGAACCACCTGCCTTCATAAATCTATATTCTGCGTGCCAGTACCGCTTTGACGGATCGCTAAGCAAACTTTCAAGAGACCGGCAAATTTCTTCTAAATCTTCAGGATGAACTTTCTGCTCCCACCAGGTCAAACTTGAAAGGGATATATTATATCCGAATATTCTCTCCATGCCCTCTCCCCAGTACAATTCGTCATTCTGAATGTCCCAATCATAAATTGCATCATTTGAAGCTTGAGTTACCAGCTTGTACCGCTCGATGCTCATTTCAAGAAACTCTCGTGTTTGATGACTTTCAATCAGGATCTGTATAAATGTACATACTCTTCTGATCAGCTCGTCCTCTTCAGATGTTGGATTTTTTTCAGTACTATAAAACACTACTACTGTTGCCAGAACCAAATCCTTTTGATTTGTTATCGGGAAAGACCAGCAAGAATTTATTGAATTTTTAATTGCAAATTCTCTTATTAGAGGATCTGAATGATGAATGGGCAAATTAACAAAGCCACAGCTCTTTTTATAGTATTCAGCAGCTGAACATGTTCCTTCATCTGGAGCTACTGCAAATCCATCTTTAAATAATAATTCGAAGTCCGGTACGACAGGACTTGCTAAAGGAGTAAGTGATGTTCCTTTTTTGTTAACTACACTTACTGCAAAACGCATTTCAGGATACACAGAGGCTAATTCGGTGAGATAATAGTCCAGAATACTTTTGAGACTATATTCCGAATTTGTATTCATTTTCAGAACCGTTTTTTCCAGCTTGATATTCAGCTCACGAATTTTAGTCTCTGTAATATCTTTAAAGAAAACAGTTAGATTGTTTTGATAAGGATAAGCAGAAATCTCGAACCATTTCTTTAATGAGGGAAGAAACTCAACAATTTTAACGTTTGTATTATTTTTAAAAGCGTTCTCATACTCCTGGTGAAGCAATCCGTTCTCTGCATCAGAAAACAGGTTCCATACCAATTCACCCTTAATTGTTTTATTTTCAAGGTTGAGAATCTGAACCGTTTTATGATTATAATCTAATACTTTATAGGTCTTATCCAATACAATAAACCCTTCTGTAAAGCTTTCTATAAGATTTTGAACACGTGAAAGTGCCAGTTCTCTTTCAGTTTCTAATTTTAAGCTTTCTGTTATATCAGTAGAATTGGTAACAATCCCTTGAATTGCAGGATCATCCAATTTATTTGTTGCTATAGTTTTTATCCACCGCCAGCTACCCGCAGCATCTTTGAAACGAAACAAAGGCACCACTACTCTGGGGAC
>Ga0157372_10004526_pt1 | contig 14816 bp, 13 predicted proteins | sample C55metaG_FD_115307 | JGI IMG/M metagenome (GOLD analysis project Ga0157372, IMG submission 115307) | Corn rhizosphere microbial communities from Kellogg Biological Station, Michigan, USA - C5-5 metaG | ecosystem: Host-associated > Plants > Roots > Rhizosphere > Soil | place: USA: Michigan... | reverse complement strand
GAAGCCTTGGACCAGATATCGAGCGCATCTCTCCTACCCCTTTATCTGTTGGAGTTTCCGATCGCTGATTTCATATCATATACGATCGCGGGCTTGGTAACACGGCATCCCAGCGCGTCAAGTCCGCGATCCACACGATCATCGAATAATCTTAAGGTGGGTTCGCGGGCTCGGCGAAACACGCGCGAATTATGTGCGCTGCAGCATGAATTGCTGCGCGAATGTAACGGCGATGTAACTAGCCGGTCATGCGCTTTTCGGTAGCACAAGCGCCTCTCCACATGGTGCGCCGCAAAATTCCGCAAATTATAGGGGACAATTCGGTAAAGATAGCGGTCACATTATTTAAGTTAGCGCTATCATTACTTTGGGTGATCGGGCTGGATCGACTGCCCCGGGGGGAGGCCGCAGCCTCGCGCCCGGGAGCGGCCCGGCGATTCGCGCGCTATTGGCGGCCGCCCGACTGGACCGAATAATTGTGGAGACCGTAGGGGTACGGATTAATCGCGACGCGCGTATCCATCTGCCCCACCGGCCCGCCGAAGCTGGCGCGATGCCAGCGCCCCTGCGCGGCTGTCACGATGTCGCCAGGGCCGGCGGTGAAGAAGGGCACGCCCTCGATCTGGTAGTCGATGTTGCCTTCCATCACGAACCAGAATTCGTCGTGGCCGAAATGGAAGTGCCCCAGGTTGCTGGGCGGCGGTGTCGGGGTCCCCTTGCCGCGGATATTGTTGATGAACATGTGGTCGCCGGAAATGAAGGCACCGGCGCGCGCGCCCCCGCCCACCACGTCCTTGAAATAGTCGAGATAGGGCTTGTTGACCTCGTCATACTTGCCGTCGCCGCCCATCAGCACCGCCTGCTGATAGGTGAAGCCGCGAACGTCCTTTGGCTTCTCCGGGGTGCTCGCGATCGGATAGATCGGCACGTCGCCCGCCGCATGGACCTCGAACCAGAGCGCAGGCTCGCTGCCGACCGATTCCATCGTGAAGGGGAGGCGGAAGGGAACGTCGATCTCGAACCCCTTGCTCGCGACGAACGGCTCCTGGCCCTTGATGCTAACCTTGAGCTGGCCGCCCCAGACGATGATGCCGGTGCGGTTGTCGGGATATTCCACTTCGGCCGTATGCCCGCCCGGCGCCAGCTGATGCCAGTCGGCCATCAGGTCCTTGTTGCGGATGATCGGCTGGGTCCAGTTCTTCTGCCCCTTGTGCAGGGCGAGCACGTCGGCCAGCTTCCACCATGCCCGGTTGGGCGCTTCGTAGGCGCGATAGGGCGTCTTCTTGGGCGACCAGCCGATCTGGAGCGGAGGCCGTCCTGCGGGCGCGGTCTGTGCCAAAACAGCGGACGCCATCAGAGCCCCGGCGGCCGCGCCAATCTTTACGAACAGCTTCGCCCGTTTCATCACCGCTCTCCTTACAGGACTCTATCGCCCCTCTTTATGATCATATATGATATGATAGTTTCGGGTGTGTCAAATACCTATTTCGGCATGCGCTTTCGCCCTAAGTGCCGATGATCAAACAGAGAGATGCGAGAGTGGGAATGAGATCAACGAGTTTGGCAATGGCGGCACTGGTTCTGGCCCCTTGCGCATCGGCCGCGCCGCCGAGCACCGAACAGTGCCGCAGCATCGCCGACCCGGCGGCGCGGCTCGCCTGCTACGATCGCGTTGCGGATGAGGGGGCTGCAGGCCAGCAGCGTCGATCTCAAGAGCGCCCCGCCGCGATGCCCGCATCCTCCCCTCCCGCGCCCGTGCCGGCACCCGAGCCGACGCACGCGGCGGCGACGCGGCCGACAGACGAGGCTTCGCGGAACGGGCAGATCGTGGCGGTGCGGCCGCTGCGCCACGGCTATTTCGCGCTCGAGCTGGACAACGGCGCGGTCTACGAGACGACGGTGGTCGGAACCCCGCCGCCGGTGGGCGCGGACGTCCATATCCGCCACACCCTCTTCGGCACGACCTTCTTCGACATAAAGGGCTGGAGCCCGATCACGGTCAGGCCGTCGCGGCAACGCTGAGTCCGGCCGGCCCGGCTTCCTCCGAAACCAGCGGCCGGTTCGGATCCACGACCAGCCAGGCGACCACGCCGAGCAACACGATCGTGGCCCCGGCGACGAAGGCGGCCGCCCAGCCGAACTGGGCTGCGATCCACGGGGTGAGCGACGAGGTCACTGCCCCGCCGATCTGGCAACCCATGTTCATGAAGCCGGAGACCACTCCGGTGTGCGGGCCGGCGATGTCCGCCGTCACCGACCAGAAGGAGCTTTGCGACAGGTACATCGCACCCGCTCCCCCCGCCAGGATTACCACCGCGACCACGGCATTGTCCGCCATCGAACCGAGCAGAAGGAAGGTTCCGGTCAGCACGAACGACACCATCGCCAGCCCGGACCGGCCCCAGTAGAGCCCGTACCTTCCGGAAATGATGTCGCTGATCACGCCGCCGGCCAAACAGCCCAGTGTCATGCACAGGAAGGGCAGCATGGAATAGGCTGCGCTCGACTTGAGATCGAGGTGACGCGCTTCGGCCAGATAGATGTAAAACCAGCTGAAGAAGATCCAGATCACGTACCCGAACGCGAAATAGCTGAGGAACAGCCCCCAGACGTTGCGGCTCGTCAGCATCGCGCGCCATGGAATCGGGCCGCGCGCGCCGTTGGCGACGGGGGCCAGCCCCTGCTCGATATGCGCCAGTTCGGCGCGGTTCACCCCGGGATGCTCCTGCGGCGTGTCCCGCGCGGCGAGATACCAGGCGATGCCGGCGACGAGGCCGATCGCGGCGCAGACATAGAAGGAGGCGCGCCATCCGGCGAACAGGATGATCGCCGTGATCAGCGGCGGCGAGATGCCCGACCCCGCGCCAACGCCGGCGAAGATCCAGCCATTGGCCTTGCCGCGCTCCTGCCGCGGGATCCAGCGCGAGATCAGCTGATTGCCGGAGGGATAGACCACCGATTCCCCGATGCCGAGCGCGAACCGAACGAGGAATAGCAGCAGCAAGGCATGGCGCGCGTCAGTCGGCACGAGCGCGGTAAGGGCCGAGAACACGCCCCACCAGATCAGCGCGCCGGTCAGCACGCGCCTCGGCCCGAAGCGCGTGGCGAGCCAGCCCGCCGGAACCTGGAAGAGGGCGTACCCGATCAGGAAGGCGCTGAAGACCCAGCCGAGCCGCACCTGATCGATTCCGAAATCCCGGCGCATCTCAACGCCGGCGACAGAGATGTTGGTGCGGTCGAGGAACGCAATCGCGCTCACCAGGAACAGCAGAAATATAAGCCCGAGTCTCACCCTCGAGCGCGCGCCTTCGGCCATCTTGTCCTCACCTTTCCGGCGGCTCTGATGGCCGCATAATATCCTATATGATTCTTGTTACGACCATTGTATGACCTCGTAAAGACCGGACTACCGGCGACAAGATGAGAGGAATTGCCGTGAGGGGAAGCCGCCGCCGGGCCGCGTGTGCCGCTGCTTTGTCGTTCGTCCTGGCAAGCGCCGCGCCAGCCGCGCTGCCGCTCGCGCAGCGGATCGGACACAGCGATCCGTCACACTTCCGCCACCTGACCGCGGTCCACGATGGGGCGGGCTCGATGGATTTCGGCCCGATCCTGGGGGCGGACGCGCTCAGCACCAACCTGATCTTCGTCCATCGCGGCGTGATCGCGCCGCACAGCGGGATTGGCCAGCATTTCCACAATCAGTGCGAGGAGATGTTCGTCATCCTCGACGGCGAGGCGGAATTCACGATCGACGGGCGCACCTCGCTCCTGAAGGGGCCGGCGGGCGTGCCCGACCGGATGGGCCACGCGCACGGCCTCTACAATCCGACCGACAAGCCCGTGCAGTGGCTGAACATCAATGTCGGCACGACCAAGGCCTATGACGCGTTCAACCTGGGCGATCCGCGGACCGAGCGCACGCTCGACAAGATTCCCCAGTTCATCGGCATGCACCTCGATCGCGCGCTGCTGAAGCCGGTGGCGGCGATGGATGGCGGCACCGGCACGGTCCTCTATCGCCGCGCGCTGGATCCCACCGTCTTCTCGACGCCCTGGGCCTATGTCGACCACCTGATGCTGCCGCCCGGGACCTCGGTCGGGCCGAGCGCCAAGGCGAACCTGAGCGAAGTCTATTTTGTCATGGGCGGCGATGGGGAGGTGCAGGTGGGCGGCGAAACCGCCGGCATCCACAATGGCGACGCGGTGCCGGTCGATCTTGGCCAGACCCGGTCGATCAAGGCGACCGGATCGCAGCCGCTCGAACTGATGGTGATCGGCGTCGCGCGCGATCTTGCCACGAAAGCCGCGTATCGCGCCGAGCTCGCTGCGCAACTGCGCCCCGCACGATAATTCAAGGAGAATGAAGATGAGCGGCAGGAAACTGCTGGGGCTGATGGCCTCTGTCGGTCTGGCTTGCCTGGGTACCCTGCCTGTCACGGCAGCGGCCGCGGCTCCGGCCGCCGCTTTACAGGCGACCTCGATCGAGCGGCTCGATCCGGGCCTCGACGCCGTTATCGCGCCGGGCACGCGGGTCGAACGGGTCGCGACCGGTTTCGTCTTCACCGAAGGCCCGATGTGGCGCCAGGGGAAGCTGTGGTTCTCCGACGTACAGAAGGACCAGCTGCTCACCGTCACCCCCACGGGCAAGGTGACGGTGCTGATGAACAATTCGGGCGGTTTCCATAACCCGCCCGCGGGTGCCAATATCGGTTCCAACGCGATGGTCACCGACAAGGACGGCTCGGTACTGTTGACCCAGATGGGCGCGCGCCGGATCGTGCGGCTGGACGCGCAGAATCGCGTGCATCCGTTCCTGTCCGATTATCAGGGGAAGCGGCTCAACAGCCCCAACGATCTCGTGTTCGCGCGCGACGGGTCGCTCTGGTTCACCGATCCGCCGTTCGGGTTGTTCAACGGAATGGACAAGGACCCGGCCAAGGAGCTGCCGTTCAACGGCGTGTTCCGCTACGCGCACGGCAGGCTTCAGGCGGTCATCACCGACATGCCCCTGCCCAACGGCATCGGCTTTTCGCCCGACGGCAAGACGCTCTATGTCAGCAATTATGGTCCCGACATGTATGTGCGGGCTTACTCGGTCGGGGCGAACGGCGCCCTCTCCCGCCCGCGCACGCTGATCCATTATCCAGCGAACAGCGGGGATGGCGGGCCGGACGGGTTGAAGGTCGACATGGCGGGGAATCTGTGGAGCTCGGGGCCGGGCGGCATCCGGATCATCACGCCGCACGGCAAGGTTCTGGGCCAGATCAAGCTGCCCGAGGTCGCCGCCAACATCGCCTTCGCGGGCGACGGACACACGGTCTACATCACCGGTTCGAGCAGCATCTATCGGCTGCATTCGAAGGTCGCGGGCGAGCTACCGCTCTACCGGCGCTGAGCCGGCGGCGGGCGGCGCTCCCCGCCCGGGTGGCCCCGGCGACGGCCGGGGCCACCCGGCCCTAGTGCGCCGCGTCGGGCAGGATTGCCTGATAGGTGATCTTGCCGCCGCGAACGACGAAGATGTCCTCGCCGGAAACCTGCTGCGGCGTGCCCTTGAACTGGACCCAGCGGAGCCGGGCGATATCCTGCCCGCCCGGGCTGATGCTGGTTTCCATGGTGCGGACGCCGGGGTGATGATCCTTGTCGGTGAGCGTCGCGAACACCTTGCGGGCGCTGCCCGAACCGACGAACACCCCCACGCCCTTCGCGGGAGCGCCCTTTACCAGTCCGGGAGGCGCAATCACCACGGTGTTGGCGGCATAATCGCTCATGATTGCCACGAGATCGCCCTTCTTCATCATCTCAACGTGATGGCGGACGACGTCGGCGGGGGTCGCCGCCGAGACGGCGACCGCGCCGCCCAGCGCGAGCGGCAGGGCCAAAATGTTCAGGCTGGTACGCATTGATCCTCTCCCGTGCGGACTCTTTTCTTGGTGGATGCCGGCGCGCGGCCGACGGCGGTCTCAGGCGGGCCCGTCCACGCGGCGCAGACCCGTCGCGAAACGCTGCTGACGCTCCGCATAGCCTGCGGCGGATCGCTTGATTCCCTCGATCATCTCGGCCGGAAGCTCCTTCACCGCCCGCGCGGGAGAGCCGATGATGAGGCTGCCCGGCGGAAAGCTCTTGCCCTCCGTCACCAGGGCACCGGCGCCGATCAGGCTATCCTCACCGATCACCGCATTGTTGAGCACGATCGCCCCCATGCCGACGAGCACCCGGTCGCCCAGCGTGCAGCCGTGCAGGATGGCGTGGTGTCCGACGGTACAATCCGCACCGACCGTCAGCGGAACGCCGGGGTCGGAGTGCAGCATCGCGCCTTCCTGGATGTTGGTGCGATCGCCGAGCACGATCGGCGTATTGTCCGCGCGGATCACCGCGCCGAACCAGATGCCGACCTCTTCGCCGAGCCGGACATCCCCGACCAGGTCGGCCGAAGGCGCCACCCAGCTGTTGGAGGGCACGGTGGGGCTGAGCCCGTCGATCGCGTAGAGCGGCATCAGTGCTGCTGCGGCGCCGAGGCTGCGGCCGCACTCTCGGTCGGTGCGCCGTAATTCTTGGCGAGATAGTCGACGATGACCTTCATCTCCTCGGGCGAAACTTCCGCCCCGCGATTCGCCATCTGCTCGACCGTCGCCGACCATGCCGCCGCCGGCTTTCGCTCGGAGAAGATCTGCGCCGTGTTGTGGCAGAAGACACAGCGCTGGTTGATCAGCTCCAGGCCCGGGCCCGGCGGCGGTGCCGCGGGTGCGGGTGTATCTGCCGCCAGCGCGCGGGCGCCGACGATAGCGAGCGGAAGAAGTGCGGCGGCGGTTATGAGGAGGTTACGCATGATACTGTCCTAGCTCAACGCAGCGAGAATGCCACGACCGCATCGCCCGTCGGGGGCGAGCCCGAAAAGCCACCGGTCGCCACCACCGCTACGATCTGTCGTCCCGACCGGTCGCGATAGGTGATGGGCGTGCCATAGTTCGATGCCGGCAGGTTCGCCTGCCATAGCAGCTTGCCTGTCTTCGAATCGAAGGCGCGGATCTTGTTGTCGGTGGTGGCACCGATGATGGTGAGCCCGCTGGCCGTGGTGATCGGGCCGCCGGCGCTGATCCTGCCGGCATCCTTGAAGGCAGGGTCGTCATTGTCACCGAGCGGCCTGCGCCAGGCGATGGTGCCCTTGTTCACGTCGACCGCGACGAGTTCGCCCCACGGCGGCTTCTGGCAGGGATTTCCGGTCTCGGGATCCTGGAAATAGGCATAGCCGGCCTTCATGCCCCACGTGCCGTCGGGCTGCTGCGCGAGTTGCTGCGGGCTGGCGAGCGCGTTGACGTTGACGATGTAGAGACCCGTCTTGGGATCGAAGGAGCCGCCGCCCCAATCCACCCCGCCCAGGCTTCCAGGGAAGAAGTTGACCGCGCTGTCGGCACGGAGCGGCTGGAACATCTTGCTGGCGACCACGTGCAGGTCATCCACCACCTTCTGGCAGGCGGCCTTCGACGCGGGCGTCAGATCGTTGAAGTCCGCCGCGCTGTAGGTGAGCCGCGCGAGCGGCGGCGGCGCGACCGGCATCGGCTGCGTCGGCCAGGGCTGCTCGCCCGGCACGTCGGTGTCGGTCGGCACCGCCACCTCATGCACGTCGTAGATCGGCTTGCCCGTCACGCGGTTAAGGATGAACATGATCGCGGTCTTGTTCATCACCGCGATCGCCGGGATGGTCTGTCCGCCGCGACGCACCTCGATCAGGGTCGCGGTGGGCAGGTCCAGGTCCCAGATGTCGTGATGGACGGTCTGGAAATGCCACAGATATTTGCCGGTGCGCGCATCGACCGCGACGATCGAGTTCGAGAAGAGATTGGAACCCCTGCGATCGCCGCCCCAGCGATCGAAGGTCGGCGCGCCGATCGGCAGATAGGCAATGCCGCGCTGGTCGTCGACGACCACGTTGGTCCAGACATTGGTCCCGGACCGCCCCTTCCAGCTATCGCCTTCCCAGGTCTCATGCCCGAACTCGCCCGGCTGGGGCACGGTGTGGAACGTCCAGACGAGCTTGCCGGTGCGCGCATCCCAGGCGCGAACGTCTCCTGCGGCGCCCTTGACCGGCATTTCCTGCACGCGCGAGCCGGTGATGATCAGGTCGCGATAAATGGTCGGCGGGCTGCTCAGCCCGAGCGGCACGGCGTGGTTGCCGTTCGTCACCTCGGGCGTCTTCATGTCGATGATGCCGTTGGTGCCGAAATCCGCGGCCGGCTTTCCGGTTGCCGCATCGAGCGCGATCAGCTTGCCCGCGCGCGTGCCGAAGACGATGCGCGGTCCGGTGCCCTTGCCGCCGGGCCAGTAGGCGACGCCACGGGTGGATGCCTGGTCGCGCGTCGGCATTGCGAAGGCCCACAACTCACGGCCGCTCGAGGCGTCGACCGCCACCACTCGCCCGTAAGGGGTAGACAGGTACATGACGCCCTTGACGACGATCGGCGTTCCCTCGGACGGGGAGAAGCCGGTCGCGTATTTCTTGCGCATCGCCTCGGGCAGGCCGGGGAAGGTCTCGGCAACCACCCCCGCGGGGCGCATATGATAGACCCACGCCTGGTGCAGCTTGCCGACATTCGCCGGGCTGATCTCGGCGAGCGGGGAGAAGCGGGCATTGCCGCCGTCGCGGCCATAGTCCTGCCAATCGCCCGGGGCGACGGCGAGGAGCGGCGAGGCGAGCACGAGGCCGGCGGCCAGGGCGCCGATACGGGAAAAGCGGGCGTGCGGAACCGTGCCCCGGGGCTTCTTACTCAACCTTGATCCTCTCATGATAGGTGCCTTTCCGGACGGAGCGGACAGCGCCATTGTTCTTTTACGAAGCGAATGCTAGCAGCCGCCAAAATCATATACAATATGATCTGCGGCGAGATGTGGCGCCATTTGCAAGCGGCATGATCTCGGCCAACTAGGTGCCGAACGAGGAGAGTGAAATGGCGACGTTGCCGCTGGCTGGCTTAAGGGTTCTGGACATCTCGCAGGTGATGGCGGGGCCCTTCTGCTGCATGCTGCTCGGCGACATGGGCGCCGACGTGATCAAGATCGAGCCGCCAAAGACCGGCGATTCGACGCGCCATTCGATGGGCTTCCGATTGAAGGGTGAGGACAGCCCGGGCTTCCTTGCGCTCAATCGCAACAAGCGCAGCATCACGCTGAACCTGAAGGACGAGGCCGATCGCGAGGTGCTCTACGCACTGGTCAAGACCGCCGACATCCTGGTCGAGAATGCGCGCCCGGGCGTCGCGGCGCGGCTCGGCATCGATTACGACACGCTTGCCGCGATCAACCCGCGGCTCGTCTATGCCAGCATTTCCGGTTTCGGCCAGACCGGCCCATGGGCGCAGCGCCCCGGCTTCGACCTGATCGCGCAGGCTATGTCGGGCATCCTGAGCTCCAACGGCTTTCCGGGCATGGAGCCGGCCAAGAATTCGATAGCGGTTGCTGATCTCGGCGCCGGCCTCTTCTCCGCTTATGCGATCCTGAGCGCCATCATCGGACGGCAGACGAGCGGCAAGGGCCAGTATATCGACGCGTCGCTGCTCGAAGCCGCGCTCGGCCTCTCGGTGTGGGAGACGACCGAGCTTTGGGGCACGGGCAAGTCGCCGACGCCGATCGGGTCGGCCAACCGCATGTCGGCCCCCTATCAGGCGGTGCAGGCGTCGGACGGCTGGTTCGTAATCGGCGCCGCCAACCAGGGCCTGTGGCTGACCTTCCTTGAGGTGATCGGCCGGCCGGAGCTGCAGCAGGATCCGCGCTATTCAACCAACGCCGCGCGCGTGAGCAACCGCATTCCGCTGATCGAGGATCTTGCCCCCACCTTCCTGACGCGCACCAAGCAGGAATGGATCGACGCGCTGCTCGCCGCGGGCGTGCCGGCTGCGCCGATCCTCGACTATGGCGAGGCGGTGGAAAGCGAGCAGGCAGTCGCGCGCGAGATGGTGATGCAGGTCCCCCACCCCGTCGAAGGCCAGTTCCGCGCGCTGGGCTTCCCGGTGAAGATGCGCGGTACGCCACAGGAAGTGCGCCTGCCGCCGCCGCTGCTCAACGAGCATAGCGACGAAATTCGCCGCGAACTGGTCGAGAAGGGCCTGCTGCCCGCCGGCGAAGCGGAGGCGGCGGAATGAGCGCCGCCCGGCTCGTCTACGACAAGAAGGGGGACGAAGCGCATGTCCGCTTCGACAATCCCGCGGCGCACAATGCTCTGACCAGCCAGATGTGGCACGATTTGCGAGACGCGGCGCGCGACATCGCCGCCGACCCGAATATCCGCGTCGCCACCTTTCGCGGCGTCGGCGGCAAGGCCTTCATCTCCGGCACCGACATTTCGAAATTCGCCGATTATGAGACCGGCCAGCAGGGCGTCGATTACGAACGCGACATCGACATCTGCATGGGTGCGATCGATGAGATCCCCTGCACGACGATCGCGATCGTCGACGGCTGGGCGGTGGGCGGCGGCATGAACATCTCGTCCGCGTGCGACTTCCGCATCGCCACGCCCAATGCCCGTTTCGGGTCGCCGATCGGTCGGACGATCGGCAACTGCCTGTCGGCGATGAGCGTCGCGCGGATCGGCGGCGCGATCGGGGTGCAGCTCGCCAAGCGCATGGTGCTGCTCGGCGAGATCGTCCCCGCGGCCGAATTGCTGGCGAGCGGCTTCCTGCATCAGATCGTCGAACCGGCGGAGCTGGATGGGGCTGCTCAGGCGCTCTGCCGCCGCGCGGCCGAGAACGCGCCGCTCACCACGCGCGCGACCAAGGAGATGCTGCGGCGGATGCGTTACGCCAATCTGCCCGACGTCGAGGACCTGATCGCGATGGTCTACGGCAGCGCCGATTTCCGGCGCGGCGTCGCCAATTTCCTGTCAGGCAACAAGACGCTGCCGGAGTGGAGCGGCGAATAAAGATCGGTGCCGGTGCCGCCGCCGCGGCACCGGACATCAACCCGCAGGCTTGGTCGCGAGAATCTTGATGCCGGCCATCATCGGCTGGCTCGGCGGCAATGCCGTCTGGCCGGCGGGGAAGCCGTTGGCCTGGAACATATAGGCTTCGATATCCGAGACGGTCTTGCCGCTGAGGCTGCCCGGATTGTTTTGCGGCATCGTCGTGTGGATCCGCTCGAACAGGTCACCCGCCGAGGTATTGTTCCAATTGTTGAGGAAGGCGCTCCCCGTGAGCGGCGGGGCAACGTCGATGCCGGCAAGCGTCGGGCCGTGGCAGGCCGCGCATTGCTCGGCGTAAGCGGCCTTGCCGCGCTCCGCCTGATCGGACGTGTAGACGCCGGTCCAGACCGTCCTGTCCGACGTCTGTGCATGCACGATCGCGCCACCGAGGACGAGCAGGGCGGTTCCGAGCGCGGCTACACCGCGAACATGGGTCTTCGAACGTTCGGACATCAGGCTTTCCCCGGCAATCTGTAAGCAACGAGTTCGGCACTGTAATTGCCGCCGCCGATGGCGACTACAAGATATTGTTTTCCCTTGAGCATGTAGGTCATGGGCGAACCGCTCTGCGGTGCCGGCATATAGACCGCGCCCTTCTCCATGCCCGTAGCCTTGTCATAGGCGCGCAGCATCGCGCCCCGCACGCCATATTCGTTGGTGTAGAAACCCGCTTCGCCGCAGATCACCAGCGTCTTGGTGGTGAGTGGGCCGAGATTGCCCGGGCGGCCGGTGCGGGGAATCTTCAGCCCCTTCAGCGCCGGGTGGTTGCGGATGTTGTCGGGCGTTTCGCCATGCGCGGCCTGCCAGGCGATGTCGCCTTTGGTGAGGTCGATCGCGGTGATCCGGCCATAAGGCGGCTTGAGCAGGGGCAGGCCCTGAACCGTGAGGAAGCCGGGTGGCGGGCCCGCTTTCTGGCCCGGCCTGGGCGGTGGCGGCGGCGGGGGTCGAAAATCGCCGCCGCCCGATTCGGCGCCCATCAGCGGCATCTTGCGGGGGGTCACCCCGGCAACGCCATGGACGAACGGCGATTCGGTAACTTCGGGATCCGCATTGCCGACGATCCCCATCAGCGACGGCTGCGTCTTGGAATAGACGTATACGACGTGCGTCTCGGGATCGTAGGAGCCGCCGGGCCAGTTGGTCCCGCCCTGCACGCCGGGGGCCGAGATCGTCCCCCAGCGGCCGGGCTTGCTGATCACCGGCGGCGTGAAGAGCGGCCCGATCTTGTAGTTCTTGACGAACTCCACCGCCTGCGCGCGCAATTCCGGCGTGAAGTCGATCAGGTCGTCGATGGCGACACCCTGGACATCGTAAGCAGGTGGCTTGCTCGGCACCGGCTGCGTCGGCGAATACCATTCGCCGGGCACGTCGCCCTTCTCGACCTTTCGCTCGACGATCGGCCAAATCGGTTTGCCGTTGGTACGATCGAGCACATAAAGATATGCCTGCTTGGTCGGCTGCGCGAGCGCCTTCACGATCCGGCCGTTGTGCGGAATGTCGCACAGGATCGGCGCGCACGGGACATCGCGATCCCAGAGGCCGTGATGGACCATCTGATAGTGCCACCTGCGGCGGCCGGTCTCGATATCGACAGCCACAAGCGATTCACCGAACAGCGCATCGCCGCGCCGGTACATTCCGGTCTCGTCGCCCGTCGGCAGTTCGACCGGGATATAGACCAGCCCAAGCTCCTCATCGGCGGACATCTGCGCCCATGCGCCACCGTTGGTGGCCTTGTCGGCGTCTCCATCGAGCCAGGTGTCGTACCCATACTCGCCTTTGAGCGGGATGGTGTGGAAGATCCACTTGCGGCGACCCGTCCGCGCGTCGAAGCCGCGGACATAGCCTCGCACGGTGTGCCGCGTCACGGGCACGTCGCCCGCGGCGTGAGCCGCGCCGACCACGACCACATCCTTCACCACCATCGGGGTCGAGTGGAGCGCGACGTCGGAATCGACCAGATCGATCTCCTGGTCGAAGTCGCGCTTCAGATCGACGATGCCGTTGGTGCCGAATTCGGGATCGGGCTGGCCCGTCGCCGCATCGAGCGAGACGAGCTGATAGCCGGTCGTGACGTAGAGGATCCGCTCCTTGGTGCCGTCGGTCCAGTAGGACACGCCGTGCCCGGACAACTGGCGCGGTGAGTTCAGCGCCCGCGCGCCCTCGTCGAGGCGGTGCATCCACAGCAGCTCACCCGTGGCCGCGTCCAGCGCGATACAGTCGCGCCGCGGGCCTGCGGTGGTGAACAGCCGGCCCTTGATCAGCAGCGGCGTGGATTCGAACTGATATTCCTTGCGGGCGCCGAGCGCGTCGGTCTTGAACGTCCACGCGACTTCAAGATCGTTGAAGTTCGCCGCGTTGATCTGGTCGAGCGGCGAATAGCGCGTGTTCGCCTGATCGGCGGCATAATAGCGCCACTCCGTATCGGGGTGCGGAGTGGTGGTTCCCGACGGAGCGGTCGCGCCGATCGCGCGCCCGCCGCCCACCAGCCCCGAAAGCACAAAGGTCGATGCGGTGCTGGCGAGCAGCCTGCGCCGGGAAATGCCTTTCATATCATCCTCATATGGGCTTTGTTTGCGCCCTCTTTCTGTTGTCCCGTGCGCGCGCCGCCTACCAGGTGACCGCGATATATTTGGCTTCGCAATATTCGAGCAGGCCGTGATGCGAGCCCTCGCGCCCCAGACCGCTCTGCTTGACCCCGCCGAACGGCGCGGCCGCATCCGAGACCAGGCCGCGATTGACCGCGACCATGCCGCATTCGATGCGCTCGGCGATCTGCAATGCCTTCTTGAGGTCCTCGCTATAGACGTAAGCGGCGAGACCATATTCGGTGGCGTTGGCGAGGCGGATCGCCTCTTCCGCGTCATCAAACGGGATCACCGCCGCGACGGGACCGAAAATCTCGTCGCTCAAAATGTCCGATCCCGGCTGCACGTTGGCGATCACCGACGGCGGATAGAAGAAGCCCGCACCGTCGGGCCGCTTGCAGCCCAGCCGGACCTCGGCGCCCTTGGCCAGGGCGTCGTTCACGAGCCGCTCGATCTTCTCGATCGCCTGGGCATTGATCATCGCGCCACACTGGGTGGTGCTCTCGATGCCCGCGCCCAGCTTCATCGCGCCCATCCGCTCGACCAGCTTGGCGACGAACGCATCATGGATGCCGCGCTGGACGTAGAAGCGGTTGGCCGCGGTGCACGCCTCGCCGCCGTTGCGCATCTTGGCGATCATCGCGCCTTCGATTGCCTGGTCGAGATCGGCATCGTCGAGGATCAGGAAGGGCGCGTTGCCGCCAAGTTCCATCGACGACTTGATCACCGAATCCGCAGCCTGGTGCAGCAGGATGCGGCCGACCTCGGTCGAGCCGGTGAAGGACAGCTTGCGCACGCGCGGGTCGTGCAGGATCGCACTGCAGACCGGGCCGGGTTCGCTGGTGTTGATGACGTTGACCACGCCGGCGGGCACGCCCGCGCGACGCATGATCTCGGCCACTGCCAGCGCGGTCAGCGGCGTTTCCTCCGCGGGCTTGAGGATGCAGGTGCAGCCCGCCGCCAGCGCCGGGGCGATCTTGCGCGTCGCCATCGCCGCCGGGAAGTTCCACGGCGTGATCAGCAGCGCGATCCCGATCGGCTGATATTGCACCAGGATGCGGTTGCCGCCCGAGGGCGAAACGGCGAGTTCGCCGTTGATGCGCACCGCTTCCTCGCCATACCAGCGAAAGAATTCGGCGGCATAGGCCACCTCGCCGCGCGCGTCGGACAGCGCCTTGCCGTTTTCGAGCGAGATGATCTGGGCGAGCCATTCCTGCTCGGCCATGATCGCATGGTAGCAGGCCTGCAGGATCTCGGCGCGCTTGCGCGGCGGCGTG
>Ga0157372_10004525_pt1 | contig 14819 bp, 17 predicted proteins | sample C55metaG_FD_115307 | JGI IMG/M metagenome (GOLD analysis project Ga0157372, IMG submission 115307) | Corn rhizosphere microbial communities from Kellogg Biological Station, Michigan, USA - C5-5 metaG | ecosystem: Host-associated > Plants > Roots > Rhizosphere > Soil | place: USA: Michigan... | reverse complement strand
TGCCGTCGGCGTCGTCACCGGCATCCAGGGCAAGCGCACGTTCCGCGTGACGGTGCGTGGCGAAGAAGCACATGCCGGGACGGCGCGCCTGGATGAGCGCAAGGATGCGCTGCTCGCGGCCGTCAGGATGATCCATGCGCTCGACGACGCAATGCGGGCCACCGACGACATCGTGAAATTCACCGTCGGCAAGCTCGACGTGACGCCGAATGCGCCGTCGGTCGTCGCCGGAACCGCGACGTTCTCGCTCGACCTCCGGCACGTGGATTCGACGACCCTGGCGTCGCTCGGTGATCGCATACCGGCAATGTGCGCCGCTCGTGCCGGCCCATGCAACGTGGAGGTCGTCGAATTGACGCGCGCGATGTCGCTCGCGTTTCCCGAAACGATGACCAGCGTCATCCGCGAGCGCGCCTCGGCACTCGGCATACCGGCAATGGATGTCTTTTCGGCCGCCGGACACGACGCGCGGTTTCTGCACGCGGTATGTCCGACCGGCATGATCTTCGTCCCGTGCAAGGACGGCATCAGCCACAACCCGTCGGAATCGGCGAAGCCGGAGGACCTCGCGGCGGGCGCACGCGTGCTGGCAGAAACGCTGGTCGTGCTCGCGAACCGCTAGACGTCGCTCGCCCACGTCGCCCGGCACGGACACGCCATGGTGTCCGCAGGCCAGCGGCCCCTCGCGATGGACAACGTTACGCATACGCTGATCGGCGCACTGCTCGGTGAGACGGCGGCGCGCATCGCCCCGCCGGCGGCCACCGATCGGCAGGCACGCGTTCGCCGCACGTTGTTCCTGTCGGTGACGATCGTGGGCAGCAACCTGCCCGACAGCGACCTGCTGTACGCGCTCGGTTCCACCGGCAAGCTCGCGTATCTGCTCGAGCATCGTGGACACACGCACACGGTACTCGGTGCGCTGTTGGCGTCAGCCGCCATGCTGGTCGCGTGCGCACTGTGGCAACGCCGCCTGCGCGTAGCGCTGCCGCCACGCGATCGCGCGTGGCTCGTGGGGCTGGCGTTGCTCGCGCCGCTGCTGCACATCGCGATGGATGCGTTCAACAGTTACGGCGTGCATCCGTGGTGGCCGCTCGACAATCGATGGTTCTACGGCGATTCGGTGTTCATCGTCGAGCCGCTGTTCTGGGCCGCGGCGGCGCCGCTCGTGTTTTTGCTTCGCGGCTACGTTGCGCGCGGCCTCGTCGTGCTGGTCCTGCTGGGCGGCCTCTACCTCGCCTTCGTCACCGGCATGGTCACGCGCGGCTCGATCGCGTTCTACTGCGTACTTGCGGTGGCCATGCTCCCGATTGGACGCTTCTCGCCACCGAAGCTCGCGCTCGCGGCCGCGATCGGCGCCTGGCTCGTGACGACACTGACGTTTGCGCTTGCCGGCCGGCAGGTCGCGGCGGGTGTGGATGCCTATGCGGTCATGCACACGCCCGAATGGAAAACCGTCGATCACGTGCTGACCCCGCTGCCGATGAATGCCCTCTGCTGGGACGTGATCCTCATCCAGGCGCAGGCCGATCGCTACGCCCTGCGGCGCGGGATCGCGACGATCGCGCCCGGCACGCGATGTCCCGCCGGCAGCGATCGCCCGATCACCGCGCCGCTGCAGCGCGTCGCGTTGCCGGATACGCCGTTCGTGCACTGGCATGGACAGATCGTGGCATCGCGCGAGCGCCTGCGCGTGCTCGCGGCGGCATCGTGCGAAGTCGCCGCGTTTCTGCGCTTTGCGCGCGCGCCGTGGCTTGGCGAGCGCGGCGCGGAGCGCGTGATCGGCGACCTGCGCTACGACGGCGAGCCCGAGCTCGGCTTTGCCGAGATCGACCTCACACGCTCGTCGGGATGTCCTGCGTACGTTCCGCCGTGGATCCCGCCGCGCAGCGATTTGCTGCAGCGCTAGCGCAGCAGGTGTGCCGCCGCAGCGATGTATCGATAATGCTTGACGGCTCCTAAACGAGCAGCGCCCACAGGACGGCAATGGCGGCGACCACGGCGACGAGCGCCAGCACGATCGGAACCAGTCGCGGGTCGGCCGGTAATTCATCGTCGGCAACGGTTGCGTCCTGCGCGAGCGTCACCGGTGGGCGCGGCGCCGGGATGGCGCTGGCTGAAATCTCGATCTCCTCGCGCGGCAGCTCCGCCACTTCGATGCCTCGCGCAGCGTCGGCACGAGCGGCCGGCCGTTGCCAGGGGGACTGCTCGGTGTCGCTCACGTTCAGGTCGGATGCCGGGTAACGGCCGAAACGGGCCGCGAAAGCGCAGCCCACGCGGCGGCATTACGCCATGAACGAGGCCGGGAAATCGCCGAGACGGACGAACGGTGCCGGCGACCCGCCGGGTTGCGTCAATGTCGAGGTAATCGCACGCGCGACGGTCAGAGGGGCTTGATCTCGACCTTGCGGAACTTCACCACGCCGGCGGCCCATTGCAGCCCGATGTTGCCGCGCAGCGCGTTGGCCTTGTCCGTTTCAGCCGTCTGCACGCCGTTCAGCACGACGACGATCCGCGGGCCGCGCGCGGTGATCTCGTACGTGTTCCATTTGCCGCCGGCCTTCGGCATGTTCGTGATCGGCGACAGGTGCGTGATCCCGCCGGTCCCGTACGTCGGATCGGGCCGCTGGTCGAAGATGTTGGCCTCGGTGCAGTTCGTGTCCTTGATGTCGGCAAGGTCGGGGCAACGCATGTAGATGCCGGAATTGGCGTCGTCGCTGACCCAGAACTCGGCGCGCAGCATGAAGTCGCCGTACGCCTTCTTCGTCATCAAGTAGCTGCTCTTGCCTTTCTCGCCGCTGTCCGCCTGCACGACACCGTCGACGACGCGCCAATTTGCGTCGCCGATCCGGTCCCAGTTTTCGGTGAAGCCCTTCGGTCCGTCGAGCAAGGTCGTCCATCCCGCGTCGGATGAACGTGGCGCCATGTCGGTGCAGCCGGCGAGCGCGACGACGACGAACCCGATGAAACCGTATGCGAGTCGTTTCATGGCATCCCCTTCGCTCTTGACGTCAGGCGGGATGCAGCATGCAGCAGGGCGCCGGGAGCGTCAAGCCAACCGTTACACCGGGCGGCTCGGGCCCCTCGCAACGCACGCCGCAGCGCATCTGAAACGCGATGGTGCCGCGAAGTCGAATCTCCGGCTACGAGGGCGGTTGCCGACCTGTCGCGACCGTCGCGCGCGCAACGTTACACGCGTCGCCCGACTCGACCAAGAAGGTATCCGACGGCAATGGCGACTCCGACCGCGGTATACGGCCTCGCTTTGATGTACTCGGCGCCGGCCTCGACGCTGTCGATCGGAGTTCGCTTTACTGCGTCGATCTTGTCCGACGTCCACCGGGTGGCAGTGTTCGCCCGATCCGCCACGCTATCTACGGTGTCGTGGATCGAAGTCTTCACCGACGTGATGGCGTCAGTTGCTTTGTCGGCGATCCGGTCAGTGGCAGTCCGTGCTTGTTCTGCTACTGCGTCCACCGGCGAATTGCGGGGCACTTCTGCCATGATGGGTCTCCTTGCCTTACCAGCTGGTGAACTACCGCAAACCGAAGAACGACAAAATCGCGATCACGACAACGATCAAACCGACGATGTAAATGAGTCTGTTCACGCCATTCCCCCTGACTGTTTTCGGGCCTGACCTGCGATGATGCGACGTCGGACCGACTACCTGCCGTTGTGCCGCTACAACGTCAGTCGCGTTGGCTGAACCACAGAGTGGCGATCACGCCCAGGATGATGCCGGCGGCCACGGTGGGCCACGGATTCTCGCGGACATAACGGTCCGCTTGACGCGCGTATGCTGCACCGTGCCTGGCGCCCTGTTGCGCGGCTTTCGTCGCGGACGTCTGGAGGTCTGCGAGTTTTTCGCTGACGTCGTCCATTACGGCGCGAAGATTGATTTTTTCCGCGGGATTTTCCCCGAGCTCACCCAGCAACGCTCTGCCTTCCTCGACGAGCGCACCAAAATCGGAGGCGAGTTCCTGGGTGCTGCGTGTTGCCGTTCTTTTCGAGAACATGACCTCTCCTGACGCGCGATGGCGGCACGTTACGGGAGATGTCGACAGTCGGCTGTCGGTCGGACACCTATACGCGTGTCGGCGGGCACCGATTCGGCCTCGCCAGGAGGTTGCAGGCGTTGCTGGTACCGGCGTGGCCTCCGCGTGCAGCGAGCTGCGGGGAATCGCCTGAAAGTCAGGCAGCGTCGAGAAAGAACGCCGCTAACTCATTGAAAATGGTCGGGGCGAAGTGATTCGAACACTCGACCCCCCTGCACCCCATGCCGAGTGTTGATCGGCAGGATGCGCTGATTCTACACCGATATGCGACGACGTTCCCTAACGAATTCGCCCGTTTCCGCAGCGCTTTGCTCCATTTTCGCGGGGCATCGGCGCAGAAAGTCAGGGAACGATCACGCCGATTTCTTTGGCTTCGGAAGGGTCAGCTGGAGGTTCGCTTCCTTCACTTCGAAGCCGCGCATGTAGTCCTCCGTCGTCGACACAGTTGTTTATTGAGTGCCTGGTCGCACTGCCGAAGGCTCGAAAGTGGAGACTTGTTCCTTCTGAATGCCAGCATGTCCATCATCGTTCGACAGCGGCTATTTCGGTCCTGACGATGCTTCATTCGTGCGCGGAAGAGCGAACTCGGTATGGACAACCAAACGGCAATGAGCGAGTAAATATTTTGACGATCCAATTGCACGCGAACGTAAGCCGTTGCATCAATCACGACGTGCGAAATCGGCGATGGCGGAATCGGCTCGAGGGCCACGGACGAAGTGCAGAAGCGAGGGCGAGCGCGACGGCAAGATTGAAGGGTAGGCACGCGCGGTGCGCCAAAGGGCCGTCTGCACAAGGGTCGGTACGACACGCATCGCGACGTTGCGTTGTGCTGCGGGATCGACGAATGCCGCTGCCGGGCGACATAAGCCGCGTGCTGCTCGGCCTTATCTCATGGCGGGCCGGCATGAGCGCTCAACATGGCGAACCGTGGCTGTGCGGATTCGGTCGCGTCCGTTCAGGGGCCGCTGGGCGGTCAGGCGGAGCCCTTTGTGACGCCCGTCAGTGCCCGAGATGAGCCAGGTGAGTCGGGGCCTGAGGCGAACCAGCAGACCGGGCAATCACACGATTGGCTGGGGGCACGTGGCGGCCCAGTTCGGCGGGCATATCAATCGTCGACAGCAGCTACCAGCGCCACCCGAGGCGCTGCTAATTGCCCGGGTCAGCCCCTTCGCCCAGCCAAATCTGGCCGACACAGGACCATGAAACAGAGGATTGAATGCGGCCTTCGGCCTTTTCGATTTCGACCAATCTGTGGACGGGTCGGTGTGCTCCGCGGCCAAGCAGATCGAGCCGTTACCGGTAAGCTCTTGTGGGCGGCTGCTGTGGTCTGTAGCTCTCGGATTGACTTGCCGCATGTGGGACCGATTGCGATCGCGTTGCCCGTGTCGGTCCTCACGGTTACTCAATTAGCCTTCATCACCGAAACGCACCGATCGGATGCCTTCGTTCGCCAAGTACCACGAAAATATCCGCGTCCGCCGGGACCCTTCTGTCGAAGCAGCTTCGACGCTGGGATGCTCTTCAGACTTGGGTAGCGATGTGCGAGAACGGCACGCCTTGACGCGGGCACCATGACGCGCCCGCACGTGTTTGCTAGTCCGGCTGAACGGCCGGCGGCGGGATCATAGGAAGCGTTACTGCGAACCGGCTGCCAAGTCCGGCGCCCGGGCTGCTTGCAACAATGTTGCCCCCATGGGCTTGTACCAATTCGCGCACCACCGTGAGGCCGATGCCCAAACCTGCCCCATTGAAATCGACGGCGTGTGCGTCCTGAACGAACGGCTCGAATATACGGGGCAAAACGTCGGCGGCAATACCTATGCCGTTATCCGACACCGTCATCACGATTGCCGCGTCGACCACCTCCATGGAAAGTCGAATCTCCCCGCCCTCGGGGGTGTACTTCGACGCATTGTCGAGGAGGTTACTTAGAATCTGCGTAAGGCGGATCGGATCACCGTGGATTTGTGCCGCGGACGACGGCAATTCTGCAACGAAGTTCTGCAGCCGCGCGTCCATCGCCGGTCGGCATGCGTCGACTGCCGAATCAATAATGCTCATGACGTTAACTTCGCGGCGTTCAAGCCTCAGTTTCCCGGTACTGATGCGGGACGTGTCGAACAGGTCGTCCACCAGCCGCGACATATGTGCTACCTGCCGCTCGATGATGGCTTGCATCCGGGGTAGGAGCGGCTCCTTCATGGAAATTCCCCCGAGCACCGCCGCCGCGGTACGGATCGGTACCAGCGGGTTTCGAAGCTCATGGGCCAGGGTGACCACGAAATCCGCCTGCCGCTGCCGTGCGTGCTCCGCAGCCGACTGCAGTTCCTGCGCGGTAAGCGCGGCCAGGACTAGTTGCTCGTTCGCCTCTTGCAGTTGCGCGTGTCGGCGTTCATGTTCTGCCATTGCCGATGCGTAGTCGGTAAACGGCGACTGCAGCGAGGCGAGCGGGGGAGGCGGCACGGTCCTCTGGTGCGGCAGCTCCCCGTGGAATGCGAAACCACTCAGCCCCCTTCTCTTCGCGCGATACATGGCCGCGTCAGCGCGATTGATCAGCGTGTCGACATCGTCTCCATCATCGGGGTAAAGGCTGATACCGATGCTGGCGGTAAGACGCAGTACATGGGAGCCCACCCGCGCAGGGGCACCGAGCCCAGCCGCGATCTTGCGCGCGATGACCGCTGCATCGGGCGCCTGAGAGACTGCATTGAGCAAAATCAGAAACTCGTCGCCACCGTGCCGGCTAACCGTGTCTGCTCCGCGAATTGCGGAGGCGAGCCGCTGCCCCGCCACTTTGAGCACCTGATCGCCCACCGCGTGACCAAGCGTGTCGTTGATTCGCTTGAAATTGTCGAGGTCCAGAAACAACAGCGCAAATCGGGTGCTTTGTCGTTTCGCGAACATAATGGCTTGCGCGAGCCGGTCGAGCAACAACACGCGATTGGGTAGCTCGGTTAGCGCATCGAGTTCCGCCGCGCGCGACAATCGCAGCGACGCAGCCGCTGCCGCTTCTGCATCGCACTGTGCCCGCAGCGCCGCGCGGATTAACTGCTCGTTGGCCTCGACAAGCTGGGCCGCTTTGCTATCGCTCAAGACCTGCTCTGGCGACTCCTCGTCGCGCAATCGGATTGGCACCCCGGGCAGCTGCTCGGCTCGGGGCTGCAGCGCGTCAGAAGCGTTGGCGGGCTTTGCCGCGTTCTCGGTCGAATGGGGTGTCTTGTTCACGGTGCCGGTTCACCCCCGGACCTCCGGCGCTGGAAGCAGTGCACCGTGGTCAGCTTTTCGCGTGGGTCGGCCGCCGAGCAGTCCTTCCTGATCTGGAAGCATCGCGCCGATGCAGATGCCGTCCCCGTTTATACTGAACTCGTGCAGCTCGTCCGAATGTGCGCTCGCCCGGACCTTGACCACCGCTATGACGCGCCGCAACCGGCTGTCCACCTCGATGTAGCGCTGCACGATGATCGCGTCGGTCAAGAAAGCCGTGCCGTACGGGCTGAAGCGCAGATCGGTGTAGCGGTCCTCGAGCTCGGACGTCATCAGCACGGTCACGCCAACCGCCGACAAAGCGGTAACCAGGCGCGCCAGCGATTCGCGAAAGTCGTCGCGGAAGGTGGGTGCCAAAGCAAGCTCGAAGCCGGAGAGCGAGTCGATCACGACGCGGCTCGCGTTGAGCCGGCGGATCTCATCCATGAGCAGCAACACGATCTCGTCAATCGATAGATCTGGCGCGCCGCTGTCGACCAAGCCGACGCGGCCTTTTTCGATCAGTTCGGCAAGCACCCGGTTACGCGATCGATCTGGATGTTGCTCGAACGCTGCGATGACACCAGATTCACCGCAACGCACTCCCTCCGCCAAGAACGCGGCCGCCAAAATACTCTTGCCCGATCCGGATGGGCCGGCCACCAGCAACGAGTATCCGCGCGGCAGGCCGCCGCCAAGCATGTCATCCAGCCGAGGCACGCCCATCGACACACGCGCACCGCTTGCGACGGCCCTCGCAGGGGCGTCCGCCGCGCCGGCGGGAGCGAACACCTTGATGCCTGCCGTACCGATGCGAAAGGTGTGTAGCCCCGGCAGCGTTGGCTGACCACGCATCTTCATGATCTCCATTTTGCGGACCATGGAGTTGCGCTGCACGCTTTGACGTAGCCAGATCAGGCCGTCGGCGACCGTGAACACCGGGTTATCGTCGGCCTCACCCGTGTATTCGCCGATGAGGAAAGTGGTGGCTTGCCAGCTCGTCATCAGCATACCTAGCTGCTGTATAAATCGCGCGAGGTCGGCGTCGGCGCTGTCCTTCAGTCTCGTCGAGCGCACCACAGAACGGAAGGAGTCGATGAACACGACTCCCGGGCTGTGCCTTTCCACTTCTCGGACGATATGGGCCAGCACTTCGTTGAGGTCACCGGCTAACGTGTCTTCAGCCAGGTTGACGAAACGGATCGAGCGATTGATCAACTCGTCGTCGAAGAATTCGAACTGCTGCTGGTAACGCAGCATCTTTAGCGGTGGTTCGCCGAGAACCGTCAGGTACAGCGCGGGGCGTTCCGCGGTCGCCAAGGCAAACATGATTTGGTGCGCCAGCGTCGTTTTGCCACTTCCGGGGGGTCCCGCAATCAGGTTGAACGAGAACTCCGGCAGTCCTCCGCCCAAGACCTCATCCAAACCGGGTACGCCGGTGGCCAAACGGTGAATGGCAACTCTCGGAATCATATCGAGGGCTCCGGTCGGATCAGGAAGGTGCCCACGTCGAACGCAGCAATCGGTCCGTGAGCGAGGGTCCGACCAAGCGGGCTAGTAACTCGTAGAACGTCTGTAAGACGGCCGTGCCACCCGCCGTCGCGTCGGCGCTGGTTTGCCGCGACAACGCAGACTTCAGAGCGGCCAGATCCATCACCATCTGCGCTCCCCGACTCAAGTCCGCCAGCCAAGGGTAACGCAAACCCGCGAGGTGCAGGCTGCGATTGTAGAGTGCAGCGACGCCTCCCCTCCCGATGATCGGACTAAGTGCGTCGTTCACCGCGTCCCAGGTGGCAACTATCGCGTCGGCTATTTGGGCGGCATCCGCGCCGTCTCCTACTCGACTGGCCAGAGTGGCTGAGATGAGACCGCTCTCTTGGCTTTCCATTGGTGGCGTAGCACCGAGGCTGAGGGGGGTTCAGATGCTACACCTTGGGCGCAGTCCTAAGAGACCCTAGTCGTCTAACGGCGAAACGCCTTGCGCCGTCTGCTTGCCGGACAAGACGAAGTTAAGCAAGCGCGACCATTACTCTCCTACAGGTAGTTGAGTGTTGACGTGTCTAGCCCGAGCGCGCACCGTGCATGTTTGATGGTGACCTCCTGTCTTTGAGATGCTTAGTGGTAGATGACTACCGTGACGGTGCAGATGCACCGGGTGCCTCCGTGACGATCCTTGGCTTAGCACGTGCGCGTGGTATTCGGTGGCCGCGGAGTGATCGATCTCGCACATGCTTTCCAGCCGCGTCTGGAGGTGCTCGATATCAACATGCGCGGCATGGACGCATTCGAAACCGCCAAACAATTGAAGCAGCCAGGGTGGGCTCGGCATGCGGGTTTTGTTGCACATACCCGGATGCGACGCGAAGCAGCAAGCTACGCGTGTTCGCGGACTTCCACCACGTTCTCAAAAAGGGTGATGGGCCAGAAGCGTAGTAGGCATCGTTGACAAGCTTCGCGCGTCCATTCGGACCACAGCCGGCCCCATCCGGCGCGACTCCGGGTAGCAAAGCACCGTTGGGCGCGACCAATATTTCGAGGTCGTCGTGTCGAGGCACGGCGCGATCGGTGCGGGCGAAACATAAAAAAACGACCGCGAGTAATGCGGCCGTTCGTTTATCACTTGCCGCTCTGTGGCGGTTTACTGCCCCTTCGCGTCGCGCCCGTAGTAAATGCCGCGGGCCTCTCCCGGAGTCAAGTAGCCGCGATGTTGGGCGTCGAGCCGATCCCAACGCTCTCCCATCTGGTCGAGATACTCCTCGCGAGTGATACGGCCATTATGCTTCGCGGAATAATCATGCATCCACGTGTCGAAATCGGCGCGGTTGGTGTTGTCCATGCGGTCGCTTCCTCCCGAGGAATCCATCCGGCCGTTGTGCATATCGTTGTCCTGCATGTGACGCGTGCCGTTGTCCTGCATCTGGCGCGTGGCATCGCCGGCGTCGGCCGCGATTGCGTTTGCGACGAGGCCGAAGCTAGAAGCCATCGCGGCGATCTGCATCCATCGTAGGGTTCTCATGCTGTTCCTTTTGTAATTGCGCGTCTTGAAGGAAGCGCAGGGCAGGGCCGATCGCCCGTGAGTCGTCTGATGCGTCCAAGTTGGCGCAAAGGACGACGAGCTTCACATAAGCTGCAGGCCACGGCTATGAGACGTTTGCGCATTCGGCTGTAGTCCATGTGATGAATCGCCCCGGATTTCCGAAGGCTCCGAATATTGAGAGGATAGAGTTATGGGCACATCGAAGAGGTATCCGCGTGAGACAACGGCGGCGGCCGAGCAGCTGCCACGCCCGGCCGATCTGGTGAACCGCAACTTCCTGGTCGTGCGTCCCAATGTGTTGTGGGTGCCGGACCTCATGTACGTTGCGACGTGGCGCGGTTTCGTGCACGTCGCATTCGTTATCGATGCGTTCGCTCGGCGCATCGTCGGCTAGCGCGTATCGAAGTCGTTGCGCAGCGATCAGTCGCTCGATGCGTTGAAACAGGCTCTCCACGACCCTGCGTGCGACACCGAAAGTGGTTTGATTCATCACACCGATCGCGGCGTGCAACCCGCACTCAACTGGTCGTCGCAACACCGTTTTGATGTGCAGAGCGTAACATTCCATGCAATGCGTCGGCCGGCGTGCGCCAGTTGAGTGTCTTCCTCGGCCGCGAGTTCAATGCAAGCGCCACCGCGTGCAAATCGCTTGCGCGATGAATCCTGAGATCCGTTCGCTTTGGGAAGTACTGTCTCAGAAGTCCATTCGCGTTCTCGTTGGTCCCCCGCTGCCAAGGACCTTGTGGGTCGCAGAAGTAAACTTTCAACCCGGTGTCGATCGCGAGCTGTGCATGCTGACTCATCTCTGCTCCTTGATCCCACGTCAATGAGCGCGATCAGGATGTGTTGCGACGATGGGTTGAATTCACCCAATACCTTTCGATTCGCTACACCGAGCGTGTGGCCGAAGCCGGCATCGAGCCTTCGGCAGGTGCGTTGGCGATTCCTACGACAACGCGCTCGGCGAGACGTCAGCGCTTTCTACAAGACGGAACTGATCCATCGACGCGAACGTTGAAGCCGTCGAGTTCGCCAGGCTGGAATGGCGTGCGCTGGTTTAATCACCGTCGCGCAGCGCGGTGACCTTGCTTTTGTCCCCAGCGCTGCGCCGCGCGTCCTCGAGCGCTCGTTTGGTGAGCTTGAATTCACCAAGGCGTACGCTGGCTTGCGCGAGCTGGAAATGGCCAATCCAGAAGTCGGGGTTCACGACCAGCGCTTGCCGCGCGAACTGCGCGCCCAACGGGTAGTCCCGCGGTGCGAACGCAGGCGCGCCGGCGCTGTCTACAACGAGGTCCTTGGCGAACGAAGCAACCAGGAACAAAATCGCTCTCAACCAACCGGGCTGACCGCATCGCCTGAGGCGCGTTGAGCGACATGCCCGTCCTTGAAGCATCCGTGCCCGCCATGTTTTTCCGCGGCGAGTTGAAACGGCCTATCGGCATTGCGTATACATGACCGACTCTCCCGATATCTTGCCGCCGCACGATGTCCTGGCGATGCGCCTTTCCACCGCCGACGATCGTGTTCGTCTGAATCGCTGGTTGCCGCCGCAGGGCGGCGTGGTGCCGAGGATTCGCATCGGCCGGCGCTGGATCAACGTGCTGTGGGCCTTGCCGCTGGTGTTCGTGCTCATGGTGATCGGCGTTGCCGTTGCGCAGGCGCTGCGGGAGCTGCCGGTCGTGCAGGCGTTCCTGATCCGGTATCCGGGCATTGCGTCGTCCGTTGCCGTTACCACGGGCTTTCCTGGCTGGCTTCGACTGCTGCACTTCCTCAACTTCGTCTTCATGGTCTTCATCATTCGCGCCGGCGTACAGATTCTTGCCGATCACCCGCGGCTTTACTGGAAACGCGACTGCACGCCGGGGACCGAATGGTTTCGCTTCCAGAAGGCAGTGCCGACGGACCGCATATGGACCGCGAAGGACGACTCGGTGACGATTCCTTCGTGGCTGGGAATCCCCGGCATTCGCCACTCGATCGGCTTGGCCCGCTGGTGGCACTTCTCGGTCACCTTGCTGTGGATGATCAACGGCATCGCGTTCTACATGCTGCTGTTCTCGACCGGCCAGTGGCGACGGCTGGTGCCTACGACCTGGGAGGTGTTTCCGAACGCCCTGTCGACCGCGCTTCAATACTTCTCGCTCACGTTCCCTGTCGACGAAAGCTGGACGCGCTACAACGGCCTGCAGCAACTCGCATACTTCATCACCGTCTTTATCGCCGCGCCGACCTCGATTGTCACCGGTTTGATGCAAAGCCCGGCGATCTCCAACCGGCTCGGCTGGTTCGGGCGCGCGTTGAACCGGCAGAAGGCGCGTTCGATCCACTTCATCGCGCTGTGGTGGTTCCTGCTCTTCATCCTGGCGCATGGCACGCTGGTTTTCATCACCGACGCGCGCGTCAACCTGAACATGATGTGGGCGGGAGTAAATAACGCTTCCTGGAGCGGCCTTTGGATCTTCATCGCGGCAATGGCTGTGGTCGCGCTGGCTTGGTGGTGGGCGTCCCCTTTCACCTTGCGGCATGCGCGGCTGGTGCAAAGGATCGGGGAGGTGATGTCGCGTCCCTTCGGCAGCGTGACCCAATCGTGGGACGCGAAGAGCCAGCTTAGCGAAAAGGACATCTCGCCCCACTTCTGGCCGAACGGCACTATGCCGAAATCGGCGGAGTTCGACCGGTTGGTCGAGACCGGCTTCGCCGACTACCGGCTGAGGGTCGGCGGCCTAGTCGAAAACGCCATGGAGTTCTCATACGCCGAACTTAAAGCGATGCCAAAGCAGGAGCAGATCACCACGCATTTCTGCATCCAGGGCTGGTCGGGCGTCGCCAAATGGGGCGGCGTGCCGGTCCGCCACGTTCTCGACCTGGTGAAGCCGACGTCGGATGCCCGCTACGCAGTTCTGTACTCGTTTGCGGACGGTGGAGATGGCGGCCGCTACTACGACACGCACAGCTTGTCCAACATGCGGCACGCATTGACCATCCTGGCCTACGAGATGAACGGAGCGCCAGTCAGCGTGCTGCACGGGGCGCCGTTGCGGCTGCGGTGCGAGAACGAGGTCGGCTTCAAGATGGTCAAATGGATCGCGGCCATCGAGCTTGTCCACGACTACGCCGATCTTGGCGCGGGTGAAGGTGGCTACAACGAGGATCACGAGTTCTTCGGTTATCGCGTGCCGATCTGATGTTGACTTGTGTGAATTCGATGTACTGACCAGGCAGGAAAAGGATGATGATTACGACGAAGGAAGCTACGTTCAAGACGATTCCAGTGGGTACGAAAGTTACATGGCACTATCGCGGCGCCATAGGCCACGGCACTGTAAAGGGTGTCCACAAGAAAGGGACCAACGCCGACAACACCATGTACTCGATTGCACAGCACGACCATCACGCGGGCGAGCCGGCAATTGTTGTCCACTCCGGAAAGGCGTTGACACGAAGCAAGTAGGCGCGCACCGGTCCATCAAAGGAGGACACTTCATGCGCACTCCTGCCAGCATCTTCAAGCATCCTATCCATCCGATGCTGATCGTCTTTCCGATTGGCCTCTGGATTTTCTCCATGGCCTGCGATTTGATCCGTTTGGCAGGTGGCTCGTCAGACGCGTGGGCCACGGTCGCGTTCTACAGCATGGTCGGCGGTTTGATTGGCGCCCTCTGCGCGGCCGTACCGGGATTCATCGACTTGCTCTACTACAAGGGAGGTGCCCCGCCGGTCAAGAAAATAGCTTTGACGCATATGGCGATCAACCTGACCGCGGTCGTGCTGTACGCTATCAATATCGGGCTCCGCGCAAGCGGCGCCTACGGCATGGGCATACCCGTGGTGCTTTCGATCATCGGCGTGGCGCTGATCTTCGTTTCAGGTTGGCTCGGCGGCCAGATGGTGCACGTCTACGGGGTAGGTGTCGAAGGCCGCGGATGACACCATTTTGTCGTGGCCAATTGACATCGACGTCACGAGATTCAAACGCGCGACACCACCTTGGCGGACCCGGCCCTGGCCATCGTCCACCGGGATCTGACGGCCTGCACGCGGGTTGCCCAGGCAAAGCCCGTCGTATACACGCGGTCGCCGGGCGCCTGCCCAACGACGAGAATGCGCGCCGTTTCGCCAGCGCGCAGCACTGGGCGTGGACCAAGCGGCAAGTGCCTCCCAGGCGCGCCAGTCGCGTACATCGAGAGCTGGGTTTTCAAGCGTTCGACAGGGCGCTTCTGGCACCACCACTTTCAGTTTCATGGCCAGCGTTTGAATGTAGCTGATCCAGAGCGGAAGCGCGCATGAGCACTCGCGACATGGTGGCAGTGTCAAGTAGGCGACGGCCGGTGTTCTTGAATCTGGCACGCATCCAGATGCCCGTGTGTGCGCTGACCTCCATTGCTCATCGCGTGACAGGAATTTTCCCGGCGCTCGGCGTTCCGTTTACCATTTATCTTCTCGATTTGTCCCTGCAAGGCCCCCAATCGTACGCGCGG
>Ga0157372_10004524_pt1 | contig 14820 bp, 15 predicted proteins | sample C55metaG_FD_115307 | JGI IMG/M metagenome (GOLD analysis project Ga0157372, IMG submission 115307) | Corn rhizosphere microbial communities from Kellogg Biological Station, Michigan, USA - C5-5 metaG | ecosystem: Host-associated > Plants > Roots > Rhizosphere > Soil | place: USA: Michigan... | reverse complement strand
CTCGCGCATGTGCGCCACCGCCGTCTGCGCGCAGAAGAAGTAGCCGCGGATGTTCAGGTCGAACATCTCGGCGAAGGCGTCCTCGTCGATGTCGGCGAAGTCGCGGGCGATCGTCACACCCGCGTTGTTCACCAGGATGTCGAGGCCACCGAGCTGGTCGATCGCCTCCTCTACGACCTGCCGGCAATCGGCCACGTTCGTCAAATCCCCGCGCAGGCCGATCCCGTCGGGGCCCAGGGCGGCCACCGTCTCCGTCGGATCGGTGCGACCGCCGTGGGCGGCGACGGCAGCACCCCGTGCAGCCAGCTCCACGGCGATCGCGTGACCAATGCCCCCGGAAGCGCCGGTCACAAGGGCGCGCAGTCCGCGCAGGTCGGTCATGTTCCAAGCACCTCCGGCGGCTCGAACAGAGCTTCCCGCCGTTCCCAGCCGGGCCTGAAGAGGTCGAAGTGGAGCGGCTCCGGCGGGTGCTCGGCCACGGCGTCCCAGTTGATCTCCACGCCGAGACCCGGCCCCTGAGGGAGCGGGAAGCAGCCGTCCGACTCATCGAGCCGCGGCAGCCCGGGAGCCACGTCCTCCACCCAGCTGTCGGCGAAGTCGTTGAAGTGCTCCTGGATCTTGAAGTTGGGAGTGCAGGCGGCAACGTGCAGGTTGGCCGCGGTCGCGATCGGCCCGCACACGTTGTGCGGCGCGACCAGCACGTAGTAGGTCTCCGCCGTGGCCGCGAGCTTGCGCGTCTCCAGGATTCCGCCGAAGTGAGCGAGGTCCGGCTGCACGATGTCCGCCGCCTGCAGCTCGAACAGCTCCCGGAACTCCCCGCGGGTGTGCACGCGCTCGCCGGTGGCGACCGGAGCCTTCACGCTCCGGGCGACCTTCTCGAGCGCCTTGAAGTTGTCCGGCGGTACCGGCTCCTCGATCCAGGCGGGCGCAAACGGCTCGAGCTCGCGCGCGATCTCGATGGCCGCGGAAGGCACGAAGCGCCCGTGCATCTCGACCATCAGCTCGACGTCATCCCCCACCGCGTCGCGCACCGCCTCCACGAGCTCGATCGAGCGCCGTCGTTCGGCGCCGTCGAGGTCCCACTCGCCGGCGCCGAAGGGGTCGAACTTGAGCGCGCGGTAGCCGCGCTCGACCACGAGCCGGGCGGCGGCGTGGAACTCTTCGGGCGAGCGCTCGACCGTGTACCAGCCGTTGGCATAGGCCTTCACGCGCTCGCGCACCGACCCGCCGAGCAGCTGGTAGACCGGCTGCCCGAGCGCCTTGCCCACGATGTCCCAGCAGGCCATCTCGATCACCGCGAGCGCGGACATGGCGATCTCTCCGGAGCGGCCATAGTCGAGGCGCGCCATCCGGTGGACCAGCGCCTCGATCGCGAACGGATCCTGCCCGATCACGTGGGCGTCCTTGGCCTCGGACAGATAGCCGAGGAGCGCGTCCGTGTGATTGATCATGCGCGTCTCGCCGACGCCCGTGAGCCCCTCGTCGGTTTCGAGCTCCACGAAGGTCAGGTGACGCCAGGGTGTCCCGACCACTCCGGTGCGTAGGCCAGATATCCGCATCCGTCCCTCGTGCGCAACGTATCAGATATGTCTAGCGCCAGCAGAGAACTTCTAGGCGCAAAAACCCGGCAAGGATGTCTACCTCGCTGATACGTTGTTCATTACATGGGAATAGCACTGATTACCGGGGGAGCAAGCGGGCTGGGTCGCGCGTGCGCGCAGCGGCTACGCGCCGACGGTCACGACGTGACCACCGCCGACGTTGCTGACGGCGCGGACGTTCGGCTCGACGTGACCGACGACGCCGCGGTGGCGAGCGCCGTGTCGGAGCTCGGCCCGGTGGACATCCTGCTCAACAGCGCGGGCATCGTGGGACCGAACAAGCCGCTGTGGGAGACGAGCGACGCCGAGTGGGCGGAGACCTTTGCGGTCAACGTGCACGGCACCGTGTCGATGTGCCGGGCGGTGATCCCCGGTATGCGCGAGCGTGGCTTCGGCAGGATCGTGAACTTCGCAAGCATGGCGGGCAAGGACGGCAACCCCAACCTCAGCGCCTACTCGGCGTCGAAAGCGGCGGTGATCGGCCTGACGAAGTCGCTCGGCAAGGAGCTCGCCACGAGCGGAGTGCTGGTCCATGCGATCGCGCCCGCGGTGATCGCCACCGAGATGAACGCCAAGACGGACCCCGCGGTGCTCGCGCACATCACGAGCCTGATCCCGATGCAGCGTGTGGGCCAGCCGGAGGAGGTCGCCGAGCTGGTGGCCTGGCTCGTATCCGACCGCTGCACCTTCTCCACGGGCGCGGTCTACGACATCAGCGGCGGCCGTGCCACCTATTGAGCACGCGGCCCCGGCGGGTAGATTCCCTCCCGTGGAACCCGGGAACGAGGGCCCGCCGGCGACCGCCACGGAGGCGACGATCGCCGCGCTGGAGCGGATGGCCCTCGAGGAGTTCGAGCCGGGCGATCACCTCCCGTCCGAGGCCACGCTCGCCACAACGCTCGGTGTCAGCCGCCTCACCGTGAGGGAGGCCACGCGCGCGCTGGCGGCTCGCGGCTATCTGGAGCTGCGCAAGGGGCGGCGCCCGAAGATCCTCGCGCCGAGCGGCTCGCTCGTGGGCGACTACTTCAAGGCGTCGGTGCGACGCGATCCGATGGCCTTGCTCGAGCTGATCGAGGTGCGGCGCGCGCTCGAGGTCCACATCGCCGCGCTGGCCGCCACCCGCGCGTCTCGCAGCGCGCTCTCCTCGATGCAGGACGCGATCGAGCAGATGGCGCGCGATCCCGATGACGAGGAGACCTTCCACGAAGCCGACATGCGTTTTCTTGATGCGGATGCGGCCACCACCGACAACAAGATGCTGAGGCAGCTGATCGAGCAGCTGGCGGAGCCGCTCCTCACGAGCCGGCGCCGTTCGTATGCCGGTCACAAGCGCGATGGCAGCAAGATGGATGGCGTGGTTGAGGACCACCGGGCGATCCTGCGCGCGGTGGAGGCTCGCGACGCCGCCGGCGCGGCCGCCGCGATGCGCCACCATCTGAGCGTGACCGAGCGCGATCTTCATGCCGCGCTGCGCGACGGCGAGCTGACCGCCTAGCCGCGGTAGGCCGGCACGGGCAGGCCGCTCACTCCCGCATCGCAGACGTAGAGGTCGCCACCGCTGCCGTCGGGCGCCGCCGCCGTGGTGATCACGAGCTGGTCGAGCGCGTCTGACACGAAGGCGCAGCTCGTGGGCCGCGCGGCCGGCAGCGTGACCTGCGCGATGCGCGTGCCGTCCGGCGCGAACCGGTGCACCGCGCCACCGTCCCAGAACGCCACCCAGAGGCAGCCCTCGCCATCCACCGCCAGCCCGTCCGGCACGCCCGGCAGCGCGCTCACGTCCACGAACAGGCGGCGGGAGCCCGGCACGCCGGTGCGCAGGTCGTAGTCGAAGACGTCGATGCGCCTGGTGGGCGAGTCGATGTAGTACATGAGCGACCCGTCAGGGCTCCATCCCAACCCGTTGCTGATCGACACCGGGCTGATGATCTGCCTGACGCGGCCGTCGCGGTCGATCCGGTAGAGCGCGCCCTCGCACGCTTTCTCGTCGTCCGCCATGGTGCCGACCCAGAGCCTGCCGGCGGGGTCGCACTTCGCGTCGTTCGACCTGTTGGTTGGCCGGCCGGCCTCGATCTCCACGACCTTCTCGGTCGCTCCGTCAGCGTCGACCACGTGCACGCCGTCGCGGCTGGCCACCACAGATCCGCCGCCATCGCGCGGAATCCAGGCGCTGCAGGTCTCGCTGGTTGGCGTGCGCTCGAGCTCGCCCGGCGGCCAGGCGCAGGACAGAAGCTCGGAGCCCAGGATGTCTACGAACAGCAACCTGCGCCGCGCCGCATCCCAGGCAGGGCCTTCGAGCAGACGCCCTCCGACCTCGCAGAGCAGGCGTGCCCCAAGGGTGCTGCTACCGGTCATATCAGACACGCTGCCAGGCCGATCATCGCCCTAGCCCACTAGCTGGCCGAACTAGTGGCAAACCTATCTGATACGCCGCCTCCTCGTCAGCCCTTGAGGATCTCCCCGGCCGTCCGGTGCGCCAGCGACATGATCGAGATCATCGGGTTCACGCCCGGCGCCGTCGGAAATGCCGACGCGTCGCCGATCCACACGCCCTTCGTGTCGTGCAGCTGGCCGCGGCCGTCGGCCACGGACGTCGACGAGTCGGACCCCATGCGGCACGAGCAGAGCTGGTGCGCCGTGAAGATCGCGACGTCGTTGGCGTCGTAGGAAGCGTTCTCGATCTGCTCGAGGAAGGCGTCGAAGTCCTCGCCACGCTTCCAGGTGGTGCGCGCGGAGTGCAGCGTGAAGATCTGCTGCGCGCCGGCCGCCTTGTGCAGCTTGGCGAGCTCGACGTTGCCGCGTACGAAGATGCGGCGGTCGACCTCGTCGGCGAGCGACCAGCGCACCACCGCGCGGCCGTGGGCGTCGATCGCCACCTCGCCCTCGCCGTGGTCGCGCGCGACCGTGATGAACGGGGCCGCGTACTTGAGCCCGGCGCTGAACTCGCGCTTGTGCTGCTCGCCGCTCTCGAACGGCCAGTTGGCGGCGATCAGCGCGGGGGCGGTGGGCGCGCTTTCGATCAGGAAGCCCCAGTCCTGCTCGAGGTTCGCGAACTGGTACGAGACCGCGGATTGCGCCTGCCCGATCCAGCCCTCGATCGGCTCCTCGTAGATGCCCTCGACGATCGCGGCCGGGTGGAGGCGCAGGTGCTTGCCCGCGGCCGGGCCGCCGATGCCGCTGCGCAGCAGCAGCGCCGGCGATTCCACGCTGCCGGCCGCGACCGCCACGGTCGCCGCCTCAACCGTGAGCTTGGTGGTGGAGCCGTCGGCGTTCGTCACCGTGGCCTCCACGCCGGTGGCCGCGCCGTCAGCGATGGTGATGCGGTCCGCCCGCGCGCCCACCACGAAGCGCGCGCCGGCGTCTGAGGCGTCCTGCAGGTAGGTCTTGAGCGTCGACTGCTTGCAGCCCTTCTGGCAGCCCGTGTAGCAGTAGCCGCACACGCGCGGGTCGTCGCAGGTCTTGTCCGCGTTGCGCGTGATCGGCTTCCACGGGAACCCGCACGCCTCCATTCCCTCAATCATCTTGCGGTGCGGCCGGTTCTGGGAGGTGGCCTCCTGGTTCACCTGGAGGCGCTCCCAGACGGCGTCGATGTGCTGCTCGTACTCGAGCTCGTCGATGCCCTCGATGCCCGCCTCGGCCCACTCCTTGCGGATGTGCTCCGGGGTGCGGATGCAGTTCATGTAGTTCACGACCGTGCCGCCGCCGAGCGTTGCGCCGGCCAGCACGGCGATCGAGCCGTCCTCGGAGCCGAGCAGACCGCCGCCCAGGTAGAGCTCCAGCGATCCCGGCAGCTCGAGCTGCTTGAAGTCCTGCTCGTTGCGGTAGGCGCCCTGCTCGAGCACCACCACCGACTTGCCGGCCTTGGCCAGCTCGGCCGCGAGCACGCCGCCGCCCGCTCCGGAGCCCACCACCACCGCGTCCGCCGTGAGCGTGGCCTCGGCGCCGCTCACCTGCTCCACGTTGATCGTCTTCGGGAACTCGTCCGCGCTCGGCGGCGCGCTGACCGGACCCGGGTAGCCGAGCGCCGCCCAGTTGGGGTTCTGCCCCTGCTCGTCGGGCAACGCGTAGAAGAAGAGGAAGGTGAGCCCCTTGAAGACCTTGAGGCCGAGCTTGGCCTCGGGCGAGGAGGCGGCGATCTGCGTGAGCGCCTGCGTGCGGGCATCGAGCGGCAGCGCACCGAAGTCGCCAAGCCCGTCGAGCAGCTGGCCGAAGCCTTCGATCTCCTCCGGCAGCATGGCCTGCGCCATCAGCCCCTCGATCTGCGAGGGCACGCCCATGTCGGTGGCCGAGCGGGCCATGAAGGCTCGCATCGTCTCGTCGCCGCCTTCGTAGGGAACTGACGGGACGAACGTGTCGCAAAGGGCCTCGAGCGTCCGCCGGCGGGTCGGGCTGAGGACACCTGCCATAACTGCCATTGCTCACCTCTCCTCGGTAGGTGGCGCGATCCTAACGCGGTTTGGCTGACTAGCCAGTTCGCAGTTCGCAGTTGGCAGTTGGCAGGGGCGAATTTTCTGGCCCGGTTCCCTTAGTCAGGTATGTCGAGTGGGTTCTTCCAGCTGCGCGTCTACCAGTTCGCGGTCGCCTTATCTGACGAGATCTACGAGTCCGTGGGGCACTGGCCTCTGCTCGCTCGTACGTCTATGGGCTCGCAGCTCATCCGCTCCGCCGATTCAGTCGGCGCGAACATCGCCGAGGCAGTCGGCCGCTGGAGCGAAGCAGACAAGCGAAGGCTGCTCCTTATTGCCCGCGGTTCTCTCTACGAGACGGAGCACTGGATGGTGCGAGCGGAGGCAAGAGGCTTGCTCCCTCACGGATCCGCCAAACGCACGGAGGAGATAGCGAGACTTCTCAACGGAATGATCAACAAACCGACCTGAAGTCCCGCGGCCCTGCCAACTGCCAACTGCGAACTGCCAACGCGGCGGGACTGGCTAAGCAGCCAAACGGCGCCACTACACTCCCCCGCCGCATGAACTTTGAGCTAAGAGATGAGCAGGCCTCAATCCAGCGCCTCGTTCGCGACTTCGCCGACCAGGAGGTGCGCCCGGTCGCGGAGGAGCTCGACCGCGAGCACCGCTTTCCCTACGAGATCGTGGAGAAGCTGGGCGGGCTCGGGCTGATGGGGATCCCGTACTCCGAGGAGTACGGCGGCGGCGGCGCGGACAACCTCTCCTACGCGATCGCAATAGAGGAGCTTGCGCGTGTCGACTCATCGGTGGCGATCACCGTCGCGGCACACACCTCGCTCGGCACCTGGCCGATCTACACGTTCGGGTCAGATGCCCAGAAGGCGGAATGGCTGCCGGACCTGTGCAGCGGCAAAAAGCTCGCGTCGTTTGGCCTGACCGAGCCCGAGGCCGGCTCGGACGCCGGCAACACTCGCACGCGGGCCAAGCTCGAGGACGGCGAGTGGGTGATCGACGGCGCCAAGCAGTTCATCACCAACGCGGGCACCGACATCACCGGCTGCGTCTCGATCACGGCGCGCACTGGTGAGGACGAGATCTCGAACGTCATCGTCCCGAATGGAACACCTGGGTACGACATCGAGCCGCCCTACCGCAAGATGGGCTGGAACGCGTCCGACACCCGGCCGCTCGCGTTCAACGAGTGCCGTGTGCCCGAGGAGAACCTGCTCGGCCCGCGCGGCATGGGTTTCAGGCAGTTCCTGCAGACGCTCGACGGCGGGCGGATCGGCGTGGCGGCGATGGGCGTGGGCCTGGCGCAGGGCGCGCTCGACGAGGCGCTCGCATACGCCAAGGAGCGCGTCGCGTTCGGCAAGCCGATCGCCAAGTTCCAGGCGATCCAGGCCAAGCTCGCGGACATGGCCACCGAAATCGAGGCCGCGCGCCTTCTCACCTACAAGGCGGCGCTGCTCAAGGACGCCGGCAAGAACTTCAGCCTCACCGCCGCGCAGGCCAAGCTCAAGACCGGGCGCCTGGCCGTGCGCGCGTCCGAGGAGGCCGTGCAGATCCACGGCGGCTACGGCTACATCGAGGAGTACCCCGTGTGCCGCTTCTACCGCGACGCCAAGATCCTCACCATCGGCGAGGGCACCGACGAGGTGCAGCAGATGGTGATCGCCCGGGCGCTCGGCGCCTAGCCCCTACCAGCCGTCGAGCCGCCCCGTGATCACGCGCTCGCGGGCGATCTCGAGGCGGCGGCGCTCGGCGGGCATGAGCACCGCCTCGAGAGGCTCGTAGAGCGCGACCACCTTCGCGAACTCGTGCGTAGCGAAGGCGCTGCGGGCGTCGCGCCGTGCGTCCTCGAGCTGGAGAAATTCGTGCGTGACGGTGAAACGCCGTGGGTCGCGTAGGGCGCGGTCCGCCACCTTGCGCCACTTGCGGGCGCTGCCGCGCAGGAAGTCGCCGCAGTGCGACTGCAGGTCGGCCAGCAGACGGCGGAAGCCGTCGAGCGGATCGGTGTCGGGGGCGCCTGAGCCGGGGTAGCGGCCTCCCGCGGGTCCCACCAGCGCGCGCATGAAGTCGTCGTGCATCACCACGGTGTCGCCGATGCGCTGGCTCACGAGCCGCAGCGAGTCGGAGAAGTGGATCTCGAGCGTGCGATCGCCGCGCGTATAACGCCCGCACATGTAGGTGCCGTCGTGCACCTGCTCGAACTCGAAGTCCGCAGGACCCATCGCCTTGTTGAGGATCTCGACCCCCTGGTGGAGGAGCTCGGTTCTGCTCATCGCCCTCTACCTGTGCCGCTAGACGAGGGCGGGCGTTGCGGGCTGCTTGCGCGCGGGCTTGCGGTCCCCGTCAGGCGTCTCGGGCAGGTCGTGGCGCTTCACGTCGCGCTCGAGCTGCTCGACGATCCGCTCCCAGTCGCCGCCGGGCGGCGGCGGCTCGGGGTCGTCGTCATCGCCGGGCGGATCGTCGTCGTCGCTGTCGGTACGCCGCGCCCAGAAGCTGAGGCCGGACAGCGGACCGCCCACGCCAAGCGCGAGCAGCGAGGCAGGATGCGGCAACACGAACGTGCCCAGGACCACGAGGACGAGGCCGATCACGCCGGCGAGGACGATCGCGGGGTAGTTGCGCGCAGCCATGCGCCGCGCCCACGGCCATGAGCCGAGGAGGGCGCCGGTAGCGAACGGCGAGAGCAACCAAAGCGAAGCGAGTGCGATCACAGGAGGGCGTTCGGGGGTCCTGCCCTGTTTTATCGGCAGAACCCCCGCTTCCCGTAAAGCCCGCCGTCTAACCGCCGAAACGGCTGCGCAGCGCCATCACGCTGTTCACGTACTCCTGCGTGGCGGGCAGCATGCCCTGCTTACGCACGGAGTCGAGCCCCTGGTAGTAGGCAGCGATCGTTTCGGGGATGTTCCCGCCCGTGTCCTTGAGCAGCTGCCCCAGGTAGAGAACGCCGGCGTGGACGTTGTCGGAGGCCGAGCTCGCGTTGAGCGGGACCGGTGCCAGGTTGCTGTTGATCCACGACCAGGTGCCCGGCAGGATCTGCATCACGCCGCGCGCGTTGGCGGGCGACACCATGTCGTTGTTGAAGCCCGACTCCTGCCAGCCGATCGCGCTCGCGAGCGATGCCGGCACGCCGTTGGCCGCCGCGATCTCCGAGATCGTGGACGAGCTCACGCGCTCGGGCGTGGGGTAGGGCGGCGCGTTCGGCACCACGGTGTTGCTGGGCGCCGGTGTCGACGTGGGGATGCTCGCGCCGGTGGGCAGCTTGAGCACGGTGCCGATCAGGAGCGGCCTGCTCGGGTCGACGCCGTTCATGTTCGCCACCGCGATCATCGGCATGCCGCTGCGGGCGGCGATCGAGCTGAGCGTGTCGCCGGGTCGCACGGTGTACGCGCCCGCGGGCGGTGCGCCGGAGCTGGACGAGCTGGCCGTGCTGGCGACGGGCGCACCTCCCAGCGCGGCGGCGGCCTCGGCCACCGACGGGATCTTGATCGGGGTCCCGAGGACCACCTGGCTGTCCTCTGAGAGGCCGTTCGCGGCCGCAAGGGCGCGTGTTGTGAAGCCGTTTGCCGCGGCGATCGACCAGAGGGTCTCGCCGGGCTGGACCGTGTGGATCACCGCCGCGTTTGCCGGCGCGGCGACTGCTAGCGCGCCGATCGCGGAGGCGAGAAGTAGGCGTTTGATCGTCAAGACGGCCTCCCGTGGACGTCTGTCGGGGACTTGTTCATATGGCCCCGCCTTCTGACCGCCAGCCGCCAGTCCTCTTAGTCTGCGTGCTTATGGTGCCCTGCAAGGGATGGTGCGGGTGAGCCGTCGCGCGCTCGCGGTGTGGGTCGCGTTGTTCGCTGTCTATGCGGCCACAGTGGGGATGCGAGCCTTCGATCACTCCGCCTATGCGGGTGACGAGCCGCGCTTCCTGCTCACCGCCCGGTCGCTCGCCCATGACGGCGACGTGAACGTATTCGACGACTACCGCTCGAATGCCTACCGGTCGTTCTACAAAGAGCGGCTGTCCGGTCAGGGCACGGTCGACCGCACCGCCCAGACGCAGTACGAGCCGGGCGGCCTCGGGTTCCCGGTGCTGCTCACGCCCGCGTATCTCGTGGGCGGGGCGACGGCTGTCGAGCTGTTCCTGGCGGCGCTCGCCGCGCTGGCGGTCGCGCTCGCCTACCTGCTCGCCCTGCGCGTGGTGCCGGATCCGTGGGCGCTTGGCGCGAGCCTGGCCGTCGGCGTGTCTCCTCCCCTGCTCGCGTACTCGACGACCGTATATCCGGAGCTGGCGGGGGGCGCCCTCTTGGCGGGTGCGATGCTGCTCGGGCTGTGCGCAGCCGAGCGCGCCACGCGCGTGCGGGTGTATGGCTGCTTCGCGCTGCTCGCGCTTGTGCCGTGGATGTCGGTGCGGCTCGTGCCGGCGGCGCTTGCGATCGCGTTCTACGTGGTCGGGCGAATGCGCCGCCAGCGGCACGGGCTGATGGCGCTGATGGGCCTCGAGATCGGGGCCTTCTCAGCCGCGCTGTTCATTGCCGTGAACGAGGGCTTCTATGGCGGGCTCACCCCGTACTCGGCGCTGCCGGCGGCTGCGCACGCCACCGGCGCCGATTCCGCCGGCGGCTATCTGGGGCGCGCGCCCCGCCTGGCCGGGCTATTCCTCGACCGCGACGTCGGGCTGCTCCGCTGGGCGCCGGTGCTGCTGCTGGGCTTCGTGGGCGTGTGGCTGCTCTGGCGAGGACGCCAGGAGCGGCTTGCGGCGGCGGTGCCGGGCTATAGCGAGATGGCAGCCTGCGCGGGCCTGTGCACCGCCGCGATCGGATTGCAGCTTCTTGTGGCGGCGTTCGTCGCGCCCGTGATCGACGGGCCGTGGTTCGCGGGGCGGCAGCTGATCGCGGTCCTACCGCTGGCGATCCCGCTCTGCGCCTGGGGGCTGCGGCACCTGCCGCGGCTGGGGAGCGCGCTTGGTGCGTTGACCGTGGCGGCGTCGGTGTGGCTCTATGTGGACGTCCGGCTTGGCAGCGGCGGCCTCGCGGCCGGCCAACCGGATGCGCCGTGGGGCCCGCTCGTGAAGGCCTTCCCGCGCTTCGACGGCTCGGCCTATCCCGCGGGCCTGGCCATTGCGATCGGGGTGCTGATCCTCCTGTTCGCCTGGCGCGACGCGCGCCAGTGGCGCCGCCTGGCGGCCCCCGGCCTGGCGGCGGCCGCCAAGCGCTAGAGCTCGCGCTCGAGCAGCTTGCTGGCCGCGCTGGCCGGGTCGAGCTTGCGCGACACCACCTGGTCGAGCAGCTCCTGCACCGACTCGTCCTCGCGCACAGAGTCCTCGAGCTTGCGCCGCAGGCGTACGGCGGCGAGCGCCATCACCTCGTTCATCAGGTTGCGGCGCCGGCGCTCGTCGAGGGTGCCCTGCGCCTTGATGTGCTCGTGGTGCTCGGCGATCTTCTCCGCCACCTCCACCACGCCATCCCCGCGCGAGGACTCGGTCTGCACGATCGGCACGCGCCAGTCGGTCTTCGGGCCGAGGCTGAGCACGCCGCGGATCTCGCGGACCATGGTGTCGGTCAGCGGGTGGTCGGCCTTGTTGACCACGATGATGTCCGGGATCTCCATCACGCCCGCCTTGAGCGCCTGGATCGAGTCGCCCGAGCCGGGCATCAGCACGAGCACCACCGTGTCCGCGTGGTCGATGATGTCCACCTCCGCCTGGCCCACGCCCACGATCTCGAGGAACACGTCGTCCTTGCCTGAGGCGTCCATCAGCAGGGCGGCCTGGAGCGTGGCCTCCGACAGGCCGCCGAGCGAGCCGCGGCTGGCCATCGAGCGGATGAACACGCCCGGGTCCAGGAAGTGCTCGGTCAGGCGGATACGGTCGCCCAGCAGCGCCCCGTGAGTGAACGGAGACGACGGGTCGATCGACAGCACCGCCACGTTGCGATCGCTCGCGCGCGCGTGCTTCACGAGGGCGCCGATCAGCGTGGACTTGCCCACCCCGGGCGGGCCGGTGAAGCCCACCACCTGCGCCTTGCCGGTCCTCGGATAGACCTCGCGGACGAGCGCCCAGCCCTCGGGGTCGTCGTTCTCCACGAGCGAAATCGCGCGGGCGAGCGACCGGTTGTCACCGGCCAGCAGACCCTCTGTCAGGTCGGCGGCTGTGCGTCCTGCGGGCGCCATCGGGGCGGCACAGTGTACGAGCCGCCCCCGGTCGGGCTCGTTAGGGTTCGCGCGCGTGAGGGTGTTCGTAGCAGGAGCGAGCGGCGTGATCGGGCGCAGCCTCGTCCCCCAGCTGGTGCAGGCCGGGCACGAGGTGACAGGCACCACGCGCTCGGCGCCCAAGACCGGCCTGATCCGGGACCTCGGCGGCCACGGCGTGGTGGCCGACGCCTTCGATGCCAAGCGTCTGCGCACGGTCGTCGAGCAGGCCCGGCCCGAGGTGGTGATCCACGAGCTCACGGAGATCCCGAAGTCGTTCGATCCGAGCCAGTTCGAGCGCAACAACAAGCTGCGGCGCGAGGGCACGCGCAACCTGGTGGACGCTGCGGTGGCGGTCGGCGCGCGCCGCATCGTGGCCCAGAGCGTGGCGTTCATGTACGAACACACCGGCAAGGAGCTGCACGTGGAGGACGACCCGCTGGCGCTCCAAATGCGAGACCCGGGCGGCGACACGGTGAGGGCGATCCACGAGCTCGAGCAGACCGTGACCGGCGCCGACGCGATCGAGGGAGTCGTACTGCGCTACGGATATTTCTACGGCCCGGGCACCTCCTACGCCGCGGACGGCGCTCAGGGCAAGATGCTCATGAACCGGCGCTTTCCGATCGTCGGGAACGGCGACGGCGTGTTCTCGTTCATCCACGTCGATGACGCCGCGGCCGCGACCGTGAAGGCGATCGACCACGGTGCCGCCGGGATCTACAACGTGGTGGATGACGACCCGGCCCCGCTGCGCGACTGGCTGCCGGAGCTGGCAAAGGCCATCGGCGCGCCTGAGCCGCGGCGCGTGCCGATGTGGCTGGCGCGCCTCGCCGGCGGGCCCACGGCCACGCGGATGCTCACGCGCGCCCAGGGCGCGTCGAACGCCAAGGCCAAGGCGGAGCTGGGCCTCGAGCTGCGCTATCCGAGCTGGCGGCGCGGCTTCCACGAGGGCCTCGGCTAGATCTCCGTTTGCGTCACCGCCATTCCGGTTATGCTGGCATTCGACTTTCACTGGTTACGCACCGGCAAGGGAGGATCCCGATGAGCGAAGGCCGCTGGCAGACCGCAAACCTGACCGACATCGAGCCCCTGCCCGGGCTCTCGGACGACCTCAGGGGATGGCTGCCCGTCCGCCACCGGCTCGGGATCCAGGCCTTCGGCGTCAACGCCTGGACCGGGCGCGAGGCAGGCGACGAGGTGATCGAGGAACACGACGAGCTGAATGAGGATCCGGCGGAGAACCACGAGGAGCTGTATCTCGTGGTGGAGGGACACGCGACCTTCACGGTCGACGGCCAGGAGGTCGACGCGCCGCGCGGCACCCTTGTGTTCGTGGAGCCGTCGATCGTGCGTCACGCGGTCGCTCGCGAGCCCGGCACCACCGTGTTCGCGGTCGGCGCAAGGCCGGGGAAGGCGTTCGCCCCCTCCCCCTGGGAGCAGCGGCAGATCGAGCGCGCTTCCGAGTAGCTTTGCGGCGTGCCTGAACGCTGGCAAGGCGACGAGCGCGGCCACGGCGTGGGGGACGCCAGCCGCCTGCTCCCCGGCGCGGAGGAGCTGCTGGGCGCGATGTCGGCGCCCGACTGGGTGGCGGAGGAGCCGGACGTTCACCTCTCACCCCACATGCGCGGCTGGCTCGAGCACAACGACGTGTTCACGCTCGAGGGCGCACATGCCGACGAGGCCGGTGCATTCGTCCTCCAGCTCAGCTGGCAGGGCCGGGCGGGCGACATGCGCGGGCTGCGCGCCGCCGCTTTCGAGCTGATCGGCACGGTGGCGGAGACGGCCACGTTCGTGCGCCAGCGCCGGGGCGAAGACCAGGTCGTGTTCGAGGTGGCCACCGGCATCGTCGGGGACGACGCCCAGTTTCACCCGCACGGGCACGTGATCGTGCTCGACGTGCGCGGGGCGCTGTAGCGGCACATATCATCGGGCTGAGTCGAATGGAAGCCGTGCGAGAGCTCGCGGGCCCGCCGCCCACGCAGGTTCCGGACGCCGTCCGGCGCGCGCCCGCGCCGCTGCACGGCGGGCTGCCGGCGCTCATCGGCTTCATGGCCCGCCACGGAATGCTCACGCCCAAGTACGCGCGGCTCATCGTGCGGCTGCTGCGCAAGCGCTTCCTCACCACCTACGGCCGCCGCCTGAAGCTCGACGGCCTGGCCTTCATCGGGCCGGGCGTGGTGCTGCAAATCGGGAAGAACGCGCGCGTGGAGCTCGGCCGCTGGTCGTGGCTCGGGCACGGAACCAAGATCCGCTGCCACGAGGGCGTCGTCTCGATCGGCGCGAAGACCGTGATGGGCCAGGAGTGCACGATCTCGGCGTTCCAGCACGTCTCGATCGGCCGCGAGTGCGTGATCGCGGATCGCGTGATGCTGATCGACTTCGACCACGGGATGGTGGAGGTGGAGCGGCCGATCCGGCTGCAGGGGATCTACAAGCGCGACACGCGCGTGGGCAACAACGTGTGGATCGGCTACGGCGCGTGCATTCTTCGCGGTGTCACGGTGGGGGACAACGCGGTCATCGGCACGAACGCGGTGGTGACGAAGGACGTGCCCGCCAACGCGGTGGTGGGCGGCGTGCCGGCGCGCGTGATTCGCATGCGCGAGGCGCCGCAGCAGATGCGCTGGGAG
>Ga0157372_10004520_pt1 | contig 14836 bp, 17 predicted proteins | sample C55metaG_FD_115307 | JGI IMG/M metagenome (GOLD analysis project Ga0157372, IMG submission 115307) | Corn rhizosphere microbial communities from Kellogg Biological Station, Michigan, USA - C5-5 metaG | ecosystem: Host-associated > Plants > Roots > Rhizosphere > Soil | place: USA: Michigan... | reverse complement strand
CGATAGCCAGATCGCAAGCACCGTCTGGCCGCGAATCACGACCATTCGCCAGCCGATCCGCGCCATGGCACAGGCCGCGACGGACGCGCTTGTGAAGCTGATGGAGGGCTCCCACCGTCCCCCAGAGCATCGGCTGATGCCCTATGAGTTGATCATTCGCGGCTCGACGGGGCCCGCGCACCAATAGGTTTCAGGAAAGCACCGAATTCCCAGCCCGCGTGACGGCGGGCGACGCCGGGCGTGGGGCATTCCGCCGCCTCCTCATGCTCTTGATTCGGCGGGTCAAGGCTAGCCTACCGAAGAGCTTAAAGCCGCGAAATGGGCTCAAAGGAGGCTAGGCGCCGCCGCACAACAAAACTGCGTGGTCGTCCAGGGCGATGGTCGAGCAGCGCGGGCATACATCTTCGTCGGTTAGGTCGCGAACAGCCCCTGGCACCGCCTCGCTGTGGGAGGAGGGGAGTTCCGCCGGGACCAGCGCCGAGAGCGAAGCCGCCGCGCGGCTATCGCGGTCCGGGCTCGCACACGATAGCCCGCCCCCCCTGCTCGGCCCGCGGTTCTTGGTCAGACTCGCCAGCATAAGAAGGTGCTCCGCCGGACCGGGATTGTCTAGCGCAGTGGCGGTTGGAACGAGTGGCGCGCACGCGTCGCGCCGACGCGACGAAACTGACCCAATACGAAAAACAGCCGCCCAACTGGGCGGCGATTCCACTCGCCAAGCGAGAAGATCTCGTAAGTTCAGCCGCTCGATCCGTTGTCGACCGCATCGGCGACCACGACGGCAGCAGCAACGGCGCCAGCCGCGATCAGCAGCGTGCCGAGCAGGCCCAGGCCCAGAACGTGGCTCTTCTTGCCGGTGACGGCACCAGCGCGAACCGGGGTCGAAAGCGAGAGCGACTGGGCCGCCGGTGAAACCCGCGGGGCGGCCCTGTCGGCGGCCTGCGCCGCTGCAGGAACCAGCGTCAAAGCGATCACGGCCGAAAGCAACACCTTAGAAACGGTCATGAGAAGGTTCCCTGTTGAGCAGGCTTGGTCAACAAAGCCGTGGCATAATTCGCGACCACGAACAAGCTCAAAACTAAACTTATGTGTAGGTTAGGACCATAACGGCCAGCGACTGTGACCGTTCCGCCAAGGTAAGGTTGATCCGAATCACGCCGGATCGGATGTTGTTTCCGCGACGGCCGCGCGTGCAGCGGCAAGCCGCGCCGGCCAGCCGGGATGCGAGCCATCGAGCCAGGAGAGGCGATTCTTGCGGCGAAGCCTCTCCATCAGGGGTACGACGGCGCTGACGTCATAGCCCGCCCGCGCCATCATGCCGATCGCGGCGCGATCCGCCGCGAGTTCCGCCGCGCGCTGTTCCGACGCGCGCTCCGCACGCCGCGCATCCGCCACGACGTTGTGCGCCAGTTCGTGCGCTAGGATGAACGCCAGCTCGCTGTCGCTCGCCGCGAACTCGTACATGACGCCCGATATCTGAACATAATGGCCATCCGCTACCGCATCGAGCCTCCGCCCCGGCACCAGTTGCACCGTGGAGGGGCAGCCCCGGTCGCCCGCAAAAGTGACGGTTCGCGTTGCCAAGGTCAGCGCCACCGGCGGATGGGTGAGCGCCTTGGCCAGCGCTGCCTCGACCAAGGCGGTTCGCGCATACCCAACCTTTTCCGCCGGCCCGCGCGACGTAGCCTCGCCATCGACTGCAAGGATGACGTCGCCCTGCCTTAGCCCCGCCCGATCCGCGGCGCTCCCGGGAACGACGGCGCTCACCTGCGGCAAATCGGCGAGGCCGAATTCCGCGGTCGCCTCCGCCCTTTCCTTCTCTGCATATTGATCGAGCGTCTCGATCGAGAAGCCCGGCAGCGCGATCGCATCCCGGCACAAGGCCGCGTTGGCGGTTTGAAGGCGCCATGCGACGGCCGCGACCCGTGCGTCGGCATCGTGCAAGGCTGCAAGCAAGCCTGCCAGAGCTACCAAGGTCAACATGAAGGCATCCCTCGCGCTGGCGCTCCTCGCTCGAGCTCTCGCCTAGGGTGATCATGGAGCGGGTGAGGGGAATCGAACCCCCGTCGTAAGCTTGGGAAGCTTCTGCTCTACCATTGAGCTACACCCGCGTTCGCATGCCGCCTGCCATAACCTTGGCCGCGCGGTCAATCCGCCGATCACCGCGGCCGGTTCTCCAGGTACAGGTAAGTCGGATCAAAGGCCGCGAATTCCTCCAGCCGTCGCAGGTCGGGAATCGCGGCATAACCGTCACGCACCACCGCCAGATTGGCCTCGCGCAACTTGCGCAGCGTACGATTCACGTGAACCGGGGTGAGCCCGGTCATATCGCCCAGGTCCGCCTGTGTAAGGTCGATCGGGAATCCTTCGGGCGTAGCCAGTCCCACTACGGCAAACCGATGGTGCAACTCGCACAGAAGGTGCGCGATCCGCACCGCCGCGGAATGGCCCAGCCGCCCGATCCACTCGCGGTGAATCGCGGCGTCGATCACGGTCAGAAGCCACAGCATGCGCGAAAGATGCGGCTCTGTCTCCGTCAGCGTCCGCAAGATCGCGTGCGGAACCAGCGCCACGCGCACGTCGCCCAGCGCGATCACGTCATGGTCGAGCCGCTTCAGCAAGAGGCTGTGCAGGTCGACGAAATCCCCCGGCACGTGCATCGCCACGATCTGACGCTTGCCCTCCGACATGTAAAAGACGCGCGCGAGAAGCCCACCGATCAACAAGGTGCTATATTCGGCGGACACGCCGGCACGGATCAGCGTGTCGCCGGGCGCATAGACGCGCACTTCGGCGATCGCGCGGGTCAGCGCCGCACGCTCCCGATCGGACAAGGTGTCGCGCCGTTCCAACGCGCGGATCAGCAGGTCGACGACCGCGTCGTCATTATTCGCAATTCTTGGTTTAGCTCCGGTGGCCATCGCCTGTCCCCGCGCAGCGGCGCTGGACGCGATCCGCAGAAGGCGACGATCCGCCCTTCCTCGGGCAAGGTCAAGAAGCTGGATCAAGGTCCGAGGCCGAAATCGTCGCTTTTCGCCGCTTCAAACAGCCAAAGTAGGCAACCTGTGTGGCGGAGGCTCACAAAGCAGGAACGTCGCTCGCTCCCATTCGCTTTGCAACCATTGCCGGGCCTTGGAAATGCACGTCGGCAACTGAGAGACAATAGCGCTCCCGCCGGACTCCGGGATGCTATGCCGAGATATTTCTTCAATGTCCGCGACGGACAATCCTACCCCGACCCCGAAGGGACGGAGCTCCCGGACCTGCAGGCCGCGAAGCGCGAAGCGATCCGCTACGCAGGCCATTTGCTGAGCGACGAGGCCGACCACTTCTGGGAGGGAGAGGAATGGTCGATGTCGGTCATCAACGAGACCGGACTGGTTCTCTTTCAGCTGACCTTTTTCGCGACCAAAGCGCCGGCGGTCGATTAGCGGCCAGGCCTGAAACGCTCGAGCAGAGCCACCCGCGCGGCGAGCTTTTCGCGCCACGCCGCGTCGGCCGGCGCCTTGGCGAGCAGGTCCCGCCAGGTTGCCTCGGCCCCATCCACGTCGCCCATCTGCAAATAGGCGAGCCCCAGGAAATATTGGGGTGCCGGATGGCCGGGAGCCGCCTGCGCCGCACGCTCGAACGCATAGTGCGCCGGCGGCGTGAGCGCGCCGTCGGCCTGAGCCTGTAGCGCGTTGCCGAGCCCCAGCCACAAGGCCATGCTCTCGGGCTCCTTCTTCAGATAGGCGCGCAACAGGCCCACCGCGTAATCCGGATCGCCGTTCTCGATGAAAGCATCCGCGCCGTCGAGTTGCTGCGCGTCGAAACCGACCGTCTCCAGCCACACCTTGCGTTCATGGGCAAACAGGGTGTCACCGCCGCGCTTGTGCGCGCCCGGCGGGGTCGGACTACCCTCCTGCCCCGGGCTGCCCTGCCAGGCGTAGCCCGCCATTCCGGCGAGTATCGCGACGCCGATCAGGTAAAGCGCCCCGCGGGACGGGCGCGCAAGGATCACCAGCACCGCCGCGACGACGAGGCCCAGGAAGAGCGAGATCAGCATCCCGCTCATGCCCGTCGCCTCCTGAAGCTGGACCGCGCGATCCATAGGCCGATACCAAGGAACAGGATCGGCGCCGCCCACAATATCCATGTCACGCGGTCGAGCGGGGGATCGTAGGTGACCCACGATCCGTAGCGGCGCACCAGCCACGCACGGATCGCCGCCGGCTTCTCGCCCGCCGCGATGCGTTGGCGCACCATCGCGCGCATGTCGCCTGCCAATTCGGCATTGCTGTCGGCAATCGATTGCCCCTGGCAGACCAGGCAGCGGATCGTCTCCATCAGCGCCTGCGCCTGCGCCTCCTGTCTGGGGTCGGGCAACTGCGTATCGGCGAGCGGCGCGGGCGGCATGTCGCTGTCCGCGAGCACCGGCGCGGCGATCAGGGCCAGGGCGAGAAACAATCGCGTCATCGCGCTGCCCTAACTTCAGCGACGATGCCCGCGACGTCCTCCGGATTGATCGGGCCGATCACCTGGCTGAGGATCCGGCCGTGGCCGTCGACCACAAAGCTTTCGGGCACGCCCGAAGAGCCCATCGCCATCTGGACCTGGCTTGCATCATCTGCGCCGATCGCGCGAAACGGATTGCCGTTGCGGGCGAGGAAGCGTTGCAGCGCCTCCGGCCGGTCACGCACCGCAATCCCCATCACGGGAACGCCCGCGTCCGCGATCGCCTTCAATTGCGGCGCCTCGGCCACGCACGGCACGCACCAGCTCGCGAAGATGTTGACCAGGTGCGGTCGCCCGGCGGCCAGATCGCTGCTGGCCAAGCCTGGCAGCCCTGCGGTCGCCGGCGGCAACGTGAAGGTCGGCACCGACGCGCCGATCATCTTCGACCGGATGTTGGTGCTGTCCGGCTTGGCGAGGCCATAAGTCATTGCCGAGCCGAGCAGGATGAAGAGCACCAGCGGCGCCCATCTCACGGTCTGCTTCACAGCCATTGCTCCGCAGGCTTGCGGCGGCCGCGCCAGACGCGGCCGACCAGCGCCAATGCCCCACCGAGCGCGATCAACGCTCCACCCGCCCAAATGAGCGTCACGAAAGGCTTCCACCACAGCCGAAGCTGCCAGCGCCCGTCCGCTGCCTGCTTGCCGATTACGGTGTAGAGTTGGCCGTCGAGGGCAGTGTGGATCGCGGTTTCGCTCGTCTCGGTCGGCGGCGCCCAATAGGCGCGCGCCTGCGGGGTCAACGTGAGGGTGTCACCCTCGCCGCGCCGCACCAGCAACGTGGCCTGCAGCGCCTGCCAGTTCTCCGCGAAGGTCGGGTCGATCGCATCCAGCGTAATCGAGTACGGGCCGACCGCGACCCTCTCGCCCACGCGCGCGGCGACCAGTTTCTCCACCGTGAAACTGCTGTCGCATGCCATTCCGGCCAGGCTCACCGCGACGCCAAGATGCGCGACCACCATGCCCCACACGAACAAGGGAGTTCGCAGCAGATTGCGTTTCCACAAAGGCGCGACGCTCGCCAGCGCGAGGCCGGCTGCCAGGGAGAGACCGAGCAAGGACAGGATGTGGATCGTGGGGGCCGCGAGCTTGACGGCGGCCAAGACTGCCAGCGCAAGGATGGCGGCAGGTGCGATCCGCCGCGCGAGCGGTTTCAGATTGTCACGGCGCCAGCGCAGCAACGGGCCCGCGGCCATGATCGCAACCAGGATCAGCGCCAATGGGCCGGCCGCCGCGTTGAAATAGGGCGGCCCGACCGACAATTTCGTGCCGGTCGCCGCCTCGACGAGGAGCGGATAAAGCGTGCCGACCAGCACGATCCCGAGGATCGCGGACAGGAGCAGGTTGTTGGCGACCAGTCCTGCCTCGCGGCTGATCGGATCGAAACGGGAGCCCTCGCGCACGGTGCCCACCCGGGCGCCGAACAGCGCCAGCGCGCCGCCGATATAGATGAAGAGCAGCGCCAGCAGAAACGAGCCGCGCCTGGGATCAACCGCGAACGCATGGACGCTGGTCAGGATGCCCGATCGGACCAAGAAGGTACCAATCATGCTCATCGAAAATGCAAGCACCGCCAGCATCAACGTCCACGCCCGCAGTCCGTCGCGCGTCGCCAGGACGGTCACCGAATGGAGCAATGCGGTCGCCGCTAGCCACGGCATCAGCGACGCGTTCTCGACCGGGTCCCAGAACCACCAGCCGCCCCACCCAAGCTCATAATAGGCCCAATAGCTGCCGGCCGTTATCCCGATCGTCAGGAAGATCCAGGCGCCCAGCACCCAGGGCCGCATCGCCCGCGCGAACGCCGGCCCCACGTCGCGCGTAAGCAGCGCGCCAATCGCGAAAGAGAAGGCGACCGACAGCCCGACATAGCCGAGGTAGAGGGTCGGCGGGTGGAAGGCCAAACCCGGATCCTGCAGCAGCGGATTCAGCCCGCGCCCTTCGGGCGGCACCGGGAACAGCCGCGCGAACGGATTGGAAGCGAACAGAAGAAAGGCGTAGAAGCCCAGCCCGATCGCCGCCTGCCCGCCGAGCGTCGCGAGCAAGGTCCGCTCTTCCAGCTTGCGCTCGAAAAGCGCAACCGCCGCGCCCGCCACCGTCAGGATGGCGACCCACATCAGCATCGAGCCTTCGTGATTTCCCCATGCGGCGGCGAAGCGGTAGAGGAAGGGCTTGGCGCTATGATCGTTCTCGAACACGAGCGCGACCGACAGGTCGACCCGCACGAACAGCAGTATCAAAAGGGCGAAAGCGAGAGCGGTCAGCGCCGCCTGCGCCACGGCCACGGGGCGCACGATGCCCGCCAGGGCGTCCTGCCCGCGCACCGCCAGTCCCGCCGCGACCAGTTGCAGCGCGCAAAGCGCGGCCCCCAGCCACAAGGCGGCAAGTCCAGCTTCGGCGATCACTTCTTCAGACTCGCGCTCTTGTGCATCGCCCCCGCCACCTGCGGCGGCATGTATCGCTCATCATGCTTGGCCAGGATCGTCTCGGCCAGGAAATCGCCCTGTGCGTCAAACTTACCGTCGGCAACCACCCCCGATCCTTCGCGGAACAGGGCGGGCACAATCCCCTTGAATCGTACCGGCACGCTCGCCGCATTGTCGGAAACGACGAAGGTGATGGTGACGCCGTCGGGCAGGCGCTTGAGCGATCCCTTCTCCACCATACCGCCCAGCCGCACCGCGGCCCCGGGCTGGACACGATCCTTCGCGACGTCGCTCGGCGTGTAGAAATAGGCCGCCTGGTCCTTGAGCGCGGACAAGGCGAGCAACGCCGCCGCGATGATCGCCGCCAGCGCCAGCAAGGCCAGCGTCAGTCTCTGATTCTTGGGCTTCATGGGCTTAGCTCTTGCCCTTCCGGTCGAGCGCGTCGGCGCGGGTCTCGGCGCGGCGAAGCGCGACGAGGCTCAGGCCGAACAAGGCCGCAGTCGCACCCAGCGCTATTCCATAGGCTGCGATCACGAACGGCCATGCGTTCAATACAGCGCTCACGACGCCGTCATCCGCCGCATGCGGGCCTCGACCTTGGCCTCAGCGAGCAGGGTCCGCATCCGCATCAGCACGACGCTCAGGAAAATCAGGCTGAACCCGATCACGGCGATCGGGATTGGCCACGCCATGCGGCTATCGATAGTCGATCCCGTCAGGCCGATGCTCTCGCCCTGGTGAAGCGTGCGCCACCACAGGACCGAGAAATGGATGATCGGCAGGTTGATCGCGCCGACCAGCCCGAAGATCGCCGCGATTCTTTGCCCGCCCTCCTCGCGGCCCGCGGCCTGCGCGAGCGCAATATAGGCGAGGTAGAGGAAGAACAGCACCAGCATCGAGGTCAATCGCCCGTCCCATTCCCACCATGTGCCCCACGTCGGGCGGCCCCAGATGGATCCGGTAATAAGGCAGATGGCAGCGTAAACCGCGCCGGGAACCGCGCAGGCGCGCGCCGCCACATGCGCAAGCGGATGCCGCCACACCAACTGCGCGAAGCTCGCCGCCGCGATCCCACCCCAGCCGGCCATGCCCAGCCAGGCCGAGGGGATATGGATGTACATGATCCGGACAGTATCGCCCTGCAGGTAATCGGGCGGTGTGAGCGCCAGGCCGCCGACGGCCGCGATCGCGACCAGCACGATGCCGAACGCGCCGAACCAGGCGGTCAGCGGGCGCGCGAGACGCACGAAGCGGGCGGGGTTTGCGAAGCGATGCATTTGGGAGCTCGGGCAGATGCTTAGGGTCCGTATAGGCGATCGGCAATGGCTGTGATCCTAGGGAATATCCGGATGGTCACTGCGCCGCGTTCACGCCTACCGGCCCCATAGGCCCGCTTGCGCCCGGCGGATAGAGACGCCAAGCGCCGCTTATGCACCAAGCTACCCCGCCCGAGCGCCGCCTGTTCGGCATTGCCCTGCGGGCGGCATCCGCCACGTCATTCGGGCTGATGGCGGCGTTCCTCAAGGCGGCGAGCCAGCATGGCGTGTCGACCTTCGAAATGATCTTCTACCGCAACGTCTGGTCTTTGCTGGTCGTCGGGGGCTGGATCGCGGCCGGACCTGGCTGGGCCGCGGTGAAGACGAAGGCGCCGATCGCGCACCTCACCCGGTCGGTCATCGGCCTCATCTCAATGCTGCTCACCTTTGGGGCGGTTGCGCTGCTGCCGCTGGGCGAGGCGACAACGCTAACCTACGCGGCGCCGATCCTCGCCACCTTGCTCTCCGGGCTGCTCCTCGCCGAAAAGATCGGACCGCGCCGCTGGAGCGCGGTCGCGGTCGGCTTCATCGGCGTGTTGATGGTCGCGCGGCCCGGCGAAGGAATAACCACGCTCGGGCTTGCCGTCGGGATCGGCGCGGCCTTCGGCCAGTCCGCAGTGATGATCACCGTGCGGCAGATCAGCCGCACCGAGCAGACGGTGGCGATCGTGTTTTGGTTCACCGTGTTCACGACTATAGCAGGCGCGGCGATGCTACCCTTCTTCGGGCGCGGTCACGATCTGGAGACCTATGCGATCCTGGCGGCGGCAGGCCTGCTCGGCGGAGTGGGCCAGCTCAGCATGACGGGCTCGCTCCGCTTCGCGCCCGTCTCGGTGGTGGTTCCGCTCGACTATCTGCAGATCGTCTGGGGGATCGGGATCGGCTGGCTGGTCTTCCTGAGCCCGCCTACCCGGCTCATGCTGGCCGGTGCTGCCCTGATCGCGGTTAGCGGCATCTATACCGCTTACCGCGAACATGCGCGGGGCAAGATGCCCGCCGAAGCCGGCTCGATGCCCGAGGCGAGCTGATCCCCAGCGCATCACCCGCGACCAAAGCGCGGGCGACACCTTGATATGGGCTGCCGCCCGCACGACGACGAACGGCTTATCCGCGTCCGATCAGCTTCATCGCCATCCGGTCCGCAACGCCCGCCGCGGTCTCGCCGGTACTCGCGCTTTCGGCCCAGATCGTCTCCAGCCTACCCGGGATCTGCTGGAGCCTGGCCTGAACTTCAGCGCGGTCGCCCTGACCGAGGTACTCCAGCGTCACGTTGATGATCCCGCCCGCATTGATCACGTAATCGGGTGCGTAGAGGATGCCCCGGGCATGCAGCCGGTCGCCATCCTCGGGCGTCGCGAGCTGATTATTGGCGCCGCCCGCCACCACCGGCGTGTTGAGTCGGCCGATCGATTCGGCGGTCAGGATCGCACCGAGCGCACACGGGCTGACCACGTCCGCCTCGACCGAGAGGATTTGCCCGGCATCGACAACCGACGCGCCCAGTTCGGCGGCCAGGGCCTCGGCGCGCGCCTGATCGACATCCGCCACGGTCAGCTTCGCGCCTTCGGCCGCCAGCAGTCGCGCCAGCCCGCCGCCGACCGAGCCCACGCCCTGAACCGCGACATGCACGCCATTTGCATTATCCTTGCCGAGCGCGCGTCTGATGGCGGCCTTGACACCCAGGAACACCCCCATCGCGGTCGACGGGCCCGGATCGCCGCCGGCATGCCCCTCACCCACCGGCAGGCCCGACACATGTCGCGTCTCCTCCCCGATCGCGACCAGGTCCGCCTCGCCCATGCCGACATCCTCGGCAGTGATGTAGCGCCCGCCCAGCGATTCGATCGCGCGGCCGAAGGCGGCCAGCATCTCCGGGGTCTTGGTCCGATCCCGGTCGGCCAGAATCACGCCCTTGCCGCCGCCCACGGGGAGGCCCGCCATCGCATTCTTGAAGCTCATGCCGCGCGACAGGCGCAGCGCATCGGTCACTGCGTCGTTCGCATCCGGATAATGCCAGAAGCGCGTGCCGCCAGCCGCAGGACCAAGATGGGTCGAGTGGATCGCAATGACTGCCCGGAGGCCCGACGCCGGATCGGAGAAGAAGTGGACGCCTTCATGGGCGTCGAAATCGGGCAGGTCCCAAACGGCAGGCATGATTCTCTCTCGCTAAGAAAATTGCGGTATAACGCAATAATCTTGTCAGCGCTTGTTCGAAAGCCTGAAAAGCTGGTCGGGACTGAAATCGGTCACCGCCCAGGATCAGCTGGCCTGCGCGCGATTCGCCTGTCGTCTGCCGATGGCGGTCATGATCTATGTTGCGAAAGGCGCGCGATGAATTAGGTGCCGTCAGGCAATGGCAAAAGGCGCGCGAGTGGCAAGGGGAGAACGACCCGGACGGGGCGTGACGGTGATCGACGTGGCGGCCAAGGCCGGGGTTTCGCCGATGACGGTTTCGCGCGTGATCAATGGCCAACCGGGGGTTGGCGCGAAGACCCGGGCCATCGTGACTGAAGCGATCCGAACCCTCGGCTACAAGCCCAACGCCGCCGCGCGGAGTCTGGTGACCTCGACCGAACTCAAGATCGGCGTGATTTACTCCAACCCCAGCGCCGCTTTCATGAGCGATTTCCTCACGGGCGTGTTTGAAGAAGCATCCAATCGCGGCGCGCGCCTCGTCCTGCTGAAAGGTGAAGGCGGGCGTCCCCCGGCGCGTGCGGCGCTCGATGGCCTGGTCGCTTCGGGCGTATCGGGCGTAATCGTCGCCCCGCCGCTGGGTGAAGCCGCCGCGGTGCTCGCGGTACTACGCGCCGCCCGTTTGCCGATGGCTGCCGTTGGGGCACACCAGGTCGACGACGCGATCTGCGTGCGCATCGATGATCGCCGCGCCGCCCAGGAAATGACCCGTGAATTGATCGCGATGGGCCATCGCCGCCTCGGCTTCATCACCGGCAATTCCGATCAGGCGGCAAGCGTGGAGCGTCTGGCCGGCTTCTATGCCGCGGCGCGTGAGATCGACGGAGTCGAGACCGTCGTCGCAGAGGGGGATTTCAGCTTCGCATCCGGGCTGGCGGCGGGCGAGCGGCTGCTCGACGCAAGCCCGCCGCCGACCGCCATTTTCGCCAGCAATGACGACATGGCGGCGGCCGTCGTCTCGGTCGCACATCGGCGGCAGATCGACGTGCCGCGCGAACTCACCGTAGTCGGCTTCGACGACACGACCGCCGCGGTGACGCTCTGGCCCCCGCTGACCACCGTCCATCAGCCGGTCCGCAGGCTGGCTGCCGAGGCGTTGAGCCTGCTGGTCGGCCAGATCGGCGCGGGAGGGCTGGCCCAGGGCAAGCACGCCGAACTTATCCTCGATCATGAGATCGCGCGCCGCGAGTCGGCGCGACCCATCCCGATGGACGCGTAGTCCGCCAGTCAGTCGTCGCGCCCTTCGTAGCGGAAGAAGGCAAAGTCCGCCGGCAACGCGGTCCCCGACATGTCCTGGCAGGCCATGCCAACAAAGGTGCCGGTGAAATTGGGCAGACCGGCAAGGGTCGCCTCGTCGGACAATATGCTCGCGTCGAACACCTGCGGCACGGGCCGCCAATCCTCGCTCGCCCCTCCCTGCCACGCGAAGCGCAATTGGTCGTAATCCACCTCCGCGCGCAGTCCGATGATGCCGTCGGGAAGATCCGCCTCGATCATTATCATCTCGGAGCGGCCCGTGTCCGGCGATGCGATCATCAACTGCAACTGCCGACGGCCATCGTCGCGTGTCAGGTGCAGATAGTAGAATTTGGTACTGTTGTAATAACAGATCAGGCCGGCGGCCTGCTGGAAGTTCTCGGGCTCAAATTCAAGCGCGGTGGTGGCGCTATAGCAGAAATGTTGCTGGCGACGGGCCACCAACGCCTGCTCGAAATGGCTCCCAACCGTCTCCCGGCCGTAAAGTCGAAGGAAGCCGCGCCGCGCGGTCATGCTGAACAAGGCGCTGCCATTGGGCGTGCGCAGCCACTGCAGGTCGGCGGGTAATTCGCTTCCGGCGAAGGTGCCGTCCCACGACGCCTCGGGCCACGGCGCGGGCGGGAGATCGGGGGCCCGCGGGGCGGGATCGGGCAAGCCATCGCCGTTCTCGGTTCTCAGCCAACCGTCGGCATCCCACCGCATCGGCTGCAGCGCCGTTTCCCTCCCCAGCACGCAGCGGTCACGTCCCGGCAAGGGCCGCCCGCACAGATAGGCGAGCCAGGTCGTCCCATCTGCCAACTCCACCAAATCGCCATGGCCCGCGCGCGTCAGCGGGAGGTCGCGCCGGCCAGCGGCAGACAAGACAGCGCTGTCCGGGTGGACCTCATAGGGCCCGAACAGGTTGCGCGATCGGGCCATCACCACCGCATGCTGCCAGGCGGTGCCGCCTTCCGCGACCAGCAGATGGTACCAGCCGTCTCTCTTGTAGAGGTGCGGCCCTTCGGTGAACCCGCGGTCGGTACCCTTGAAGATCAGGCGCCGCTCCCCCACGAGCTTGCCCGAGCTTCGCTCGAGCTCCTGAATGACGATGCCGGCAAAGCGCGGATGCGTCGGCCGATGATCCCACAACATGTTGAGCAGCCACGTTCGGCCATCGTCATCGTGGAACAGGGCCGGGTCGAAGCCGCTGCTATTGAGGCGCACCGGGTCGGACCAGCCGCCGTCGATGCGATCGCTGCTGACCAGATAATTGTGATAATCGCGCAGCGACACGCCGTCCGCTCCGTCGAGCGTCGACTGCCCGAAACGCTTCACGTCCGTATAGACCAGCCAGAAGCGGCCATCCGCGTAGCTCAGGTCGGGCGCCCAGACACCGCAGGAATCGGGATTGCCGCGCATGTCGAGCTGGGCTGCTCGTTGGAGCGGCCGCCCGACAAGGCGCCAGTGGACCAGGTCACGGCTCTGATGGATCTGCACCCCTGGGAACCATTCGAAGGTGGAGGTGGCGACGAAGAAGTCCTCGCCGACGCGCAGGATCGAGGGGTCGGGGTTGAAGCCCCGCAGAACAGGATTGAGAATTTGGGTCATGCCGGTTTGCGCACCAAGGTCCAAAGCAGCGCGGCGCCCACGAGATCGAGCAGGCCGAGCAGGATGAAGAAGGGGCCGTAGCCAACATGATCGACCATATGCCCCAGCACCAGAGTGAATAGGAGGACGCCCAGATTGCCCGCAAGGCCCGCGATACCGGCCACGGTCGCGACCTCATCGCGGCGAAACAGGTCCGATGCCATTGTGATCACCGTCACAGACAATGTCTGATGAGCAAAGCCGCCGAGGCATAGAAGCGCAACCGCGACATAGGGATTGGTCGCGAAGCTGACGAAGATCATTCCCGTCATCAGCACCGCACCCAGGGTGAATGCCCACCGCCGCGCGTCTATCAAGGAAACGCCCCGGCGATGGAGCTGAGCTGCCACCATCGGACCGAACAGACAGCCGACGTCCGCAGCCAGAAAGGGCAGCCAGGCCAGCAGCGCGATCTGGGTGAGGTCGAAGCCGCGGACCCGCGTAAGATAGAGCGGCATCCAGAAAGACAGCATTCCCCAGACCGGGTCGGCGAGCATGCGCGGCAGGGCGATGCCCCAGACTTCGCGCCGGCGAAGCAGAGCGAAAATGCCCGGCCGTCGGCCGCTTGGGGCGAGCCGCGCCTCCTGCCCCTCAAGAATATAGGCCCGCTCGTTCTCGCCAAGCGATGCATGGCGCGCCGGAGACCGATACCAGAATATCCAGGCCAGGCTCCAGACGAGGCCGACGACACCGACGATCACGAAGGCGAGCCGCCAGCTCTGCGTCATCACGGCCCAGGCAACCAGCGGCGGCGCTAGCACGGCGCCGAACGACGCACCGATATTGTAAATCCCGCCTGCGACGCCCCGTTCGCGCGCAGGAAACCATTCGGCGATCAGTTTTTGGCCTGCGGGCTGAGCCGAACCCTCCGCCAGGCCGAGCGTGAGCCGCAGGCCGGCAAATGAGAGCCAACCGCTCGCAAAGATATGGCCCATCGTGATCAGCGACCACAACGCCAGGCAGAGCCCAAACCCGATCCGCAATCCGGCGCCGTCGAGCAGGAAACCCGCCAGCGGCTGGAACATCACGCCGATCTGAAAGGCGCTGGTGATCCAGCTATATTGTTCGCTGGAAATCGATTGCTCCGCCAGGATCACAGGTGCGGCGACGCCAAGGACCGATCTGGCGAGATAATTGAGTACCGTCGCGCCGACGAAAAGGGCGATGATCGCCCATCGCACGCGCCCTTTCGCTCGCCGCGGGGGACGTGCGCCAAGCTCATTTCGAACGTCCGCCAAGCCCACCTCCCCGTTAACGTTACCGATGCCACCCTTGAAAATTTGGGCGGTCGTTGAGTGCCCCCGTGAGAGCAACTCTCTCGGCATTATGCGCCTTTATAGAGCAGAGCAACCGCGCTTTGGTCAACCAATTGTCTGAGTATTGACATTCCCGCCGCCCCTGCTCTACCAAACGACGGTAACGTTACCGTAGCCTAAGGGACGGGCGCGGGCGTGAAAAGCCCGGCGCGAGCACGCCGGCGCGAGGGAGGAAAACTGAAATGCAGACGATCGATCAGACTTGCCCGAATGGT
>Ga0157372_10004519_pt1 | contig 14837 bp, 13 predicted proteins | sample C55metaG_FD_115307 | JGI IMG/M metagenome (GOLD analysis project Ga0157372, IMG submission 115307) | Corn rhizosphere microbial communities from Kellogg Biological Station, Michigan, USA - C5-5 metaG | ecosystem: Host-associated > Plants > Roots > Rhizosphere > Soil | place: USA: Michigan... | reverse complement strand
CAGGTGAGCTTGATGCCGTTCAGTTTCATTAGTCGTTCTCTTTCTAAGAATAATGACTCAACATTCTAGAACGCGTGAAAGCGGCGCATCAACGCTGCTTTGGACAGTGGGACGGTCGTATCCCCTCGGATCATCCTCATTAAGGCAAATTAAAAGCTTTTGACCGCAGAGAGCGCGGAGAAAAGCCAGAGATCGCAGAGGGGACAGCGCCATCCCAAATCGCATTTTGACGATGTGCCCGGAACGGGGAGTAGTATGTTGGCTCGATGACGGAACTTAAGGTACTAATTTCGCAAGGAAGGATTGGCGAACGGGTAGCGGAGATGGGCCGGCAGATCACCACTGACTTGAAGGGGGAGCCGGTCATCTTCGTCGGAGTGCTGAAGGGCGCGGCGATTTTTCTGAGCGATCTGGTTAGACAGGTGCAGGTCGACGCCTCATTTGAATTCATTGGGGTGTCAACCTACGGCAATCGGCCTACACCGACGCAGGAGCTCAGGTATGCATGGGACTCGACCGGCGAGGTGCGATTGACGAAGGATGTTGACCAGTCGCTGCGCGGGAAGAATGTGGTTCTTGTCGAAGATATTCTCGATACCGGACTAACCCTTACATTTCTCAAGCGGCTGTTGCAAGGCCATCAGCCGAAAAGCTTTCGCGTAGCGGTGCTGCTGGATAAGCCTTCGCGACGCAAGATGCCGGTGCAGGCGGATTACACCGGGTTCGAAATTCCGGACGAGTTCGTTGTGGGTTACGGCCTGGACTATGCCGAGCGATATCGCAATCTTCCTGATATTTGCGTGCTGCCCAATGGCACGCCGCCTGATGAAAATTGCCCCTGAATTCCACAGTCGAGTGTGACCAACGTAAACAGTGGAAACAGCACTGACTGCTATGATTGAGGCAGTGCAAATGGCCGCCGTTCAAGCTGAAACGCAATCAAGAATCGATCCCCTGCTGCTGGAAGTGGCCGACGTGGTCAACACCACGCTCGACCTTGACACCACATTGCGCAGGGTGGCGGAACTCGTCCGCAAGGTCATCGATTACGAGATTTTTGGCATTCTGCTGCTCAATGAAAAAACCCAGGAGCTGTATTTCCGCTTCAGTGTGGGACATTCAAAAGAAATTGCAGAACGCATTCGGGTGAAAGTAGGGGAAGGTGTAACCGGGGTTGCGGCGCAACGGGGAGAGGCGGTGCTCGTGGCCGATGTTGCCACGGATCCACGATATATTTCAGCGGTGCCAAATGTCCGCTCGGAGTTGGCTGTGCCGCTGATCGTGAAGAATCGGGTCATCGGCGTGATCGACATCGAGTCTCCGCAGCCTGACCATTTCACCGAAGAGCACAAACGGCTGCTGACGCTGATTGCGTCGCGCATGGCGGTCGGCATCGAGAATGCGCGCCTTTATACGCGGATGACGCGGCAGACGAAGACGTTGCTGCTGCTGAATGAAATCGCGCGCGAGCTCACGTCGATTTTGAACCTGGACGAACTGCTGAAACGGGTCGGCGAATCACTCAGCAAGCTGATCGATTTCCAAATGTTCAGCATTCTGCTGATCGATGCTGCGGAAGAGAAGTTGCAGCACCGCTTCTCGCTGCGGTTTCAGGAAAATATTCAGCTGAAGAACGACATCCCGATCGGAAAAGGAATCGTGGGCGCGGCAGCGGAAGAGCGGAGAGCGATCCTCGTTGGCGATGTAAAGAAGGACGCGCGATACATCGAGTCGAACCCGGAGACGCGATCTGAGCTGGCGGCGCCGCTCATCTACAAGGACAAAGTAATCGGCGTGCTCGATCTGGAACACACCAGGAAGAACTTTTTTACCGAAGATCATCAGAGAACGATTACGACCCTGGCAGCGCAGATTGCGATCGCTATCGAGAACGCCCGTCTCTATGAACAGATCGCGCGCCAGGAAGGCCGACTGGAACGCGACCTGGCGATGGCGCGCGAGTTACAGATGCGGCTGTTGCCGCAGACCCTGCCCCAGTTGGCGCATCTGGAAATTGCCGCGAAGTTCAGCCCCGCGCGGACTATCGGCGGGGATCTGTATGATTTCTTGGGCTACTCGCAGTCGCGTCTCGGGCTGGTGATTGGGGATGTGAGCGGCAAGGGAGCGCCCGCAGCAATCTACGCTGGGGTCGTGGCGGGCATTTTGCGCTCGCACGCTCCCATGGAACCAGCGCCGGCGGAGATGCTGACCGCGGTGAATTATTCGCTGGTCGAACGGCGCATCGATGCTCAGTTCGTCTCGCTGATTTATGGCATATGGGACGATTCGAACCTCACATTGCAAGTCGCAAACTCCGGACTTCCACGTCCGGTTTATTGTCATCAAGGCAAGACGCAGATGATAGAGGCCACCGGTCTGCCGCTAGGTCTGTTCGAAGATGCGGAATACGACGAGTTTGTTTTTCAGGCAGAACCGGACGACATTTTCGTTTTCTTCAGCGACGGAATTCTTGACGCGACCAATCGCAGAGGAGAACTTTTCGGGCGGACGCGCCTGGAAAAGATCATCGCGGAGTGCTCATCGCAGCCGGCAGAGTCAATTGTGAAATCCATCTTTAAAGCGGCAAGGGACCATGCTTCCGGCGTGGAGACCTTCGACGACCAGACTGTGGTAGCAATTAAAGTGAAGGGGAGCACCCCACCGCGCACGTGAAACACACCTTTGAACGACCGCCTGGATTCGTTTACAGATCGGAGAAAAAACGCGCTGCTCGAGATTCGGAAAAGCCAGGAAAAACTACACCCACGCGACAACTGAGCTGCGAACAGGTTCCCCTCCAGGAACTCGCAGAGCGCTTCGGAACTCCACTCTACGTTTACTCTGCGGCAAGCATTCGGCAGCGGGTTCGGGCTTTTGCGCGAGCTTTTCGCGGACTCTCGCATATCTGCTACTCGGTTAAAGCTAATTCCAATCTCACTATTCTCAGGCTGCTGGCCAAGATGGGCTGCGGATTCGATGTGGTCTCGGGCGGTGAGCTGGAGCGGGTGCTGCGCGCTGACCGGCGGGCAGTGAAGAGAGTTGTGTTTTCTGGGGTGGGCAAAACTTCAGCCGAGATCGAGGCCGCACTCAAGGCCCACATTCTGCTGTTCAATCTTGAGAGTCGCGCTGAAATGGAAGTGGTGGCGGGGTGTGCCGAGAAGCTGAAGCGCACGGCCCGGATTGCGTGGAGGGTGAATCCGGATGTGCCGGCGGAAACCCATCCATACATCTCGACGGGATTGCAGAAGCATAAATTCGGCATACGCATTAGCGAGGCGCGCGAATTGTACGCAGCGGCGGCACGGTCTAATTATCTGCAAGTTGCCGGAGTCAGCGTGCACATTGGATCGCAGATTACGCAGTTTGCGCCGTTTCGTGCGGCGATGGAGCGAGTGGCGCAACTGGTGCGGCAACTGCAGAGCGATGGACACAACATTCAATATGTGGATGCAGGCGGTGGGCTGGGGATCAGCTACGACGGGCCGCAGAATTTTTCGGCTGTGGTTGCGGAATATGCCGATGAAGTGACGCGGCCGCTGCGCGACCTGAAAGTTAAAGTGTTACTTGAGCCTGGGCGATCGATCATCGGGCCGGCGGGAGTACTGCTGACGACTGTGCTTTATCGCAAACAGAATGGCGACAAGAAATTTGTCGTGGTCGATGGAGCGATGAATGACCTGATCCGTCCGGCCTTGTATCAAGCGGAACATCAGATCGTTCCCATCGAGGATAGGTCGGCCGCGCCGGAAATCGTGGACGTTGTCGGCCCAGTCTGCGAATCAGGAGATTTCTTCGCGCACGATCGCACTCTGCCAATGGTGAGTTCGGGCGACGTTCTGGCAGTTCTCGATGCCGGCGCGTATGGGATGGCGCTGGCATCGAACTACAACACGCGGCCTCGTCCGGCCGAGGTGCTAGTCGATCGAAGATCAGCCAAGCTGATCCGACGCCGCGAAAGCGTCACCGACCAACTCGGGCCGGAACTCACGGGAAAAACTAAGCACTGATCACAAGAGCACTCAAGCGCCCTAAGGAAAAGCCAAATCTATGCGTTTCGATTGCGCTCAGGGCCGAACTGTCCAAAAAGGGTCAATCGGGCTGCTGTCAAAGTGGGCACCACGCTACAAACCTAATAGTCTTGACGCAATGTCCTGCACATTGTAGAAGCTTTAGCGAACCAATTATTAGAAATTTTGTCGGACGAACCGGGAAACAGAACCTGGAATGTTGCTTATTTAATTCGCAACAATTGAATGCGGCGCGAAGGGAGAAAAGCCTCGATGACTAACTCCGGGAAACGGGAGTTGCTTATTGCCAATGGATGGATGCAAGCAATCCTGATCGTATTCCTGATTGGATTTCTCATTCTTGGAATGCTTGCTTATCGCACTTATACCGACGCGCCGCCTATTCCCGCACGCGTGCTTGATGCGAACGGTGAGGTAATTTTCACCGCGGAAGACGTCAGCAGTGGCCAGGAAGTGTTTTTGCGGAATGGGCTGATGGAATACGGATCGATCTTTGGGCACGGTGCATACCTTGGTCCGGATTTCACCGCCGATTATCTTCACCGAGCTGCTACTATCGCCACGGACTACTACGGTGGAGAGTCGTCAGAAGCGGCCAAGCAACAGACCATCGCTGATTTCAAAGCGAACCGCTACGATGCTGCTAGCGGAGTCCTCAAATATTCAGCAGCACAAGCGAAGGCTTTCGAAGAACTTGTGCGTTTTTATGCCGACTTTTTTGCAACCCCGAGCACAAAATTCGGCTTGCGTCCATCCGCCATCACCGATGCTCATCAGATCAGACAACTGACCGCCTTCTTCAGTTGGTCGGCATGGGCGGGTTCAACCCTGCGCCCAAATCTGGATTACTCCTATACAAACAACTGGCCGCCTGAGCCGCTGGTCGGAAATCACGCCACGGCGGATGCCATAGTCTGGAGCGTTCTGTCTCTGATTGCGTTGCTCGGCGGGGTAGGACTCCTGCTCGCGGCATTTGGCCGCTGGAATTTTCTGGGTTGGCATGGGCGGGAAGATCAGAGCGTATCCTTCCGCCCTCCTGACGAAGTGGCTTTGACGCCTGCGCAGAAATCTTGTGCTTGGTTTTTCCTGGTAATGGCGTTGTTGTTCGTCCTGCAAGCACTGCTGGGCGGCGCTACGCAACATTATCGTGCCGAGGTTGGTAACTTTTTTGGCTTCGATCTAGGGCGCGTACTTCCCTTTAACATTGCTCGGACATGGCACCTGCAACTTGCTATTTTCTGGGTCTCGACATCTTTTTTGGCTGCTGGAATTTTTCTGGCGCCAATGATTACCGGCAGCGAACCTAGACGACAGAATTGGCTTTCGTATGCGCTGCTGGGCGCGCTCGCGATCGTTGTTTTTGGAAGCCTGGCTGGGGAATACGCGGGCATTACCGGCCTGATTCAGCGCGGATGGTCCTGGTTCGGCGCACAGGGTTTCGAATATCTGGATCTGGGGCGTTTCTGGCAGATTCTGCTGGTCATCGGTCTGGTTTTCTGGGTGATTATTTTGTTCCGCGGACTGCGGGGTCGTCTGGTTTCTGAACACGTGGGCAACATGCCCTGGCTATTTTTCTTTTCCGCGCTCTCGATTCCTGCCTTCTACGCCGTGGGCTTGCTGGCGCGAACAAATTCCCATTTCACCACCACTGATTTCTGGCGCTTCTGGGTCGTACACCTGTGGGTAGAAGATTTTCTTGAGCTATTCACGACCATTATGGTGGCGTACATCTTCGTGCTTCTCGGGGTGGTGCATGAGCGAGTAGCGCTTAAGGTCATTTATTTGGATATTCTTCTCTACTCCGCCGGCGGCGTGGTCGGAACCATGCATCACGTTTATTTTTCCGGAGAGCCTTCCATACACATGGCACTGGGCGCGTTCTTCTCCGCTGCGGAAGTGATCCCTCTGACCTTTTTAACGCTTGAGGCCTGGAGTTTTCTGCAACTGGGTGCGCAACAGCAATCCGGTTCGCAGCAGCCGTTCCCCCATTTCTGGGCAGTGATGTTTCTTGCCGCGGTTGGTTTCTGGAATTTTCTGGGCGCCGGAATCTTCGGTTTCTTAATTAATCTTCCTATCGTCTCCTATTACGAGATAGGCACCGCACTCACTGCCAACCATGGACATGCGGCAATGATGGGTGTCTATGGAATGTTGGCTGTGGGCCTGGCGTTGTTTTGCCTACGGTACATCGTGCCCCAGCACCGCTGGAGCGACCGCGCCGCAAAGATCAGCTTCTGGTCGCTGAATATTGGGCTCGCATGGATGGTGTTTGCAACGTTATTCCCGCTGGGAATCCTTCAGCTTTACCATTCCGTGAGCGTCGGATATTTTGACGCACGATCTTTAAAATTTCTCTCGAATCACACCAATTCCATGCTGGAGTGGCTGCGATTGCCTGGAGATGCGCTATTTATTGTTGGCGGCACTTTGCCTGTTTTGTATCTCTGCTGGCTTGGGGTCACCTCCATGAAGGCAAAAGATGCCCTGAGGACATCTGGTGGGTCGCTGTTCACTGAAGTCGTGGAACTAAAAAGATTTTGACGCATGATTCTTGGAGTGCATATTGAGATTGCTTTGGCGGCTTCATACGCGATCTTTTTAACTACCGTCGCAATTGGATTGGAGTTGCTGGCACGACATTCTCATAAACGATTAGAGCGGTACCGAAACTCTGGTTTTACTTACTTCGCGGACCGGGATGCATGGGAGTGTCCCGCAGGCCAGCAGTTACACCGCCAGGAGACGGATCACCAGCGCCGCATCGTTCATTACCGGGCTTCGCCGGATGCGTGTAACCGGTGCTCACTCAAGAACAACTGCACCGATTCGAACGAGGGGCGCCTTCTCAAGAGTCACCTGGATTCCTGGATCGAGTCGGAACTTCGCCGGTTTCACCGAGGAATCTCGATCACCTTACTGTTGCTGGCCGCAATTATCCTTTCAGCTGAGGCAATTCGGCATTCTGGACATCAGGAATTGCTAATCATCGCCTGCCTTCTGTTCCCGATCAGCCTGGTTGAAACGAAGCTCGTCCTTTCTTTCCTCTCGCGCAAGAGGAAGTTCTGACTGGGAAAAAGACATTCGCCGATCGAGTCGCGCCAGCCATGGCAGTTCATTGGAGTACAACTAATGGGCAATTTACATCCTGCCCTGAGTGGCTGATGCTATGAGAATTCGCTTTCCCGAATATGGTTACGATTCTTCGCAGCCTTGTCCATATGCTCCAGGTCGCCGCGATGGTTTGCGTGGGCTTCTCTTTGTTGTCACTGGTGGAGGGCGACCACGCAAAAAAACTGGCGAAGCTGATTTCTCGCAGGATTCAGGAGCGCACTGAGCGGAAGGCTACTGCGCGATCAGAGGTTTAGCTCGACTGCGCTGGTAATAAGGGATCGAGGCTTGTTGGTGCCGGCTTAGTGCACAGTCGGCGGCTGCTCCTGCCACCATTTTTCAGCATCGATTTGTGTCCACTGGGCCTCGTGCGGATGGCGCCTGATATTAAGCAGCTCCGGTAACCCAACCCTCAGCCTCGGCAGAATCGTGTGGATCACCCATGCGCACCGTTGCAACTCCTCGTCAACGATTTGCTCACGGTTACTGGGATCGAGATATCGCCGGTTCATGGTTACGGTTAAGCTGTTATTCAGGTGATGGGAGACGGCACGGATGACGTGCTTTTCGGCCTCTTCGCGAACTTCATTCACCTGCCAAAACAAGGCCCCGGCCACTCCGATCAAAACGACCAAAAGATAACGCATCCACTCGATGCTCAAACTGGAGGCTAGGCCCGCAGTGATTCCGGTGGAAAACGCAATGATGAGAATTCTACGATGGGGGGGCATGAGGTCGGATGGTATGGGACACCAGCTACTCAGGTCAAGAATCATGAGGACATTTTTTTGTAATTTTTTGTAGGCACTAAAAATCCAGATAACTGCACGAGTCGAGCGTTAATTGGCCACCTGACTCCGCTCATAATTCAAGGGATGGCTGGACAAAGTATGCCTTCTTAACGCTGGCCCCATTTCAGCTTGCTGCTAAGCACTTCGAAGAATGTGCCGCGGGTGTGCATAAGTTTCACGTAATGTTCGGATTTGCGGCAGTAAATGTGGTCGCCATCATAAACCGGCATCCCCGATTGGCCGTCGATGCTGAGATATGCTTCGTCACTGCCGGTCATAACCACGATTTCAATGTGCGACGTGTCGCGCACGACCAGGGGACGATGGGTCAGTGAGTGGGCTGAGACGGGCGTGATCACGAAACTCGCAACATCAGGCATGAGAATGGGGCCGCCGGCAGCGAGAGAATACGCGGTTGAACCGGTAGGACTGGAGACGATCAGGCTGTCAGCCTGGTAGCGCGAGACAAACACTTTGTCGATGTAAACGTCGCAATGGTTCAGCCGCGCGATAGTTCCCTTCCCCACGACCACGTCGTTCAGGGCCTCAAAGGTGCCTACCACCTCGCGGCGACGGATCACTTCACAGTGCACCATAGAGCGCACATCGATATCACATGAACCCTTGATGATGCTTTCAAGCGTTGGGTACAAATCGTCGAGAGGAATTTCAGTAAGGAACCCCAGCGCGCCCAGGTTCACGCCAACGATTGGAATGCCCGCCGCTGCCACGGCGCGGGCGGCCGATAGGAGGGTGCCGTCACCGCCTAGCACGATAACGAATTCCAGCTTGCGTGAGGCCATGTCGACCCGCGAAAGGACTTCTGCGCCGACGGCAAATGGGGAGGTCTCAGGATCGACTATGTAGGAATAGCCATGGCCGGCGAGCCACTCCTTTAAGCCGGGAACGATTTGTGCGACCTCAGGCTTATTTGGTTTGGAAACAATGCCGACGACTTTGGTAGACGAAGTTTTGCTAGTCATCTCGAAAGTGAAATTGTACCCAAAGCCAGAGATGGACGGTGAATCTGGCTAAAACCTGCCATACAACAGAAACTCGCGGTTGCCTTCAGCCCCGAGTATGGGTGATTCGGTGACGTCGATGGACTTGGCGCCAAGCGACTGCACCGCGCCACGGATTTTTTCAACTGCCTGTTGTTGAACTGAGGCATCTCGTACGATACCGCCCTTGCCTACCAGGTCGCGTCCGACCTCGAACTGCGGCTTCACCAGAACAATAAGGTCGCGTCCAGCACGTCCATCAATGTCCGCAGGAAACGCCGCGGAGATCACGGCCGGCAGGATCAGCGTCGCGGAGATGAACGAAACGTCCATGGCAATGAAGTCAATTTTTTCGCCTAGATGTTCGTGAGTGAGATAACGGGCGTTAGTTTTTTCAAGCAGACGGACCCGGTGATCCTGGCGTAACCGGAACGCGATCTGCCCTTGTCCCGTGTCAACGGCGATGACGCGGGCGGCGCCGTGCTGGAGCAGGCAATCCGTGAAACCACCAGTGGACGCGCCGACGTCCAGGCAAACGCGATCGCGAACTTCAATCTTCCAGTACTCCAGGGCGCGTTCGAGTTTGAGGCCGCCGCGGCCGACATACTTCAGATCGTCACCAAGCAAGCGAATTTCTGATGACGCCTCGATTAAGGTTCCAGACTTTTCAATCTTCTGTCCATTCACCAGAACTTTTCCGGCGAGCACAAGGGCTTGTGCTCGTTCGCGAGATGGAACCAGCTGGCGTTCCAGTAATAGCTTATCGAGACGAAGTTTTGGGGTCGATTCTTTCATCAGAAAAATAAATTTCGCCGAGCGCACTTACCTGTGTGCACTCTGTATAAATTTTTCTTAACAAAGCGGTTAAGCAGGTAGTTGCTCAGATTTCCACAATATTATCCACACGAGTGTTGAAATTTGTTCGAAATTTAACGGCGGAACAGTATTGACAGGTGGAGGTGTTTTGGGCTGCGACAACAATTCTGATCGGCGTTATCCGGATATGACAGTCAATCCGCTAGGAACAACACGCTTTTAACCGCAGGTATTCAAGGAGCGCGCTGAGAAAACTTACCGAGCTTCAGGTTCGACTGCCTGAGAAAAGAAAGGCGAGCGAGCTCGCCCCGACAGCCGAGGGAGGCTGTCCCCACACGGATTTAGCCTGCGGCGACTTCTTCAAGAACTTTCTGGTCGATGTCGAAGTTGGAGTGCACGTTCTGCACGTCGTCGTGCTCTTCGAAAGCTTCTACCAAGCGAATCATCTGGGCTGCCTGCGCGCCCTCCAACTTGATATAGTTCTGCGGGATCATCGCCACTTCTGCGGAAGCCGGTTGAATGCCGGCTTTCTTTACCGCTTCAACCACGGCTTCGAATACGGAAGGTTCAGTCAGCACTTCCCAGTTTTCTCCGTCGTCGCGCAGGTCGTCGGCCCCTGCCTCGAGCACGATGCTCATCAGATCATCTTCTTTGGCGGCGGTTTTGGGAATCACAATGTCGCCTTTTTTGTGGAACAGATACGCGACAGCGCCCGCTGCAGCCATGTTACCGCCGTTTTTGCCGAAGGCGTGCCGGATCTCGCTGACCGTGCGATTACGATTATCGGTGTTGATGTCGAGCAGAATGGCTACTCCGCCGGGACCGTATCCCTCGAGCGCAAATTCTTCGTAGTTGACTCCGGGGAGTTCACCGGTGCCCCGCTGGATGGCACGCTTAATATTGTCGGCCGGCATGTTCTCCGCCTTAGCGGCGGCGATGGCGGTGCGGAGGCGCGGATTTGTGTCAGGATCACCGCCATTTTTTGCGGCAATGCTGATTTCCTTGATGAGGCGCGTGAAAATCTTGCCACGCTTGGCATCCAGCGCGCCTTTCTTGTGCTTAATTGTGGCCCATTTGGAATGGCCAGACATAGCGATACCTCGTGTTCGTTACCGCGAATTTTGCAGATTCGTGATCAGGACTTGCCCGTAAGAGGGGATCACGTCATTGCCTCGAAACCAAGCAGGCGAAAATGGAATTATAGCATAGGGCTCAGGACTCGAGCCCGGTTGTGCGGCCACGCTCGACGAAGAGATCGTAAGGCCAACGCTAATTTTGCCTGCTGCCCTTACCCTCGGCCCAATATGAGCTCCTGTACGACATAGTCCAATTTGTTCCCGGATCACGCAGCTTCACCCGAATCTGATGCAGGCCGGGGTGGGGATCGTTTGGCTCAAAGCTCAATTGATATCGGCTACGCAGGTGGTTGGAGAACATGGTCAAGTCTGTTTCAAACGCACTGCGAGTCGCGAACAATTCGTACTCGCCCCCGGTCATCGAGGTAAGTGCCTTCGGCGCATTTTTTCGCATGGCCTGACGCGCTGCGGCGGCCTTTTCGATTATGTCAAAAGCTGGAGTCCATTCATCCTTGTTAGCTCCTCGTGCGACATCGAGTTGCTGAGAAATGTAGGGTGAAAATGGGACTGCGAAAACTGAGATGTTATTTTCGCCTATGAGCCGGATAACATCGTCAAACTTGGTAAATTTGCTACCGTGATCGCGGGTTTCGCTGATGAGCAGAAGAACAAGCCTCCGGCCTTCGCCGCGTCTGGCCAGCAATCGCGAGGAATAAGCAACCGCGTCGAGAATTGCCGCACCGTGATCGCCGGATTGCAAATTGCGCAGAGCTGGCTCGATCTCGTCAGCGCTGCCAGTGAAGTCGCGAACCAGGTCGAGCTTACTGTCGAATAGCAGAAGAGCCGCCTCGTTGTTGGGATCGCTCAGGATTGGATCGAGCATCGAAGCCAATGTGCCAATTCGCGCAAACTCCCGATTGGCTCTCCGGCCACGTTGCACCGCGATCATTATCGACAGCGGCTCACTTTCAGCGGGTTCATCGAGGTATACGGTTTGCTGAACGCCGTCGTCCTCGATGATGAAGTCCACCGCGCGGAGTCCGTAAATGGCGTTCCCTTCGGCGTCCCGAACGAGTGTCGGGACGGGAACCAGGTTGGTACGCGAAGCGAAATTCGGGTTTTCTTGTGCCGGCAGCAAGACAGTCAGAAGAATTACCAATAACAGCAGATGAGTACTGTTCGGCATATTTGTGAGATGCAGCTTTCGGCAACACGATCAACTAGGTTCGCAGAAGACAAGACAGAATCGCTGTTTCGAATACGGGGCCAGCGACACTCGAACTGAACTCGCTTAGATCGTGACAGCCTGTAGCGAGCCAGGTCAGAGTATTCATGGTGGTCTTTTTGATTGCCAAGACAAGCCGATGCGCAAGTAGCCGAGGCATTAGGCATTTCTTTTACTTCGGATTGACAACTGGGTGCAACTGCTCGGCTGCGTCGAGCCTCTATCGCCATGTAATCGCGTCTCCATCCCATAAAACGAAGAGGTGACCCCTATAATGTCGCGACCAGTATTTTGCGAGGAAATTCGGCAATGCTAATGAGAACGAGGAAGTACCTGCTGATCATTACACTCGTCGCCTTTGTGCCGCTGGCCGTCAGCCAGACACGTCCAATCGATAGCAGCTCTAGGCTGGTGGTGCACGCATATAAGTCCGGCCTGTTTTCTGGATTCGCTGATAACCATGAAATCGAGGCGCCGATCTCTGACGGTACTGTCGATGAGCGTGGGCTGCGCGTCAGGTTTGTGGTGGATGCAAGTCGAATGAAGGTGCTGGATCCAAAATTAAGCGCAGACAAGCGGCGGGAAATCCAAGATCGAATGGAAGGGCCGGAGGTCTTGGATTCTGCGCGCTTCCCGAAAATCACTTTTGAATCCACTAAAGTTGAGCGTACGGAAGGGACGCTGCGGGTTGAAGGACAGCTCTCACTTCACGGCATGAGCCGGCCGATCACAGTCAGCGTAAGAACCGAGAATGGACGATACCTTGGAACGTGCACGCTAAGTCAGAGGGAATTTGGGATCGAACCGATCAGCATCGCTGGCGGCACGGTGAAAGTCAAAGATGAGTTGAAGATCGAGTTCGATATAAAAACCAACTGACAAACAGCGGCACTGCACTTGCAGATGGCTCAAAAACAGCCAAATTCAGCGGTTTGTCTAAACGATGTCAAACAGCGCTGCTCTTCGCAGAGCCGCATCATCGTGAATGAGCGGCAGTTATACGCCATGTAAAGAAACCGTTACTTCTGCTGTGAGGCAACTTCCCTTTCCTTACCATCTGAATCGAACTGTCAGAACGAAAAAAACATAAGAACAGGAGGTCCGAGCTTATGTTCAGACACGTTCTCAGATCGATGTTTCTTAGATCAACCATTGCAGCAACCCTCATTATTGGTCTTTGCAACTTGGCTGCTGCACAGTATGGAGGTGGAGGAGGCATGGGCGGCAGTGGTATGCCCGGCAGTCCCACGTATACGAACCGCAGCTATGGCTCCACGGGCGCGATCATTGGAGGCGTTGCCGCTGGCGCCGCGGTGATTGGAGGACTGCTTTACTGGAGGCACCACAATCGCGCCAAGCTCGTAGGCTGTGTTCAAGGCAACCGAGATAAGCTGGTAAGCGATAAGGACAATCAGACCTACAGCCTCTCTAACCCGCAAAACGAAACCTTGAAGTCGGGAGAACGAATGGAGTTGCTCGGTAAGAAGGCCAAGGACGAAGCCAACGAGCCGACATTTGAGGTCCGCAAAATGAATAAGGACCTGGGTATGTGTACAGCAACCAGCGCTCAGAAGTAATTGCCTGTTCCTCCTCCTCAACCACTGAAGGGCAGCTTCCCAGGCTGCCCTATTTTTTACTTGATAATTTCCACTCCCGGTAGATCTACTTGCCAACGATGATCTAACTCACGGCGGTGCAAACCTCGTGCGCGACTCCATTCTTTTCGCAGATCAATTTCTGTATGGTGGCATCCAATTTTGTCTGGGCAGTTGCTAGTCAATGGCAATAGGAGCAAGTCATGAAAGTCGGATTCATTGGATTGGGAAATATGGGCTCGGGGATGGCGGCAAGTCTGCTCGACGCCGGTCACGAAGTAACGGTCTACAACCGAACAGCAGACAAAGCAAAGCCGCTGGTCGACAAGGGAGCGCGAAAGGCTGCATCGGTGGCGGAAGCGTGCACGGGCGACGGAGTGATCACAATGCTCGCTGACGATAGTGCGATCGAAGGTGTCGTATTCGGCGCTGCTGGAATATTTAACAGCCTGGGCAAAGGCGCGATTCACGTTTCAGCCAGCACGATCAGCGTGGCATTGGCGGAGAAGCTGGCGGCCGAGCATGCAAAACGCGGGCAACGGTTTGTCTCGGCTCCCGTGTTCGGACGACCGGAAGCGGCGGCGAGCGCGAAGTTGTTCATTGTCGCGGCGGGTGAGGCGGATGCAGTGAACGCGTGCATGCCCTTGTTTGAAGCCATGGGACAGAAAACTTTTCGCTTCGGCGAGAAGCCTTCGAGCGCGAATCTGGTAAAGATCAGCGGAAATTTCATGATCGCGTCGACGATTGAAACATTGAGCGAGGCCATGGCTCTGGTGGCGAAGGGCGGATTGGACCATCATCAGTATCTGGATTTTCTGACCTCTACGCTTTTCGCAGCGCCGATTTACAAAACCTACGGAACGCTGATCGCAGACAAGAAATTTAAACCGGCGGGATTTGCTGCTCCATTGGGACTCAAAGATACGCGCTTGGCGCTAGCGGCCGGTGAATCGCTGCGTGTAGCTTTGCCATTGGCCAACCTGGTGCGGGACCGGTTCTTACGGTTGCTGGCGCGCGGTGATGAAACCATCGACTGGTCGGCGATCTCGACGTTAGCGGCGGAGGATGCGGGATTGGGATAGATAAGGAAGGCAAGTTTCAAAGTTTCGAAGGCCCAAGGTTTCAAAAACTTGCGAACTCCACTTCCCTGCCCTGAACCGGCGGTTTCAGAGTATATACTTCCACAGCAATGACGGT
>Ga0157372_10004518_pt1 | contig 14841 bp, 13 predicted proteins | sample C55metaG_FD_115307 | JGI IMG/M metagenome (GOLD analysis project Ga0157372, IMG submission 115307) | Corn rhizosphere microbial communities from Kellogg Biological Station, Michigan, USA - C5-5 metaG | ecosystem: Host-associated > Plants > Roots > Rhizosphere > Soil | place: USA: Michigan... | reverse complement strand
TTCGTAAGGGTCGCCACTCGCGCGTCGAGCCGTTCGACTCCGGCCTCCGCTTCCTCCATGGCCCGCTGCCGCGCCCGGGCGTTGGCAGCATCCGGCTGTTGTGTGCCGTGACGCTGTCGCGTCATGCGTCGCTCCTGCACGCGGCGCCGTTCTTCTTCCTCGGCGGCGGTCACCACCGCTGCGTGGGCGCGCTCGGCGCTGGCGATCTCCCAATCCGCATAGCTCCCCGCGAAATCCGTGATCCGCCCGTCGTGCAGCACCCATACGCGCGTGGCCAGGGCACGAAGTAGTGCCCGGTCGTGGCTCACGAGGATTGTGGTCCCATCATAGCGCTCCAGAGCGTCTTCGAGTGCCTCAATGCTCTCCACGTCGAGATGATTCGTGGGCTCGTCGAGCAGAAGCAGGTTGGCGCGCGCGAGCATGATCATGGCGAGCGCAACGCGCGCGCGTTCTCCGCCGGAGAGCGTCACCGCGTGACGCTGGACGGCGTCATCCGTGAAGCCGAAGCGCGCGAGATGAGCCAGGATCGCGCCGCGTCCCCACATTGGACGCAGATCGCCGATAATGTCGTATAACGAGCGATCCACCGGCACCTGTGACAGGTCCTGCCGGTAGTACGCCGGCTCGACCGACCCGCCGGTGCGAAGCTCCCCCGACATCAGCTCCCGTTCGCCCATGAGCGCGCGCAGCAGCGTGGACTTGCCCGTGCCATTGGGACCGATGAAACCCACGACATCGCCCCGCTGCACCGTTGCCGTGAAGTCCGTGATGAGCGAGCGGCCGTCCACGCCAAGCCGCACGCCATCCGCCACAACCACCTGGTTGCCGCCACGTTCACCGGCTTGGAGCCGCAGCGCCATCGCCTCGTCCTCACTGGGCAGTGCGCTCAGGCGCGGCAATCGTTCGAGACGCTTGCGCCGGCCCTTCGCCTGGCGACTGTTCTGCCCGGCGATGTTCCGGCGGATGTAATCTTCCTCGCGCGCGATCGTCTTCCGCTGCTGTTCGAAGCTGCGTTGCTGCGCCAGTTGCCGTTCTGCGTGCTGTTGCACGAAGGCGGAGTACGGGCCGGTGTACGGCGTGGCCGTCCCGGCCTCGAAGTGCAGCACGTGATCCACCACGTTCTCCAGAAAGGCCCGATCGTGGCTTACCAGCAGCACCGTCTCGCCGCAGTCGCGCAGGTACTGCTCCAGCCAGGCCGTCGTCTCCAGGTCCAGATGGTTGGTGGGCTCGTCGAGCAGCAGCACATCGGCGGGCGCTACGAGCTGACGAGCGAGACCCACACGGCCCCGTTCACCGCCGCTCAACTGTTCGAGCGGACGCGTGCGGCTTGCGACCGGGTCGAAGCCGAGTCCGTGCAGCACGGCATCCACACGCGGCGCGAACGTATAGCCGCCCTCCCGCTCGAAGCGTTCGAGATCATGCGCGTAGCGATTGAGATCCCGCTCCGTGGCGCGTTCACCCAGTTCGCCCAGGCGCACCGCCTGCGCGCTGAGCGACGCCTCCAGGTCGAGCAGCTCCGCGAACTGGCCGGCGGCCGCTTCCCAGACCGTGACCGCGCCGGCGAAATCCCGGGACTGTTCGAGCAGCACCGAACGCAGTCCGGGCTGCCGCGCGATCACACCCGCGGTCGGCGTCATCTCGCCCGTGATGAGATGGAAGAGCGTCGTCTTGCCGATGCCGTTCCGGCCGACAATGCCCCAGCGCTCGCCTGCGGCGACCGTGAACGTGATGTCGCGAAAGAGCGTCGTCGCGCCGAACTCCACGGCGGCGCCCGAAACGGAAATCTGTGTCACGACGTGACCCGCACCGCTAGGCGTGAACCCCGCGTCGTCACGTGTCCGCCAGCCAGGATTTCCATTCCGCTTCGGCTCCCCCGATGCTCAGCCGGTTCTGCTGGCGCACGAGAGGCATGCGAAGCAGCAGCGGTTCATCCACGAGCCGTTCGAGCCAGCGCTCGTCGGAAAGTCCGGCAGCACGGAGCCCAAGGTCGGCATAGCGCCGGGACCCGGTGTCCACGAGCGCGGCGACACCGAATCGCTGCGCAAAGCGCGTGAGCTCCCCGCGTGATGCGGCTCGTTCAGCGAGGTCCACGAAATGCGTTTTGACCCGGCGTTCGGCGAAGAAGCGGAGCGCCTTGCGCGTCTCCGAGCTCTTGCGCGTGCCGAAAATCTGGACTTCCATGCGTACGTCAATCGGGATGAAATTCGAGAGTGCCCCAAATCTATCGGATCACAAACCGGGCGGTATTGCTGTGCCCGCGCTGCCCGTGATGCATCCGTATCGCGCGGCGTGGTGGATTCCGGGCGCGCACGCGCACACGCTCTGGGGCAAGCTCGTGCCCCGACCATGCGATGCCGTCACGCGCACCGAGCGATGGGAGACGCCCGATGGCGACTTTCTCGAACTCGAGCGTCTGGACGCACCGGAAGATCGCCCGCGACTGATCGTCCTGCACGGACTCGAAGGTTCAGCGCGTTCCCACTATGCCCGTGGGCTGCTGCACGAGGCCGCGCGACGGCGCTGGGCCGCGGATGTCCTGATCTTTCGTTCGTGCGGACGCGAGTTGAATCGCCTGCCACAGTGCTATCACTCGGGTGACACGCGCGATCTGGACTTCCTCGTGCAGACGCTGAGCAGCGCACAGCCACAGCGCCCTCTCGTGGTCGTGGGCGTGTCACTGGGCGGCAACGTCCTGCTCAAGTGGTTGGGCGAGCGTGGTCGTACGCTTCCATCGCAGGTCAAGGCGGCGGCGGCCATTTCCGTCCCCTATGATCTGGCGCGCAGTTCCCGCCGCGTGGGCCATGGCTTTTCGCGCGTCTACGAGGCGTGGTTCCTCCGCTCGCTGCGACAGAAGGCACGCGCCAAGGAGCGACGCTTTCCGGACGCCGTGCGCCGCAGTGCCATTGCGCGCGCGCATTCGCTCTACGCTTTCGATGACGGCGTGACGGCGCCGCTGCATGGCTTCCGCGATGCGGCCGATTATTATGGGCAGTGCAGCGCGATCCGATTCATCGCCGGCATCCGCGTGCCTACCTTGCTCCTGAGCGCACGCGATGATCCGTTCCTGCCGTGCGATGTGCTCGACGACGTCTCCCGGATCGCCCACGACAATCCGGCCTTGCACACCGAATTCGTGAACTGGGGTGGACACGTTGGATTCGTCAGCGGCCGGATACCGTGGCGCCCGTTTTACTACGCCGAATGGCGCGCCACGGAGTTCCTGAGCATGGAATTGATTCCAACGTATGAGGCGCTATAGTGGTCACATAATGTTCTTATACTGTTCTTGCTATGATGATCACTGGCGCTGAATTGGCTGAACAAGAGGGGATTCCCGCGACGCCCGGAAGCGCCGCGCAGGTCGCCGAGGTTTATCGCGATCGCGCCGCGCGATTGGGCACTACGCTCGCCGAAATCCGGCGACGTGGGGGTGTGATCAGTGTGCTCCGGCTCATGACGTTTTTTCTGGTTCTTGCGGCGCTCATCTGGCTCGTGGCCGTGAGCAGGCGTTCGCCAGTGCCGGCAGAAATCGTCGCTATCGTTTTCGCTCTGTGTTTCGCTGTTCTCGTCGCCATGCACGGGAGATTGCGTCGGCGCGAAGATCGGCTCGCCAGCATTCAGGAATATCTGCGGCGGGGCGAGTTCCGCGTGAATCGCGACTGGGAAAGACTCCCCATGGTGCCAGCGCCGCCGCTAGCCGGTGCACATCCCGGTGCCGACGACCTGGGTATATTCGGTCACGCGTCACTGTCGCAACTCCTTGACGTAACTACTGCGGCGCCCGGACGTACGACGCTCTTTGCCTGGCTCCTCGATCCCTCCGCAACCTTGGCCGAGGTCCAGGAGCGACAAGCCGCGGCGCTGGAACTTGTCTCTCACGATGTCGCGCGTGAGCAGCTTGGCGCGCTCGCCCTGATGTCCGGCGCAACCCGCGCCGAGACCCTGCAGCGCTTCCTGGAGTGGTGTGAGAGCCCGCCGTGGCTCCTCTCGCATCCTGTGTTCCTCTGGACGACGCGGCTGCTCACCGCCGCGACGATCGTCAGCGCCCTGCTGCAGTTGTTCGGCGCGCTCAGGACGCCCATCTGGCTTGGCACCGCGACGGCGGGACTCCTGCTCATTGCCACGCAACGCAAGAAGCTTAGCGAGAGCGCCCGCGTCGCCGGCTTCCGCGCCGCCGCGCCCCGTGCCCAGGCTGAAATGCTCCGGCTGCTCGCCGCTGAATCCTTCAACGCTCCGCTGCTGCGGCGCCTCCAAACGCGAATCGACGCCGGGGGCGGCGCTGGCGAACAGCTCGCCGTGCTCGAGCGCCGCTTGTCCTGGGCCGAGGTCCGCTATTCCCCCATGCTGTACGCCACGCTGCAATGGCTCGTCCAATGGGACGTGCATGTCGTGGAACGGCTGGAGCGCTGGCGTCGCGATGCGGGACGTCACGCGCGGGACTGGATGGCCGCCTTGGGTGAGGCCGAAGCGTTGGCTGCGTTCGCCACGCTCGCGCACGACAACCCCGGCTGGGTCTTCCCGGAAATCAGGGAGCAGACGGCGCCGATGATCGTCGCGCGCGACCTGTCACACCCGTTGCTCAGTGAATCAGAGCGCGTCGCCAACGACGTGACGATCGGACCACCGGAGACATTCCTGCTCGTCACCGGCTCCAACATGTCCGGCAAGAGCACGCTGCTGCGCAGCATCGGCGCCAACGTGGTGCTCGCGGGCGCCGGCGCGCCAGTGTGCGCCAGTGCGTTCGCCACACCGCTGCTCGCCATCCGCACGAGCATTCGCATTTCGGACTCGCTCGAGAGCGGGATCTCGCTCTTCATGGCGGAGCTGCGCCGCCTCAAAACAATCGTGGATGACGCGCGCGCACGACCGGATGGTCATCCGGTGCTCTATCTGCTCGACGAGATCCTGCATGGCACCAACACCGCCGAACGCCGCATCGCCGCGCGCATCGTCATCGGTCACCTGCTGCGCGCCGGTGCCATCGGCGCCGTGACCACGCACGACCTCTCGCTCGCCAGCGATGAGGACCTCCGTGGCGCTGCCAAGGCCGTGCATTTCACCGAGCATTTCGACCGCGACAGCAGTGGGAGGTCGGTCATGCGCTTCGACTACCGGCTCCGCCCCGGATTGGCGACGTCGGTGAACGCACTCGCGTTGCTGGACATGGTTGGGCTGGGTGACGCACCGGCGCGGCCGCCAGTGCGCTGACCTGCTCCGCCGCGCGGCCGCCCGCAGGCCGACTCGTTGCCCGAGACACGCTTCGTCCCCCGAGTCCCTATCGCGCAACGCCCCCGTGTCGTATACAATCCCGTAATCCCTCCTGCCCTCGCATGCGCATTCTTTTTCTGGCCTGTTTCGCGCTCGGACTTGCCGTCGGCGTCATTAGCATGATCGTGGGCATCGACCGCGATCGCCGACACGGACGCTGGATCAAATATCTGAACCTCCCGACAGCCGGCGCCGTCGCCGCGGTGTTTGGCGTGGTGGGCTATCCACTCGCCAAGTACAGCCACCTCGGATCGTGGGCCATGATCGGAATAGCCGGTGCGGCGGCGGCCGCCGCCGCGGTGGGCACCGTGGCGTTGATCGCGGGTTGGGCAGTGCCTGCGGCGGAGCGCGACGTGGAGGATGAACGCTACCAGTTGCAGGGACACCTCGGCCGGGTTTCACGGGCCATACAGCCCGGCCAGCCCGGTGAGATCACGTACGACTTCGAGGGACAGCACCAAACAGTCCGCGCCAGCAGCCTGGACGATTCACCCATTGCCCTGGAGGCGGAAGTTGTCATCGATCGGGTGGAAGACGGGGTAGCGTACGTGGAACTCTGGAGCACGATCGCCCAACAGCTCAAACTGCCGACCTGACTTTCCCTCCGGCGGCTCCTCCGGCGCGCCTCTTGCGCGCTGTGAATCCTGTGCCGGTGGTGCGTAGTCCAAGAGGTGCACCATGTCCGATGCGACGTTGTTCGCCATTGTGTTTGTGGCATTTGTCGTTGTGCGTCTCATCGTGGCGACAATGTTCTTCTATTTTGTGCTTCCTGAGGGCGATCGCTGTCCCAACTGTGACGCGCCAACGATACGAGTCCGCTCGAAGGGGTGGAACCTGCTCATGCCCTGGTTCCGGACAAGCTGGTGCTACGACTGTCACTGGGAGGGGCTTCTGCGTCATGGGTCCCTCACACCGGAACCGGACGGGGTACCCGAGCCGCGTCCTGATCACGTGAAGTAGCCGGGGAGCACAGCGTATTGCAGTGCGTGGCGCGGGACATGATCGCGCCGGCAATGCCCCATACGCGGTCCCTTCCGCTGTCTCTACGCTTCCCGAACGTACACCTGGCACCACGTGGGCCAGTTCCCGCTCAACTCGAAGAAATCATCGAAGTACGCGAGGCCAAGTGCCTCGAGCTGCTCGGTGAGATCGCCGAATGCATTGGGATCATGGAGCGGCCCGATGGCGATCAGCTCGCCCTCCACCCGGAATTCGGCATCGGTGAGATTGTAGCGCGCATCGAGCTGCGAACGCACCAGACCAGCGCGTTCGAACGCGCTCTTCCGGATCAGCATTGTCGGCGCATCGGCCGGAATCGTGAGCGGCATGAGAGGAAGGTGTCGCAACGCTGCGAACTTGTCCACGGCACCGTGGCTGCTCCCACGGCGTGTCCGGTGCATTCTGTCTGAGGCCCGAACCCGACACCATCCACGCCCCGAGTCCACGAGGGTCGTTAACTTCCAGGCATGTCCGATACGCGCGCTGCATCGCACACGGAGTTCGACTTCGATGTCATCGTCGTCGGCGCGGGACACGCCGGCACGGAGGCGGCCGTAGCGGCGGCGCGGGCAGGGGCGCGCGTCGGTCTCATCACGAGCGCACTCGAGACGATCGGACAGATGTCGTGCAATCCCGCCATTGGCGGCATCGCCAAGGGGACGGTGGCGCGCGAAGTGGACGCGCTGGGCGGCATCATGGGACGCGCGACTGACTGTGCCACCCTGCAGTTCCGCATGCTCAATCGCGGCAAGGGACCGGCCGTCTGGGCGCCCCGCGCGCAGTGTGATCGCGGACTCTATCGTCGTGCAGTGCGCTCGCTGCTCGAGCAGCACATGGCGCTGCTTCCGATACAGGGCACCGTCGCGCGGCTCCTGCTCGCTGACGGCACCGCCTCGGTACGCGGCGTGGAGACCCTGGAAGGGCGGCGCTTCGGTGCGCGCGCCATCGTGATCACAACCGGGACATTTCTGCGCGGCCGGATGCACATCGGCACCGACACGCGCATTGCCGGCGGACGTGCAGGCGATGCGCCGGCCATCCATCTCGCCGAACAGTTCGATGCGCTGGGACTCGAGCGCGCACGCTTCAAGACCGGCACACCGCCGCGCATCGATGGCCGGTCCGTCAACTTCACCGTGCTCGAACGCCAGGAGAGTGAGATCGAGCAATTCGATTTCTCCTGGTCGCACTTCTGGCCGGAGTCGCGCGTGTCGCATGGCGTTCCCCGGCACCCCCCGCAGATGCCGTGCTGGATCACCTTCGCCGGCCCCGAGGTGAAGGCGATCATCACACACAATCTCCAGCGCTCGGCGCTTTATGGCGGCGCCATTGCGTCGCGTGGCCCGCGCTACTGTCCGAGCGTCGAAGACAAGATCGTCAAGTTCCCCGACGTCGAGCGCCATCAGCTCTTCCTCGAGCCCGAAGGACGTGACACGGCCGAACTGTACGTGAATGGACTCTCGACGTCGCTGCCGGCGGACGTGCAGCTCGACATGCTGCATGCGGTCCCCGGACTCGAGCAGGCACGCATGACGCGCGCGGGGTACGCCGTGGAGTACGACTACTATCCGCCGACGCAGCTCGATGCGACGCTGCAGTTGCGTGCTCTGCCGGGCGTATTCTTCGCGGGACAGATCAATGGGACAACCGGGTATGAGGAAGCCGCAGGGCAGGGCGTGATCGCCGGCCTCAACGCGGCACTCAGCGTGCGCGAGCAACCGGGCATCATCCTCGGGCGCGAGAGTTCATACATCGGCGTCCTGGTAGACGATCTCGTGACGCGCGGTGTGGACGAGCCGTACCGGCTCTTCACCTCACGTTCGGAGTTCCGGCTCACGGTGCGCCAGGACAACGCGCTGCGTCGCCTGGCGCCCATCGGACTCGCGCTGAGTCTGTATACGAAGTCCGAGCAGGCATCCATCCGAGAGCGGCTGGATTCGGAAGAGCGGGCCGCTGCGTTGGCCCGGGAGACGAGCGTGCGACCGGAGCAGGTGCTTGCGCTGCTCGAACGTGCCGGCAGCCCGCCGCTTCCACATGCCGTGCGCATCGCGGAGGTGGCGCGACGGCAGCGCGTGACGCTCGCCCAGCTCTTCGAGGCCGCACAGGTCGGAACGGATCTGCCGGTGGATGCGGTGACGACGGCGGAGCTGGAGCTCAAGTACGCGGGCTATTTCGAACGGGAGCGGCTGCAGGCCGCGAAGATGCGGCGCATGGGCGAGTTCGCGCTGGACGGCGCGTTGCCGTATGGCGAGATGCGTTCACTGTCGTTCGAAGCACGGCAGAAGCTCGCGGCGTTGCGTCCGGCTACACTCGCGCAGGCGTCACGCATCCCCGGCGTCAGCCCGAGCGATCTCCAGAATCTCGTCCTGGAAATCGAGAAGCGGCGCCGGTTGGCGCACGAGGGCGTGACGCCGCCGGCCGAGTAGTCACTGTGGCGCGCGTCGGGGCGACCCGCGCCGGCACAGCGGCGTGCGTGGGGCGAACCCGCGCGGTGCGCGCTGGCACTTCGGACGCGCGCCACGGGTACCACCGACCAGTCGCGACGCCCGCGATGCCCCGCCGGCGATAATAGTTGCACTGTGATACTAAAGGACCAGGCCTTCACCGCTCTCTGGAGACCACCATGCACATTCGGGTTCCCGCCGTCATGGCGCTGCTGCTCGCCGTTCCGCTCACCGCTCAGCAACCTGCGGCGCCCGCGTCGCGTCCCGGGCCTCGTGCTGACATCGTCGCCAGTGCGCAGGGCGAAACGAAGATCACGCCGGACCGGGCAACGATCGACATCGGCGTGCAGACGCGCGCGACGACGGCGACCGCGGCGAGCGCGGAGAACGCCCGGAAGCAACGGGCCGTCATCGACGCGATCCGCGCGCTCGGCGTGGCCGATGCACAGATTTCGACGGCGAATTACGATGTGTCGCCCGAGCAGGTATACGAGCCGAACAAGGCGCCGAGAGTCACCGGTTATACGGTATCAAACTCCGTGCGCGTGGACGTGCACAAGATCGATCAAGTCGGCGCAATCATCGATGCCGCGCTCGCGAAGGGTGCGAACAACATCAACTCGCTCAATTTCTATTCGTCGAACGAGAGCGACGCCCGGCACACTGCGCTCGCCGCAGCTATCGCGAGTGCGCGCGGCGACGCGCAGGCCATGGCCCAGGCCGCGGGCGGCATGCTGGGTGACCTGATCGAGGCAAGTTCGTCCCCGGCCTACACCCCACAGCCTCCTGTTCCGCTTCGCGCCATGGCAGTGGCCAAAGCGGGGTCCACTCCCATCAGCCCGGGCGAGCAGACGTTGACTGTAACGGTGACAACGCGTTGGCATTTCGTTTCTGTGGCAAAATAACCGTATTCTGGCGCCATACTGGCTTTATGGAGTAGCGCGAAATGCCAAAACCGGCTGCGAAAGCGTGTGCTATGAACTGTTGAAAGCACTCGCGGAAGGCCAAGCCGTGCATGTAATGTTTCACGTGAAACAACCCAGCTTGGCAGCCAGACTTCCAAAGCCAATGTTTCACGTGAAACATCCAACATGGGGAGTCAGCAACCAGTCACCAGCGACCAGCAACCAGCGACCAGCCACCAACGACTAGCGACCAGCCACCATCCCCTGTAAACTCAACGGACCTCTCCCGTCCCTCCCGTCCCTCCTCTTCATCCCCCCGAGCGATTCCACGTGGTCAGGGTCATCGCCATAGCAAACCAGAAGGGCGGCGTCGGTAAGACGACCACCGCTGTCAATCTCGCTGCCAGCCTGGCTGTCGCGGAACGCCGAACGTTGCTCATTGACGGCGACCCGCAGGGCAATGCGACGAGCGGTGTCGGAATCGATGGCCGGACATTGGAGCGCACGGTGTACGACGCGCTCATTGGAAACGCACCGCTCGCCGATGTCATCATGCGCGGCGTCCAGTTCACGCACCTGGACGTGGCGCCAGCAACGCCTGATCTCGCCGGCGCCGAGATCGAGCTGATCGAACACGATCGCAGGCAGCTCGCCATGCGTGATGCGATTGCGCCGATTCGCAATCGGTACGACATCGCGCTCATTGACTGTCCGCCATCGCTCGGCCTCATCACCATCAATATGCTCGCTGCCGCCGACGCGATTCTCATTCCGGTGCAGTGCGAGTACTACGCGCTCGAGGGACTCTCCCAGCTCCTCAATACGGTGCACATGATCCAGCGCAGTGTGAATCCGGCGCTCGCGATCGATGGCGTTCTGCTAACCATGTACGATGCGCGCCTCAATCTCTCGCGTCAGGTCGCCGCAGACGCGCGCGAGTACTTCGGACCGAAAGTCTTCAATGCCGTCGTGCCTCGGAATGTCCGCCTTGCCGAAGCGCCAAGTTTCGGCAAACCGATCATCTTTTACGACGTGTCATCGGCGGGTGCGCAGGCCTACATGCACGTCGCGCGGGAGCTGCTCGACCGTCTCGAGCGCTCCAGTGACGTTGAGGTCCCAACGCTCGTCCACTCGGAGCCCCCGCATGATGAGTAACGGCCTTCGGATGCCCCAGCCGCGTGGTGTCTTTGCACACGTTTCCACAATTCGTCTCCCGAGCGATGCCTACTGACAAGCCACGCCGGCTTGGCCGCGGGCTCGAAGCATTGCTCGCGACCAGGCCCGTACCAGCAGAACAGGCCGCGGGCGAAACCGCATCGGCTTCTGCACAGGAATCGATTCAGCGAATCCCGATCGCGCAGATCCGTCCCAATCCGTACCAACCGCGCAAGGAATTCCGTGCGGAAGAGCTCGCAGAACTCGAGTCGAGCCTCAAGGAGAGCGGGCTGCTCCAGCCGATATCGGTTCGCCCGGGTCCACATGGAACCGGCTATGAGCTCATCGCCGGAGAACGCCGCCTTCGTGCCGCCACACGACTTGGCTGGACAGACATTCCTGCCGTGGTGCGAGACATCGATGATCGTGCCCTGCTGACCCTGGCGCTCGTTGAGAATCTGCAGCGCGCAGATCTCAATCCCATGGAAGAGGCCCATGGCTACAAGCGTCTTCAGACGGAGTTTTCGCTTACCCAGCAGCAGGTAGCCGAGGTTGTGGGAAAGGAACGGTCGACAATAGCTAACATTTTACGACTATTGAATTTACCTGATCCCGTGCAGCAATTGGTGCAGCAAGGTGAACTCACGCTGGGGCATGCACGTGCGCTGCTGACGCTGGGCGACGAGCATGTGATTCTTACCATGGCGCGAGACATCGTCGGGAAGGGGTTGTCCGTGCGCGATGTGGAGCAGCGGGTTCGTGTCCAGGCCCCCGCGGCGGACAAGCACCGCAAGGCGCACACAGAAGAAGCCGCGACCAAGGGATCGGCCGAGACGAAGCGCATAGCCGACGAGCTGCGACGTCACCTCCAGACAGACGTCTCCATCTCCGTGACGGCCAGAGACCGCGGCAATATTCAGATCGCGTTCTATTCGAGCGATGATCTCGAGCGGCTCCTCGACCTTGTACTCGGCGCGCGCCGCGAACGACTGTGATGAAGCGATCCGGGAACGCAGCACCAGAGCGCGGCTATGGTAACATCTACACGCCGCACGCTGGTTCCATGATCATCCATGTGCAGCGTGAAGGCGGCCTGGCGAACCGCACGTTCGTGCTCTCGCGCCGCCAGGTGCGATTTTTTCGTCGCGGCATGTACATCATTGGCAGTCTTCTCACTGTCGTGATACTGAGCTGGCTTTATCTAGCCACTCAAGCCGCACGCGTCCCATCGCTCACCCATCGCCTTCAAACCTATCAGCACGACGCGCGGCGTCTCGACACTCTCCAGACGGCGCTCGATCACCTCGAAGGCCGCTTCCAGCAGGTACAGACCATGCTCGGAGCTGGTCCAGCGCAAGCTGCAGCCGCCAGCAAGGCTGCGGCGAACGTGGATTCGTCCGCCGGTACGGTGCCTGATCATTGGCCGCTCCCCGTCGCTGGCGAGCTCCTGGGCAATGGCAACATTCGCGAGGACGCCACTCCTGCCGCGCTCGACATCGCGGTTCCTCTTGGCACTACGGTACGGGTATCGGGATCCGGCGTCGTGGCCGATGTGGCGAATGACGTTGGAGGGGGGAGAATCGTCAGAGTAACGCACGCGGACGGCTACGTCAGCATTTACTCCAATCTCACAGATGTCCGCGTCATCAAGGGAAGCCGCGTACCTGCGGGCACAGTCATCGGACTCACCGGTGGACCAACTGGCAGCCTCCCTGCGCACCTGCGATTCGAAGTTCGCCGTGGTGGGGCCACGGTGAATCCCACCACTCTCATGAAAGAAGGACCGGCACATGGCGATCTTCAACAGTAAGGACTCCAAGTTCCCGGATGAGCCGAGGAGCTCCGCACAGGCGGGCAGCAACGCGCTCTCCATCATTGCCCCGGGTACCAAGATTGACGGCGACATCGAGACCGATGGCGTGATCCGCATCGAGGGTCGCGTCGAGGGATCCATTCGCGCGGCGCGCCAGGTGCTCGTGGGGCGACAGGGCTCTGTGACCGGCGACATCACCACCCGCGAGGCGGTGATTGGCGGTCGTGTGGAAGGGAGCATCAACGCCGCCGACCGACTCGAGGTGCAGAGCACGTCGATGATTTCGGGTGACATCAACACGCGCGCGATCGCGGTGATCGAAGGTGGCACGATCAACGGAACCGTTCACATCAGTGATGCGCGCGACGCCGACGCTCCTCGGCTTCGTGATTCTGGCGAGCATGGCACCGAGGACGCTATTCCGCACCTCGCTGCCGCTGGTTGATCCGACAGGGGCAGCCCAAGGGGCAGCCCATAGGGCTGCCCCTCGTTTCGAGAGGCATTATAGTTACGCGAGGCGGTGGCCGAGAGAGTATCGGCGCCGCCTCTCACTTTTCAACAATCTTGTATCTCACCTGGCTCTAACGGGTTAGAGCTGTTCTGCACACGATTGTGCGTTCAGTATCCACCGTTATCAACATTATCCCCACCAATGGCAACGATCGCCGACATCGCACGGAACCTCGACGCGCTCCTGCGCACTGCCGAAATCCCCGACTACGCCAACGCACTGAACGGCGTCCAGGTGGAGACGGCTGACGAGATCGTGAAGGTCGCCGCCGCCGTCGATGTACGCGAGCGAACGATTCAGGGTGCAGTGGACTCGGGCGCCAACCTGCTGCTCGCACATCACGGGCTCTTCTGGGGCGGCGTACAACCACTGCGCGGTCCGTACCTGCGCCGCATTCGCGCGCTGCTCAATGGGCGCATCGCGCTCTACTCCTCGCATCTGCCGCTGGACGCGCACCCCGAGCTCGGCAACAATGCACTGCTTGCGCGCGCGCTCGATCTCACGCCGCAGGGTGGATTCGCCCGGCACAAGACAACCGAGATCGGCGTCATGGGAACCACGACGCTGTCCACACTGGAATTGCTCGAGCGCGTGACGTCTCTCGCGGCACAACACGGCGGCGCGGTGCGCAGCAGCACAATCGCGGCCGGGCGCATCACGCGCGGCTGGGGAATCTGTACCGGAGCCGGCGCCACGTCCGAGACGCTGCGCGAGGCCGCGGAGCGTGGCATTGACACGCTCATCGTGGGGGAAGGACCGCATCACACCGTCGTGGACGCGGAGGAGCTGGGAATCGTCGTGATGTACGCGGGCCATTACGCCACGGAGACACTCGGCGTAACCGCGCTCGCCCAGTACGTCGGCAGAACATACGACATCCCCTGGACGTTCATCGCGGCTCCCACAGGCCTCTGACCGATATAGCGGCGCGGCTGGCCGCTTCGACTGGCCGCAGGGTGATACCCGCGCCTCAGCACCCCGTATACACACTCGTCCAGCGCACGCGCCACCGGCCGTGCGGGTCGCGCTCCAGCATGGCGTAGGCACTCGACTCCGCGCCGTCGCGCAACAGGACGAGCGCCATGTGGCTTGACGACCCATAGCGCACGGCCGCGAGGACCTCGGTGGTCTCGAGTTTTTCCTCGGAGCCCGAAGTGCGCTCGTGATACACGGTATGGAACGTCGAATCCGCGTGTGCACTGTCGCGCTCCGCGACGATGAGCGTGTGCTGCTCGAGCGGATTCGCCTCCTGATTGAGCTTCTGGACGACGTCGGCGATCACACCCTGGATCCCCGGTGCGGCGGAAAACAGATACGCGGTACGGACAGCGAAGGGGATACTGCGGAACGTGCGCGACTCTGGCACGGGGAGCGCGCTGGCGAGTCGCGTGAGTTCGGCCGCGAGTTGCGCCGAATCGGGGGAGGTGAGACCCTCAATGGAGTCGAGCGGCACGGGAGAGACAGCGCCCCGTACGAAGGCCACGGACCAGTCCGGTGGTGGTGCGCCGGTGGCGGCCTGCTGTACGGTCGCGCGGGGCCATTCGATGCATGCGTCGCCGACCCACGCGGTGCCCGTGAGCGCTCCGACTCGTGCGCTGTCCTCGACGCCGTTCCGGGCCTGGAGTTCCACACGCCTATTGCGGAGTGACTCCAAATCGAAGCGGACCGTGTCGGGAAGCGCGCTGTCGACGTACTGCGGGAAAACGACCCACGCGGCTGACGGCGTGTCACCTCGCACGAGCAGCA
>Ga0157372_10004516_pt1 | contig 14843 bp, 12 predicted proteins | sample C55metaG_FD_115307 | JGI IMG/M metagenome (GOLD analysis project Ga0157372, IMG submission 115307) | Corn rhizosphere microbial communities from Kellogg Biological Station, Michigan, USA - C5-5 metaG | ecosystem: Host-associated > Plants > Roots > Rhizosphere > Soil | place: USA: Michigan... | reverse complement strand
TTTCAAAATACATGGACAATGCGGGGTCCTGGCGGGCATCCGCTACTTTCAGCACCTGTATGCCTTGGGGCAGCTCGCCACCCGCGACAGTTCCATCCCCGGAACCATTGACCAATACGATCTGGTAACAATCCAGCCCCGCAATATGGGCCTTCTTTACCAGCGACGCATCCGCAACCGGTGCGGAACGGGCCGAAGGCCCGTTGTCCGAAGGACCATCATTAGATGCCGTCGTTACTTCCCACCCTTCGATAACAAATTCGTCTTTCAGGAACCTCGCCAGGTTGGTATATCTCCAATCCTCATTCCGGATGGAAGGAAAACCTCCCAATGCACGGAACTTCTCGAAAGCTGACTGCCGCGTACGACGCAGGTCGCTGCTCTCTTTCTTTGTCCCGCCGGAAACCGATAATTTATTGAACCCGTTCACGACCTCTTCGAACAACGGTATAGACGGTGATGTTGTCATGTTCATTGATTAATACCTCAGCGTTTATATAGTAGTTGCTTGTTCCCGGCGCGACTCTTCCTTCAGCCAGTCATACCCCTTCTCTTCCAGCTCCAGGGCCAGCTCTTTCGTACCTGATTTCACAATGCGCCCGTCATACAGTACATGTACAAAATCCGGAACGATATATTCTAACAATCGCTGATAGTGGGTGATGATGATAAAGGCATTGTTCTCGCTGCGCAGCTTATTCACGCCCTTGGAGACGATACGTAACGCATCGATATCCAGTCCGCTGTCCGTTTCGTCAAGGATAGACAGCTTTGGCTCCAGCATCGCCAGCTGGAAAATTTCATTTCGCTTTTTCTCTCCACCGGAAAACCCTTCATTAAGGCTCCGGTTCACCAGCTGTGCGTCGAATTCCACCAGCTTCTGCTTTTCCCTCGACAGCCTCAGAAATTCCTTGGCATCCAGGGGCGGCAAACCTTTATGCGCCCTTATCTCGGCCAGGGCCGTCTTTAAGAAATTGATATTGCTGACACCCGGTATTTCTATCGGGTATTGAAAAGCCAGGAACAGACCCTCTCTGGCACGGACCTCAGGACTCATCTCCAGTAAGTTCTCTCCTGAAAAAAAGACCTCACCCTGGGTGACCTGGTAATTCTCCCGGCCGGCAAGCACCGAAGCAAGCGAGCTTTTTCCGGATCCGTTAGGTCCCATGATGGCATGGACCTCTCCCGCATTCACCGACAGGTTGATCCCCTTCAGTATCTGTTTCTCCTCAACTTCAGCATGTAAATTTTTAATCGTCAGCATTTTCTTATTTGTTGTATATAGTCTTTCTTTATTATCCTACACTTCCTTCCAACGTAATGGACAACAGCTTCTGCGCTTCCACCGCAAACTCCATGGGCAGCTGGTTTAACACTTCCTTCGCATACCCATTGATGATCAGCGCCACCGCCTTCTCCGAATCGATACCCCGTTGATTGAGATAGAAGATCTGATCCTCGCCTATCTTCGAGGTGGTAGCCTCATGTTCCACCGTAGCCGTATTGTTCTTCGACTCGATGTACGGGAAAGTATGCGCCCCGCATTGATCTCCTATCAGCAGGGAGTCGCACTGCGTAAAGTTTCTGGCCTGATCCGCCTTGGGACCTATCTGCACCAGCCCGCGATAGCTGTTATTGCCATGCCCGGCCGAAATACCCTTGGAGATGATCCGGCTGCGTGTATTGCGCCCTATATGATGCATCTTCGTCCCCGTGTCCGCGATCTGACGGTTACGGGTTACTGCTACAGAATAGAACTCACCCGTGGAATTGTCGCCCTGCAGGATCACGCTGGGATATTTCCAGGTGATCGCGGAACCCGTCTCCACCTGCGTCCAGGATATCTTGGCATTGGCGCCTTTGCAGATCCCCCGCTTGGTAACGAAATTGTAGATACCGCCCTTCCCATCCTTGTCGCCAGGATACCAGTTCTGTACAGTGGAATATTTTATCTCCGCATTTTCGAGGGCAATCAGCTCTACCACCGCAGCATGCAGCTGGTTCTCATCCCTCGTCGGGGCCGTACATCCTTCCAGGTAGCTTACATAGCTGCCCTCATCCGCAATGATCAGAGTCCGTTCGAACTGACCGGTGTTTTCCGTATTGATCCGGAAATAAGTGGACAATTCCATAGGACAACGTACCCCCTTGGGGATGTAAACGAAAGATCCATCTGAAAAAACAGCGGCATTCAATGCGGCAAATATGTTATCCGAATGCGGGACCACCGAGCCTACATACTTCCGCACCAGCTCCGGATGCTCCTGAACAGCCTCCCCAAACGAGCAGAATATGATACCCAGCTCCTTCAGCTTATCCTTGTAGGTCGTGGCAATGGAGATACTGTCGAACACCGCATCCACCGCAACCCCCGTCAGGGCCTTCTGCTCCGACAAAGGAATGCCCAGCTTCTCGAAAGTGGCCAGCAGCTCCGGATCTACTTCATCCAGGCTGTTGTATTTCTTTTTATTACGAGGTGCGGCATAGTAAGATATCTTCTGAAAGTCGATAGTAGGCAGCTGAAAATTCTGCCATTCCGGCAATTTTTGCTTCTGAAAAGCCTGAAATCCCTTCAGTCGCCAGTTCAGCAGCCACTCAGGCTCCTTCTTCTTTTCGGAGATATAGCGGATCGTATTTTCATTGAGGCCGGCAGGCAGGATATCCATCTCGATGTCCGTGACGAAACCGAACTCGTACTCCTTGTTCGCTATATTGTCAATTATTTCGTTGTCGTTTGGCATATTATTTTTTCCACTATTATGTATCGTACCAGGGATTTCAACCCTTCTAAGACCTCAATTCGACCAATTAGGCTGCAAGATACTTCAATACAGGCGCTTTTTCCTTTCGTTATACGGAAAAGCTTTCTCCGCAGCTACAGGTTCTGGATGCATTGGGGTTTTTGAACACCAGCCCTTTTCCGTTAAGCCCGCCGGAATAATCCAGCTCGGTGCCATACAGATACAGGAGACTCTTCATGTCCACTACCACCTTTACCCCCTTATCCTCGAAGACCTGGTCCCCTTCCTTGGAAACGGTGTCGAAATCCATCTGATATTCCAATCCGGAACATCCCCCGCTCTTTACTCCTACCCGCACAAATGTCTCAGGAGCAGCATGCTGCTCGGCCAACAGATTGACGATATACTCCTTTGCCTGAGGTGATACTGTGATCATAGTGTTCTCTTTATTTTTTTATGTGCGGAAGACGCGCTTTCTGAAATTTAGCGCATCTCCCGCAATACGCTAATGTCTGAGTCCTTCGTCGGAGCTGCTTCGACCCGCTCCTCCCCGGCCGTAACCCTTCGGACTGCCCGGTTACAGCCGATGGCCCTATGGTCCATCTATAGAAACAAAATATGGACCATAGGGTTTTATCCCCGTTTACGACATCCGGAAAAACTGGACGTTCCCGCCCACCTGGTCGGGTCCGTGGTCGAACGCCTGATCCAACTGCAAAATTCGTCAAAAAAACTGGAACTTCCTCGACCCGTTGGGTCGCAGGTAGGATTCTTCTAAAGAGTTATCTCCCAATGGTTTACCGGCCGACAGACTCCACCTCTTCCCGGATAGGCTTCCCCACCGCCCCATTTGGCATCTGGATATGCAAAAGCGCCGCCGCTGCAGGCGCAATATCCGTCATGGATACAGCCGCATTTGCATGGCCCGGCTTGATCCCCCATCCCATGAACAACAAAGGAGCCTCCACGATCTTCGCCACATCCACGGCATAGGATATGCCCGGCTGACGTTCCAGCCACGCTATACAGATCTTTTTGATCTCGCCAAGGTCCAGCCTCAACGCATCGATCTTGCCCGGATCGAAATTCAGCTGGTAATTCAGCCCGCTGCGGATCAGCTTCTCCGCCCCATACCGCGTCGCCAGTATCCGGTTCAACGAATCCACCAGCTAGCCTGACGGGCAAAATCCAGGGTCAGCGTATTGCCAAAAGGCGTGGGACGGAACGATCCCTTGCTCTTTTTATAAACCTCATCGATATGATGAAGGAAAGTACTCACCGCATCTGATCTACTACAATACCCACTACCAGCCTGGGTCTCGCCAGGCCGGAATTTTGCGTAGACATCCTGGCGCCTTCGCGGCCCTGGGCAAAGGCAAAAGAAAAGGAAAAAAGGGCGGCTGATAACAATAATTTCCGGGGGTGCATGCAATAAATTTTGACGCCGCGTGGGTCGGCACGTAAATGTATAGGATATAGCCGACCCGTATATTAAAAGCTGGTTAATGAAGGCCCCTTTCCGCAGGCATCCGTACTAATCAGTTACATGGTACGTTCAAAAGCTTTAAATTTGCGGCAGCGAGCAGAAACTTAATAAATCCATAATATGGCAGATATCTTCGACAAGTTAGTGAAGCACAATGGTCCCATCGGCCAACACAGGCAGAGAGCACATGGATATTTCGCTTTCCCCAAGCTGGAAGGAGAAATTGGCAGCAGAATGAACTTCCGCGGAAAGGAAAAGATCGTTTGGAGCCTGAACAACTACCTCGGCCTGGCTAATCACCCCGAGATCCGCAAAGTCGACGCAGAAGCAGCCGCCCGCTTTGGCATGGCCGCACCCATGGGCGCCCGTATGATGAGCGGCAACAGCAACTATCACGAACAATTGGAAAAAGAGCTGGCCGAGTTTGAAGGGAAAGAAGATGCTACTCTTTTCAATTATGGATACCAGGGAATAATGAGCGCCATTGACGCCATCTGCGGCCGCCACGACGTCATCGTCTACGACGCCGAAAGCCACGCCTGCATCATCGATGGACTCCGCCTCCATCCCGGACATCGCTTCGTTTTCAAACACAACGATATAGAGGATTGCGAAAAACAGCTCCAGCGCGCCACCACTCTCATCGAAAAACAAGATCAGGGAGGCATCCTCGTTATTTCCGAAGGCGTCTTCGGCATGGCCGGCGACCAGGGCAGGCTGAAAGAGATCGTCGCCCTCAAAAAGAAATACGAATTCCGCTTCCTCGTGGATGATGCCCATGGCTTTGGTACACTGGGAAAGACAGGCGCCGGCGCCGGCGAAGAGCAGGGCGTACAGGACCAGATCGACCTCTATTTCTCGACATTTGCAAAATCCATGGCCTCCATCGGCGGCTTCATGGCCGGCGACCGGGCGATCATCGATTACATCCGCTATAACACCCGCAGCCAGATCTTCGCCAAAAGCCTGCCCATGCCCGTCACCATCGGCAATCTCAAGCGGCTGGATATGCTCAGGACCATGCCCGAACTTCGCAAGAAATTGTGGAGTGTAGTGAATAAATTACAAAAAGGATTGAAAGACAGCGGTTTCGACATTGGTCAGACCAATTCCTGCGTTACCCCCGTCTATATGAAAGGCGATGTTCCAGAAGCTACCGCTATGGTCATGGACCTGCGGGAGAACTATAATATCTTTTGCTCCATCGTGGTATACCCTGTTATTCCGAAGGGGCATATTATCTATCGCCTCGTGCCCACCGCCGTCCACACCGACGAGGACATCGAGCTGACGCTGAAGGCTTTCCGTGAAACAAAAAAGAAGCTGGACGCCGGAGATTATAAGGTGGAGGCGATCCCCGATATGGCGCAAGCATAACACTTACGTAACAAATATTCCCATAGCCCTGGTATACAAGTTACCGGGGCTTTTTATTAATGGTTCCACTTATAAAATAGGGGGCCGCCCTCCCCAAAATGGCGCTCCACCCGGCAAAAAAGAGGTCCGCACGACGAAAAAAGCTGTCCACACAGCAAAAAAAAGCATAAAAAAAGCCCCGCTTGCGCGGGGCTGCACTAATCAAATACCATTAACCATTAAACCTTATCCTATGAAAAAACAAATATAAGACGTTAACACTGAAAAGGAGGTTGCCGTAGGCTATTTTTTTTTACCCAATCACCGGGAAATTGATCTGCGTCAAGCGATATGCAATCGATTAATCTTTTATAAGCATTTAATTGATCCTTTGTAGCTAAACCGTTATAGCGACTCAACCCTCTAAAATAGGCTACCTCCCCCTTAGACGCCTCGGCTTCCGTCCGGAAGTCCAGGCCATCCATTCCCCCAAAAGGCCCGCCTCCCTATCTTACCAGGACGGCTTAAACCCCTTCTGATACTCATCAAAAGATACTTTCCCAAACTTGCCCTCCCCAAAATACTTCACCAGCAGCTCCAGCTCCTTTGGCTCCATATAGCCCGGTATGGCCTGCGGCTCCCCACCGGGAGGAATGATAATGGTAGTAGGGAATTCCAGCCTCCCGTGCGTCAGATAAAGGGCAAATTCATTGCTCCGGTAGCTGGGATTGAACTGATACGTCCTCCCATTCCAGTTGATCGTCGCATGCGTCTCCGCATCCACCTTCACGGGATAGAACTTGTCCTGCAGATATTGAGCCACCTGCTTATTGGAATAGGTCTTCTTATCCATTTGCTTGCACCACCCGCACCAGGTCGTATACAGATCGATCAGGATGGGCCGTTGCTCTTTTTGCAGCTTCCCCGCCGCCTCCTCGATACTCATCCAGGTCAGTGCCTCATGGGTTCCGCTGACAGGCCGGACCTCGGTCTTGCTTTCCTGCTTCCCGGCAGGCCGGATAGGTCTCCAGGCCCACAACCCCGTCGCCAGAACCATCAGCAGCAAGGCCGTCACCCCAAAATATGTTTTGATTTTATTCATAGAAGAATCTTTGGTATTACTTAAACGCCCACGCCGTACTTTTGTTCCCGGACTACCGGCATGCCGGCCGGTCCCATTTCAGAACGGGCAAATGCTCGTTGTCAGTAATCTTAACGAATTCAGATGCACAAAATTGTCGTTGCCGTAACAGGCGCCAGCGGGTCCATCTACGCCCGGCTATTGCTCAACAAGCTCATCGCCTTGAAAGATCAGTGGCAGTCCCTGGCAGTCGTCATGACCGAAAATGCAAAAGAAGTCTGGCGGACAGAGCTCGACAATGAAGATTATGTGAAGTATGATCTTCCCTTCTTCTCCCAAAAGGATTTCACCGCCCCCTTTGCCTCCGGTTCGGGAAAATACAACACCATGATCATCGTCCCTTGCTCCATGGGCACCCTGGGACGCATCGCCACAGGCGTATCCGCCGACCTCATCACAAGAGCCGCCGACGTCGTCCTTAAAGAAAGAAGAAAATTGATTTGTGTGGTGCGGGATACACCTTATAATCTCGTGCACATCCGTAATATGGAGACCCTCACCCTCGCCGGCGGCATCATCTGCCCCGCTACTCCCTCCTTCTACAGCAAACCCGCTACCATCGAAGAAGTAGCCGCCACCGTAGTTGACAGGGTGCTCGACCTCGCCGGCCTGGATATCTCCACCTTCCGCTGGGGAACCAACTAATTGGCCGTCGGCCCAACATTCGGCCGCCCGGTCAGCATCAGTCTCCGGCCCTGGCCACGGACTAGTTCCTTAGATCCACCTCTTCAACTCCGGGATACCTGGCTTTATTAAAAGCCAGCTGCGCATCCGTCAAAGGTGCATTCCCATTTAGCTTGCTCGTATTCAGTGTGTAGCGGTTGCCGCTCTTGTCAAACCATTTGATGCCTACCAGCGTGTGCTGCGCCTTATCCACATACAACAACGCCTTATAAAAAGACTTCGTCTTGTCCACAGGCGTCAGCTCCACCTCCTGCACCGTACGCCCATTCAGCTTGCTTTCCCCATTCAGCTTGTACAGAAAATCCTTGTCATAAAAATTAGTGAAGAACTTCTCAGGGCTGATGGTTTGCGTGGCAGGGTCCACCTTCGTGATCGTCACCTCATTGGAAGACTTATCGTAGGTCCAGACATCCTTCCCGTCACAATACACCTCCTGCCCCGTCACGCTGATATGATATTTATTACCCTTTACATACACCACACCGCTCTTGCTGCCCTGCAGCTTCCCTTTCGCATCCTCTACCGTCAACGTGAAGTTGGATTGCACCGCCTTATAGGATTTCAGCTTGGCGCTCAAGGCGTCCAGCACTTTCTTGGCATCGGGATCATTTTTCCCTAAGCTATTATTCTGAGCCTGCCCCGCAAAACAGAGACCTGATAACAGTCCAAATACCACGATCCTTTTAATATTCATAGTCAGTCGCATATTTATTTCTTTTTAAAACTTCGATCGGCACACGACCGGTAGGTTTAAGGAGGCTGCCCCGCAGCCCGCATTTTGAAGGCGCAAATATATCTGAAAACCAGCAGAGAGTAGAAACTTATCGGTCAAATATCATTAAACCCCCGTTAAATGTGTATTGGCGGTTCCTGGCCTCCGTGTTCATCCACGGTCATGTCATCGCTCCCGGCAGCCATGTCGCCCGGTCGGCCAGGCCCCCAGTCGGGCGCACCTACGGATGAAGATACTGCTCCAGCTCCATTTCGCTCTTGATCAGCACATCCCGCGGCTTGCTGCCCATCCCCGGCCCCACGACTCCCGCTGCCTCCAGCTGATCCATCAGCCGGCCCGCCCGGTTGTATCCCAGCTTCATCCTCCGCTGTATAAGAGAGGTAGATCCTATTTGATTCTGTACGATCAGACGGGCCGCCTCTTCGAACAACGGGTCCCTGTCACCCAGATCGAGCTCCCGGGCCTCCGCATCCTTCTCATCCACATATTCCGGCAATTTATATGCCTCCGGATACCCCCGCTGCTCCCCGATGAACTGGGTGATGGCTTCCACTTCCGGTGTATCCACAAATGCGCATTGCAGGCGGGTGATCTCACCATTATGAGAGATCAGCATATCCCCCTTGCCGATCAGCTGATCGGCCCCACCCGCATCCAGTATCGTACGGCTGTCGATCTTTGAAGATACCTTGAACCCGATACGGGCCGGGAAGTTCGCCTTGATCGTACCCGTAATGATATTGACGGAAGGCCGCTGTGTAGCAATGATCAGGTGTATCCCCACCGCACGCGCCAGCTGCGCCAGCCGCGCAATCGGCATTTCAACCTCCTTGCCCGCCGTCATGATCAGGTCTGCAAACTCATCCACCACCAGCACCATGAACGGGAGGTACTGATGTCCCTTCTGAGGATTCAGCCGCCGCTTGATGAACTTCTCATTGTACTCCTTGATATTTCGGGCATTCGCCTCCTTCAGCAGGTCGTACCGGTTGTCCATCTCGATACACAAGGCATTCAATGTATGGATCACTTTCTTCGTATCCGTAATGATCGCCTCTTCCTCTCCCGGCAGCTTGGCCAGGAAATGCTTCTCTATCGTCCGGTAAATGCTCAGTTCCACCTTCTTCGGGTCCACCAGCACCAGCTTCAGCTGGGAAGGATGCTTCTTGTACAGCAGGGACACCAAAATAGCATTCAGGCCCACCGATTTCCCCTGACCCGTGGCCCCCGCCATCAGCAGGTGCGGCATCGAAGCCAGGTCGACGATAAAATTCTCATTGTCTATTTTCTTACCAATGGCTATCGGCAGGCTGAAATTGCTGTGCTGGAACTTATCGGATGACAGCAAAGTGCGCATGCTCACCACCGTTTTCTTCACATTCGGCACCTCGATCCCGATAGTTCCCTTACCCGGTATGGGAGCAATGATCCTTATCCCCAGCGCCGCCAGGCTCAGCGCAATATCATCCTCCAGGTTCTTGATCCGGGAGATCCGTACCCCCGCGGCCGGCACGATCTCATACAAAGTCACAGTGGGGCCCACCGTCGCGCTGATCTTGGAAATGGATATATCGTAATTCTTCAGCGTATTGATAATCTGGTTCTTGTTGGTTTCCAGCTCCGAAGCATCCTGCACGATCCTTTCGCTGCCATGCGCCTCCAGCAGGTCCAGTGAAGGATACTTATAATCCCGCAGGTCCAGGGTAGGCTCATAATCCGGTAAGGGCAGCCCGCTGGCTGCTTCTTCGGCCCCCACACCCTCTGCGCCCTCGCTCCCTTCATTATTGTCAGGTCCTTTTATCTCCAGCTCCAGCTCCGCGGCAACAGGCTGCTTCCCTTTTACAGGAGACGTCACAGGCGGAACCACCGGAGTCACAGGGGGCAGCACCAGCGGCGGTATCTCCTCCAGCACTCCCGGCATCTCTTCTTCCTCTTCGACAGCAGACGTAACCTCAAAAGGCGGCTCTTCCCCCTCCCGCCCGTTGTCCGAAGGACCATCATTGGCCCTTTCTATCAGCTCAAATGCCGGCGCCTCCTCTTCCTCCGGCGCAATAGCCACGATACCTCCTTCCTCCTTCAGCACATTCCCCTTCATGCTGCTAAAACCCTCATCCACGAACAAGCGCGCCCCTCCCTTTACAGGCGGCACGGGCAGATGTTCTTCGTCCTCTTCCTCCTCTGAAGCCTCCTCGATAGCAGGCTTCCGCTCCCGCACCGGCAGGGCGGGCATCTTGAACACCGGGTTGAATCTCCAGATAAAATAAGCCAGTCCCGCTACCAGCAGCAAGGCCGCCGTTCCTATCCAGCCCAGGAACTTCACCAGCCAGTCGCTGATCATATCCCCCACGGCGCCACCCCAGGGAAAACCATTCCCCCGTGTGATAAACGCCAGCGCCACGGAGAAAAAGATCAGCCCCGCGACGACATATCGGAGGTTTCTTTTGATGGAAAATACCTTGCGGGCAAAAAGCAGATTCACCCCCACTATAAAGAAAAAGGAACAGAACAGATAGGACGCCAGTCCAAAACCCTTATAGAAGAATTGATGCGCTATCAACGCGCCAAGGTTGCCCAGCAGGTTGGATACCTTCACCTCCGATGAAGGCAGCAGGATCGAGAGCCCATGAAACACCTTGTCCTGGTCCTCTTTCCAGGTGAACAAATAGGATGTGAACGCTATAAAAAGAAAGGCGGCTAGCAACAGAAAGACGGCCCCCGTGATCTTATGGGTACGCTCATCCTTGACGATCTGTTTCACTGTCACCTGAGGATCCTTTTCAGGTTTCAGCTTTTCTGAGGCCTGGCTCTTCTTTGACTTCAGTCGGTTTGCCATGAATACAAAGATAATAGAGACATTATTATAATTTTTTACTTTTACTTTATCTTTAAAAATCAGCTTATCCAATACATGCCAGGCCGCTACCATACTAACTCAAAACGAGCCGGAGGCTCATTATCCAAAGACCTGCGGACATTGGCGGTCGCCCGGGTCTTGTTCATAGCTTTTTGGGCCATCCTCACCATCGGCAAACTGCATGCCCAAACGGCCCCCTCATTACACCCCGGCACGGCAAATCCCGGCCAGGCCGCTGGCCTGCCGCTCCCCGATCTGGCCCGGGTCGGCGTAGCAGACGACATCTCCGCCACCACCCGCCTTTGCTTTTCCCATTTGCGGACGATTTCCCCCGACCAGCTGCCGACCCTCGACTATTCTATTGAGGGCACAAAAAAATATGCACATTTCATTACGCCCAAACAGGTCAACTACAAGGCAGTGCTGTTATTTACCCTCACCAACAGCAGCGCCGATTCACAAAGTGTCTATTTCTGCCCCGGCTTTTACTACGACTCCATCCAGCTGTACCGCCGGACGGACCATATCACCCCCCTTCCAAATATCCTGCCCAACGACCCCGATGGCGAAGGCTACAGAAAGATCACCCTTGCCGCCCATGACACCGGCGCCTTCTATGCCATACTCACCTTTATCCGAAGCCCTACCAACTCCATCAACCCCAGCCTGACAAAGGATTCTTTCATCGCCCACGGCGTCAGCTACAACCATAGGAACAAGACCAACATCGACATCATCACCAACCTGTTCGCCGGCATCATGCTCATGATGATCTTCTATGGCGTCAGCGAATTCCTCCAGACCGCCAAACCCGAATTTCTTTATTATGCAGGCTACTGCTTCTGTATCAGCACCCTCCTGTTCCTAAAATCTATTCTGCATAATACCACTACGCCCTTCAACTTCTTTTTCGAAGGCTACTTCGACAACATCATATTTTGTCTCGGCCATATTTCCTATATCGTCTTCCACCGCAAATTCCTGGAGACCCATAAGAACTATCGGAGCCTCGACCGCTACCTTTTCTGGGGCGCCAGCACCATCGGCGTGCTCATGATCCTCTACACCATAACTTATTATTTCGTGCCCGACTTCCGGGTCTCCAACAACATCGAAGCGCTTACAAAATACGTGCTGATGGCCGTCTCGCTCATCTTCATCATCAAAGGCCTTAGCTATCACAACCAGCTGATGAACTACATCGTGATGGGCAATATCAGCCTGGTGGGACTCTCCTTATTGTCACAGATCATCATTGCCACCAACTTCCAGGTCGTCAAAGGCGTCTCCGTGCTGAACCTCGCCCTCTTTCATTACGAAGTAGGCATCACCATCGAGCTCCTTTTCTTCCTCTTCGCTCTTACCTACAAGAATAAGATGGAGATCATCAAGAGCATCCAGAAAGAAGAAAAGCTGAAGCTGGAGACGGAAAGGAAGGAACTGGAGAAGCAGGTGGCCGTTCTCGCCGCCAAACAGGACGAACGTAACAGGATCTCCGCCGACATGCACGACGAGCTCGGCTCCGGCGTAACAGCCATCCGCCTGATGAGCGAGATAGTAAAAAGCAGAATGAAGGACCAGACCCTGCCCGAAATAGAAAAGATCTCCAACTCCGCCAACGAGCTGCTCAATAAGATGAACACGATTATCTGGACGATGACCAGCTCCAACGATTCTGTGGAAAACCTCATCGCCTACATCCGGAGCTACGCCGTGGAGTTCTTCGAGAACACCTCCATCGACTGCTATTTCAGCATGCCCGCCTCCATTCCCCATCGCGAGATCAATGGAGAAAAAAGAAGGAATATGTTCCTATCTGTAAAAGAGGCGCTGAACAACGTGCTAAAACACTCCCAAAGCTCCGTGGTCAAGATCAATGTCACCGTCACCGACCGGCTGACCATCGAGATCCAGGACGACGGCGTCGGCATCAATATGGAAAAGCTGAGAAAGTTCGGCAACGGTCTCCACAATATGAAGAAAAGAATGGCCTCCATCGACGGCGATTTCGAGATCGAAAACCACCAGGGCACCCGCACGACATTCGCGCTGATGCTGTAGGTTCGACCGCCACCTGGTTATGTCATCGCACCTTTTAATATCTCCAATCCCTTCTGCCAGCGGTACAACCCCGCACCCACGGCAGCAGACACAATAATTTCAAAAGCCGCCTTCTCACTGGTTACTTTTGCCACTAACCCCTTTACCTGCTCATCCGTCACCTTATAGGATGCTTCGCTGATCTGGACTACAAGCCGGTCAAACGGCTCCCCGATAGCAGGCCCGCCCGCCGCCCGGTTCGCCACCGCCTGCCGGAGGGCGATATCCGTTACACCGGGCCCTTCCAATACCCGCCTCCGCAATGCTTCCGCCAATGCGCGATGATCCGGGTGAGGCGGCGTCCTCGCCTTCCCCCAGGCATACCCCTGCGCCAGCATCCTCTTTGCAGCCCGTTCCGAATCCTTACCGTTCAACAAGGTAAAGCCAAAAGCATTCGCACAGCGAACCGTAATCGTGAATAATATCATAACCGCCATCGCATCCTCCATTTCCCCCGTGCTGACTCCGCCGTGGAGGACAGCCTGCATGTCAGTGACGGCCACATCCCCCGGCCGTACCGCCAATTTCTCCAAAAAGACCATCGTCGCCTTCAATTTAGGCGACAATTCCGCACGCCGGTAATCATCGAGCGCCGTCTGCACCAATGACTTGTCGAGCGCTAACGCGGCGATAGAACTATGCGCGTCGATACAGAAAGGGCATGCATTCCATTTGGCCGTCATCGCCGCCATCAGCTCCCTTTCGCCAACCGACCACCCACTCTCGCCCCGCATCACCGGATGCGTCCACGCCGTCATCGGATCCCCGTAAAATTCTTTGTAATACATTACGATCCTTGCCGCATCCGGCAACCGCATCCCGGACACAAGGGAAATAAACCTTATCAACAGGCGAGTGCCAACACTGCCGCCTTTTTCAACTTCCTGAAGTCTCATATAGCAAAGATAAAATGACCGTCGCTGAAAAGATTGTAAAAATCGGAAGTGCTACTCCTTCCAGAACAATCGGCCAAACTCATTCTCCGATCGAATATACTTCATAGGCGACAAACCCGTAAATCTCTTGAAATCCTTGATGAAGTGGGATTGATCGTAGAAATAGTCGTATATATCCTCCTTAAAGACGTCTGAATCAGGCGACTTTGCCCATCGCTTATAAAATTGCATAAAGCGAATTACTGACGCAAAGTTCTTAGGGCTAAGTCCCACTTTCTCCATAAACTTTTCATACAGCCATCTGCTGCTATAGCCGGTCTTCCGCTCCAGCTCGGCCACTGTCACCAATCCCTTCGATCCTTCTATTTCGTTGAGACAATAATCGAGCACCGGATCGGCCTCGGAATTCAATAACAGGTTTATAAGATACCGTTGAACGAGACTTATCTTTCCATTTATGGACTCAGTATTGGCGATTGCCTCCTGTATCTCCTTTGCCGATCTTCCCAATACCTCCTCGATCAGAAAAATCTTATTCTTCAACTCGGCCTGTCGTAGGTTAAGTAAGCGATAGGCCCCCATTGGAGAAAACTCAATTCCAATATTTCCGTGAGGTGCGTCATGTTCCAGATCGATCACGGCAGGGGTATCGCATATGCCAATTATAATGATAGACGATTCTTTCACCAGCCGAAAGCCATCCTTATTCTTTCCGGATACGCCGTTCCTATAGGGAATGGTCATCTTAACCATCCCATTTGGAACTATCAGCTTCATGTCCTCGTCCGGCGCCCGTCCATTACTTTCAAACACCCACATTTTGCCAATATATTCCCGTAGCTGAGGACAGGG
>Ga0157372_10004514_pt1 | contig 14848 bp, 6 predicted proteins | sample C55metaG_FD_115307 | JGI IMG/M metagenome (GOLD analysis project Ga0157372, IMG submission 115307) | Corn rhizosphere microbial communities from Kellogg Biological Station, Michigan, USA - C5-5 metaG | ecosystem: Host-associated > Plants > Roots > Rhizosphere > Soil | place: USA: Michigan... | reverse complement strand
ACAGGGAGTCGCCCTGGGTTCTGAATCACTCACAGTTTGGTTGGCTGACGGGTCTTCGTTTCCAGGCCAGTTGAATTTCCGAAAGGCATTTCAGAATACACTTGAAAGTCTTAAAGAGATCTACGCTGCCCTTCCCGGCAACTGGAAGATGTTTGTGGAATACAAAGCGTTCGAGCCGAATTTCTACTCGATGACGGTGGGAGATTGGGGACAGTCCTATTTATATGCTTCTAAACTAGGAGAGAAGGCTTACACCCTGGTCGACCTTGGGCATCATCTTCCGAATGCTAATATTGAACAGATCGTGTCATTGTTGCTAATGGAAGGAAAGCTCGGTGGATTCCATTTCAACGATTCCAAGTACGGGGATGATGACCTGACTGTGGGTTCGATAAACCCTTACCAACTGTTTTTAATTTTTAATGAACTCGTGGAAGGAATGGATGCGAGGGGAATGAATCATGCCGCGGATCTCGGTTGGATGATTGACGCTTCGCATAATATTAAAGATCCCCTGGAGGATTTGCTTCAATCGGTAGAGGCTATTAAGATTGCCTATGCGCAGGCTTTATTGATTGATCAGAAGGTTTTGGCTTCAGCCAGGGATAACAACGATGTCGTAAAGGCGCAGGAGATCTTACAACAGGCCTATCGGACCGACGTTCGCCCGCTTGTTGCGGAAGCCAGGTTGAGAGCCGGTGGCGCCTTACAGCCTATTGAATTTTTCCGTCAGCAAAAGGTGCGCGAGAACCTCATAAAGGAACGAGGTTTGAAAACCGTCGCAACCGGCCTTTAAATGTGCTGGGGACTACGAAAGGATATGAGAGACTGATCATTGTCAAGGCGATTTTGACCATTCCTTATTATTATTGTGCGAACCATTGCTGTTATTGAGTCATAGTATCTACATCGTGTTTGCTAGCGATGAAAAATAAGAAACCTGCCATAGCCGTTATTGATGTTGGTAAGACCAACAAGAAGATGTTCCTTTTTGACCAGGATTATAACATCGTTTATGAGCGTTCTGCCAGGTTTTTAGAAACGACTGACGAAGATGGCGATCCGTGCGAGAATCTTGAGAGCCTTCGCTTATCTGTTTTTGATTCTTTGCGTTCACTCTTCAATAAGAAGGACTTCGATGTAAAAGCAATTAATTTTTCTGCTTATGGTGCCTCGTTTGTCAACATAGATGAAGACGGTAGTCCTGTCACTCCATTATATAATTATTTGAAGCCGTACCCAGAGGACTTAAAGAAACAGTTTTATAGCAAGTATGGCGGAGAGGAGGCGTTTTCGCTATCTTCTGCTTCGCCGGTATTGGGAAGTTTGAATTCGGGAATGCAATTGTATCGCCTGAAGTATGAGAAGCCAGAAACGTTTGACCGTATAAAATATTCGCTGCACCTGCCACAATATTTGAGTTATTTGATTTCATGTAATCCCTGTTCCGATATTACGAGCATCGGCTGTCACACAAACCTTTGGGATTTTAAAAGGAGTGATTACCAGGATTGGGTGTATGCTGAAGGTGTAGACCAAAAGCTTGCGCCCATTTGCAGTTATGACCAAACAACGAAAGCTGTATTCCCCGGCAACAACTATTTGGTAGGAACGGGGTTACACGACAGTTCGGCAGCATTGATCCCCTATATGGTGAACTTTCATGAACCATTCGTATTGCTTTCGACCGGAACGTGGTGTATCAGTTTAAATCCCTTTAATGAGACGCCGCTTACGGCCGGGGAACTTCAACAAGATTGTCTCTGTTATCTTCAGTATCAACGAAAGCCGGTAAAAGCTTCCCGGTTGTTTTCCGGGCCGGAATATGAAGAAGGGGTTAAAAGGATTGCAGATCATTTTAACCAGAACAGCATTAAATACAGGACCATAGCGTTCAACCCGGAGTTGGCGTCCGTGGTTCAAAGGAGTGGTTCCGAAACCGCTGATACCATTGTTTTTAAAGAAAAGGAGCTTTCGTCCTTCGTATCGGACGAAGAAGCTTATCACCAGTTGGTATGTGACATTACAAGGCAGCAGGCGCGATCAACAAACCTCGTATTGAATGGGTCGCCCGTGAGACGTCTATTTGTCGACGGGGGGTTCAGCAGGAACGCGGTTTACATGAATTTCCTTGCGATGGCTTTTCCCGATCTTGAAGTGTATGCCGCTTCTATGGCACAGGCAACGGCATTGGGAGCGGCTCTTGCTATACATAGTGCGTGGAACAAAAGACGACTTCCCAATACGTTGATCAAACTACAATACTACTCTGCTGCACAAACGGCAACTGTTTGATCAAACTTCCACTTACGCAGAAAATCGTTCAATTGGTTTACGCAAACGTTTGCGTAGATTTTTCATTTAGACGAAGGCTAATATTAAACTTTCAGGATGCTTCAGGATAGTTAACGACAATTTAACTGATACTTTTAGTTTGATGATTTGAAACTGATTCAAATCGCTGCTTTTACGATTGCTAAATCAACCTGAGAAAAAAATTAGACTGCATTATGAATAAAGTTTGCTTGCACGTTTGCTTACCCGTCAAGGTATATTTATCAATCTCCTACCCGGAAAAAGATCTCATTACTACATCCTTAATTTCTATTCTTCGGCTTCATATATAATTCCATTCTCAAGAGAACTAAACTATAATTCTTTACTCATACTATGCATTATATCAAACGAATTGCGATTTTGCTTTTAGGAGTTACTGCTTTTTTTTCCTGTAAGAAGAAGTTTGATGACTATTATGCAGCACCTAGTTCTTTAGAACCGCCGATCTATCAACAGTTGCAGTCAAAGGGAAACTTCACCAAGTTTCTTTCGCTCGTTGACAAAGCTGGATATAAACAGACGCTGAGCAGTGCCGGTTATTGGACCATTTTTGCGCCCTCAGATTCTGCATTTGCGGCCGATACTGAGTTCCAGGCCTTTTTGTCGGGCAAAGGGATCGCAGGTTTTGATGCAATTGACTCCTCAACAGCTCAAAGCATCGTGCAGTTTTTGCTGGTTTATAATGCTTTTAATGATGACCGGCTGGACGACTATCAATCAAATGTTGGCTGGGTCGAGAATATTGCCTTCAAGAGACGCACTGCTTATTACACTGGGTTTTATAAGGACAGTGATCTCACGGGAAAACCTGTAGTTGCACTTGCTTCTAACCGCAACGGGAACACAACAGCTATAAGTATCAATGATAATAACAACAAGTACATACCGTTCTTTACGAGTACTTATCTTTCTCTTCACGGTTTATCTCAATCCGACTATACCTATTTTTATCCTAACACTCCTTTCAGTGGGTTTAATGTCGCCAACGCAAAGGTGACTGAAAAGAATATTGCGGCTCAAAACGGGGTGATTCATATCATCGACCATGTAGTTACGCCTTTATTAAGCCTCGACCAGTATTTAAGAACAAGGCCTGATTACAGCGAGTTCAGAAAGCTCCTGGATAAGTACATGGCGTCATTTGTGCAGAATGCTGATGCTTCGCACCGTTACCAGGTTCTAACCGGTGTTAGTACCGATGTATATGTCAAGATGTTTTCGAACCTGCTTGCCTTTTCACCGAACAATGAGAACTATTTCAAGCTGCAAGACAATGATGCGCAGCAAAACGGATGGTCGTTGATGGCGCCGGGCAACGATTCATTGCTTGCTTATTACAACAGGATTTCTGCCGAAGGTTATGGTAGCATAGACAAAATGCCTGCGCAAGTAATTGCCGACCTTATTAATTCACACATGTGGCAATCAGCACTGTGGCCCAGCAAATTTGGGACAACTTATAATTACCTGGGCGAGCCTGCACACGTTAATTCGACCTCTGATGTAGCGGTTCGAAAAGTTTTAAGTAACGGGTTTTTTTACGGAATTAATAAGGTGAACGAGCCGAATGCTTTTTCGACGGTTTACGGTAAGGCTTATCTAAATCCCAAACAGTCGATAATGACTAAGCTAATGGAGGGCGACACAAAGACAATTGTGACGAATCCAAATGCAAAGTTTGTTATGTTCATGATGCCAGATGCGGTTCTTAACCAACAAGGCTATAGCTACAATGTGGGTTTGAATACTTGGATGTATAACAATGTGACGAACGATTCTAACCGGTTGAATCTTCTCCGGATATTGAATACAGACGTGGCTGTAAATTCAAAAGGAGAGCTCGACAACTTACTGAATATGTCACCTGCTGATTCGGGCACCGTGGTGACACTGGGTGGCGAGTACATCAAGTTCAAGTACAATGCTGCTTCGCCCGTAAAGATTCAAATCACAAGTGTTGGATCGAAGGATAGAAACCTTACCGTTTTGGCTGACAGTATCAAAACTGCTAAGAACGGGTTTGTCGTTTACTTAAATAACTTACTCTATTTTACTTATTTCCCCGCAGGGCAGCATCTTGAATCACTAGGAAGTGCAAGTACATCAGAGTATAACTATTTCTGGACCTATTTAAAGAATTCCACACTCTATGATGGTCCCACAAAAAACTTCAATATCCTGCAGGCAGGATCATTCTACACCATTTTCGCACCAAACAACAATGCGATAAAGCAGGCCATTAAGGACGGATTACTCCCAGGGACCGTTAGCGGCACAACCGTTACACCAAATTTCAATCCGAGTACAACTGCGCAAAAGACGCTTGTCGAGAGTTTCATCAAATATCACGTGCTGGATAAATACGCAGTAATCGGCGACGGTAAAAACGATGCTTCTAGTGGGCTTCCCACTTTCATGAAAAATCCGAGTGGTGATGCTTACAAGATCATTGTTCAATCGGTTAACGGTGGTTTGAAGTTGACGGATAACACGGGGCGGGTTGCGAATACAATTTTGAGCCAGAGTAACCAATTGTCTAATAGGGTTATGATTCATCTAATCGACAACTATCTAAAATTCCAGTAAACCAAATCACTGACATGAAGAAATATTTAGCCTGCCTGCTTTGCTGTTATTGCCTGGCACTTTCGTGCGTAAATATATTCGCACAAAGCAAGAATGTTGTCGTGCAAGGACGGATCCTGGATTCCGATAAAAAGCCAGTTGCCGGTGTGACGGTTGCCGAACTTGATGATGACGGCCGCACGATTAAAGCTGCCAAGACTGATATTGACGGGAATTTTTCGCTTGCGGTTACGAGTGTCAGTCATAAGCTTTCCATTTCGCATATCAGTTTCAAAACAATGGATCTGAATATCGGTGCGAGAACGACATTCAATTTGACACTTCAATCCGCAGAAAAAAATCTTGAGAATGTTGTGATTGTCTCCACCCGCAAAACAGATAACGGCATGTTGCCTGTAAATGAGAGGAGTTCGACCATAGCCCAATCTCATATTAGTGCAAAGGAGTTGGAAGAAATGCAATCTGCATCCATCGACCAGGCATTACAGGGAAGGCTTCCCGGAGTTGATATCACAGCAGCATCAGGAGATCCTGGTGCGGGTATGCAGATTCGAATCCGCGGAACCTCGTCCATCAACTCTTCGACGAACCCACTTATTGTTGTGGATGGTATGCCCTTCGAAACTTCCATACCATCAGACTTTAACTTCGGTGCGGCTGATGAAATAGGCTATGCGCAACTATTGAGCATCGCCCCATCAGATATTCGTGACATAACCATTTTAAAGGATGCTGCCGCCACCGCTGTCTGGGGATCGAGGGCTTCAAATGGGGTAATCGTCATCACGACTAAACGCGGGTCTGTTGGCCGGCCATCATTTACCTACACGATAAAAGCATCGCGTACGCAACAGCCTGATGCAATTCCTATGTTGAGTGGCGACCAGTATTCTACCTTGATACCGGAGGAATATATGAATGCTACCGGTGTGCCGTTAAACACTCAGTCGGTTAAGGAATTTCAATATGACCCGAATGACCCCTATTGGTTTTATAACTACAGCAACAACACGAATTGGATCAATTCCATTACCAAGACAGGGTATGCGCAGGATCATAATATCTCAATGACGGGCGGTGGTGAAAAGGCGCGCTATTTCGCTTCGCTTGGCTACTTCAATCAACAGGGAACAACTGTAGGTACTTATTTAAACAGGATCAACACAAGGATCAACCTTGATTACATAGTGTCGCAAAGGATCCGATTCAAATCGGACCTATCATTTTCTTACACTGATAATAACAGGAGTTTCGCAGACAACCTCCGTGACGTGGCCTATAGAAAGATGCCGAACATGAGCATTTACGAATACGACGAGAACGGCAATAACCTGGGGAATTATTTTTCGCCGGCTACGAACATACAGGGCCAATATTCAGGGATCAATAGTAGTAACAATATCTCCGGGACAGTAAACCCGCTGGCAATGGCCAACGATGCAAGGTTTAATATTCTCACAAAAAGAGTAACTCCGCACTTCAATCTTCAGTACGACATTTTGAAGTCGGTACTGATGGCGACTTTCGATGTGCAGTTTGATATAAATAACACTGAGAACAAAAGCTTTCTCCCTCAAACAGCAACGGGAAGGCCCTGGACCGAGTTTTCAGTAAACCGTGCCTACAATGGTGACCTTGACGTTTTTAATGTGCAGACAAAATCTAACCTTGTCTATACACCAAAGCTGAGAAACGAAAAGCATCAATTGATAACATTCCTCTCGTTAAATACTTACGACAACAAATACACTTCCCAGGAAATCCTGACTTCAAACACGGCTTCATCTGTTCTGCAGGATCCCTCTTCGCCATCGCGTACTCAGAATGCGGACTCGAAATTGTCGGCAGGCCTTTCGCAGACAAGAAGTGTTGGTTTGTTGCTGAACGGACAGTACAGTTTCGAAGACAAGTATATTTTCAATGCCGGGTTGCGTGGCGACGGTAACTCGCGGTTTGGTCCGGCATATCGATACGGGTTGTTTCCTTCCGCGTCTATGCGTTGGAGAATTTCAGGGGAGAACTTCATGCACAAATATCAAAAGCTGGTCGATGAGCTAAGCTTAAGAGCCAGCTACGGTGAAAGTGGTAATGCTCCCAGAAATGACTATTCTTATTTCAGTCGCTACAACACTTTCAACTGGACTTACCTTGGCCAGTCGGGTGTTTACCCTTCGAATATGGAGTTGAAAAATCTGAGGTGGGAAACGATTGTTGGGGTGAACCTGGGTGTTGACTACAGTTTCCTTCAGCACCGGATCAGTGGTGACGTGGAGTTTTATAAAAACCGGACTAAAAACATGTTCTTCCCGGGTCTACAGATTTCATCTTTCACAGGATTTAGTAATGTAGATATGAATGTCGGTACCATGGACAACCAGGGATTTGAACTGGGTCTTAATGCTACGCCTTACAAGACGAAGAACTGGCAGGTTGACTTCAACTTCAATATTGCACGCAACATCAATGTTATTCGTGAAATTTCTGATCTCTATCCCAGGGATAAAGGCAATATTGAAGCCAATGGTCAGTATAAGACCTACATGCAGATCAATAATCCTTTCGGCTCGTTTTATGGATTCCGTTACCTGGGTGTATATAAAGACAAGGCATCTACCATCGCAAAAGATCCCAAGGGGAACCCGATTGTCGGGCCGACAGGCCAAACTATCAATATGACATTCGACTATCCGACGATTAACTACCAGTTTCAGCCGGGTGATGCAATGTATGAAGACGTGAATCACGACGGGAACATCAACTACCAGGACATAGTTTACCTGGGTAACAGTAACCCGAAATTCACAGGCGGTTTTGGTTCATCTCTCAGTTTCAAAGGCCAATGGAAGTTGACCGCATTTTTTAATTACCGTTATAAAGTGGATGTGGTTAACGGTACAAAGATGCTTACCACGAACATGTTTTCTTTTGATAACCAGAGTACTGCTGTTTTGAGAAGATGGAGTCGGGAGGGTGATGTTACCGACATCCCGAGGGCTATGTACAGAACCGGTTACAACTGGCTTGGTTCGGACCGCTATGTTGAAGACGCTTCGTTCCTTCGCTTCCGTTCACTAACGCTGCGGTATACGGCACCTAAGAAGATATCGGATAAACTGCATCTGAAAAATCTGAGCGGTTACCTGACGGGCGAAAACCTGTTTACCTGGACTCCCTACACGGGACAGGACCCTGAAGTGAGTCTGAGAGGAAGTGATCCTTTTAGGGTTGCAACGGATAACTCTTTAACACCGCCCGTTATTATGCTCACTATTGGACTGACAGTAACATTCTAAAAGAAGAACTGCAATCATATGTTCAAAAAACTTTGTTTAAAACTGACTATCGTAACCGTCCTTTTCTGCACTTGTTTCTCATCCTGTAACAAATGGCTGGACCTGAAACCCCAGGACGGTATCACAGGTGCAGAGTTCTGGAAGACAAAAGAACAGGTACAATCTGCAGTAATGGGTTGTTATTCAGCTTTGCTTGCTTCCCCAACCAACAGTAGGCCTTTTTCGCAATGTGCATTTTTATGGGGAGAACTAAGAGGAGATATGGTAGCAGCTACAACTGGTACTACATCCGACGAGAATGATGTGATCAGTCTGAATATTCTTCCCACCAACACCATTTCGGACTGGAGAAGCGTGTACCAGATCATCAACTATTGCAATACGGTGATTGACAATGCACCGAAAGTGATTGGTGTGGATGCCACGTTTACCCAGGATGCTCTAAAGAAAGCAGTCGCAGAGGCAAAGACTCTAAGAGCTCTTATGTACTTCTATCTTGTCCGCACGTTTGGTGATGTCCCTTTGAAACTAAAATCAAGTTCCAGCGACACCGATATCGAGCCAATTGCTAAAAGCAGCCAGGATGATGTACTCACACAGATCCTCAAAGACCTGGGTGAAGCTGAACCGGATGCCGTCACCACATATGGCGACAAGGCTTCTGACAAGGGAAGAGTTACCGTGTATTTAGTAAATGCATTACAGGCAGACGTGAATCTTTGGATGGGAAAATACAATGAGTGTATTTCCGCCTGCAATAAGGTGATTAATTCGAACAAGTTTGGTTTAATTGATGGAAGTAGCGCCGATGTATGGTATAATACGCTTTACGGCGTAGGCAATTCCAATGAAGGAATTTTTGAATTGCAATATGATAAACAAGCTTTAAATTCTTTTTACGATTTATTGCAATCTCCGCGCCGCCACCTCATTGCGAATCCTGCTGTACTGGACGAACTGTATACCGTGGACCCGATTGACCCAGTAAATAACAGGGATATCCGTGCTGATGGCGGGTCGGTACGTTCTTCCGATGGAATGATTTGGAAGTATGCCGGGTGGAATAGTACAACAGCGAGAGCTTCCACTGAGTCTTACGCCCATTGGATTGCCTACAGGTACGCAGACATTTTGTTGATGAAAGCTGAAGCATTAAACGAAAGCGGTAATGGCCAGGGCGCCCTTGACCTTATTACACAAATAAGAAACCGTGCAAGAGCCTTGCCTGCTACCAACTTTAATCCTTCGCCCACTGATCGCCTCGGTGTAGAGGACTTTATACTGCAGGAAAGAGCCAGGGAATTTGCCTATGAAGGCAAGCGTTGGTTCGATCTGTTGCGCTTCGCCAAACGCAATAACTATGAGCGGATTGATATCCTACTGGACGTTGTGGCAAAGACAGTACCACCCGACCGCCAGCAGTCTGCCATTGCCAAGATCAAAGACAAAAACAGTCACTACTTGCCAATATACTTTTACGAACTACAGACAGATAAATTATTAGTTCAAAATCCGTTCTACAAATAGTTGTTATGAACAAAACGTTTAAAAGACTGGTCTTTTTGGGATTAAGCACATTTGCTTTCGCCTACTTCATCAGCTGCAAAAAGGTGGAGGTTGTTAAAGCAACTACTAGTGACGTGAACATCTACGATTACCTCAGGCAACATCCCGATTCATTCTCGGAAATAGCCAGGATTGTCGACAAGTCAGGTTATTCCGGTTTCTTGAATGCCTATGGTTCGTACACAATGTTTGCTCCAACCAACAGTGGCGTCAAGCTATACTTAAATGAGATAAATAAGACTTCAGTTGACGATTTGACGGCTGATGAGGCAAAAAATATTGTAAAGTTTCATCTTCTGGAGGATACGCTGACAACATCAACCTTCAAAGATGGAAAGCTGCCGCTTGTCACCATGTACGGGCAATATCTCGTAACGGGCGTTGCCAACGACAAGGGAATATCGAGCTTTTTGATTAACCGCCAGGCGATTGTGTCCCAGGGAAATCTAAGGACGGGTAACGGATATATCCACGCCATTGACCATGTCCTGAAGCCTGCTACGAAATCGCTGGCTCAACTGATCGACGCTGATCCTAAATTTTCCATCTTCAGGGATGCTCTTGTAGCCACTGGTTTTTATGATACTCTGAATACTATCAACACGACCAATCCGTCGAGAAGATGGCTTACGGTTTTTGCGGAAACCAACAAAGCACTCCAGGATTCCGGTATCACGAGTATTGACGCGCTCAAACAGAAATATTCAACCAAAGGCAACCCAAAAGATCCGCAGGACAGTTTACACATCTATGTAGCTTATCATATTACAACAGACGCTAAATATCTTTCGGATATTATTTCTGCTCCTTCACACACCACGTTACAACCGCTGGAGGTCATCACCTCAAAACTTGTTGACCAGACGGTGTTGCTCAACGACATCGACTTCAATGGAGTACATGAAAACGGTATTCCTTTAGACCGCGCCGCAAGCGATATATCAGCTACCAACGGAGTACTTCATGCTGCAACGGCCCATTTTAGACCGAAGCCTCGCGTGCCGGTACCCGTCTACTGGGACGTCGCGGATTTCCAGGAAGTGAGAAATCAGCCTGCCGTCTTCAGAAAGAAAAGCCTGGATTTTGCTTACGGCACCGTAAAAGACATTGATTGGGATAACCCGGCAAACGTATTGAGCTACTCTTACACCACCGGTTCATCTGTTCCTGTCTACTATAATGATTATCTGACTGTGCCAATGGGAAATACCAGTCGCCACCACTGGCTTGAATTCCGGACTCCATTGATTGTTAAAGGAAGATACTGGCTATGGATTTGCTATAGAGCTGCGAAGGGTTCAGGAACTGTCACAACGACGTATCCAACCAGTGGTTCAAATTGCCCGGTACAGGTTTCATTTGACGGCGCGATAACTGAAAGACCTTTCAACTTCTGTATCAAAAGACCAAATGGCTCGGATGGTGAATTGCTGGCCCTCGGTTGGAAAAGATACTCATCGGATGTGGGCGATTCAACGAGTAACAATTTCATGTCAGGTCGTTTCGTAGGTATTGTTGATGTGCCGACAACCGACAGGCATATCGTTCGTTTCGACGTCTTACCTGCTGCTGGAACCGGCAATCCCTCGAACTTCCTGGATATGATTCATTTTATTCCGGCTGATTGGTCGTCTCAGTATTTACCTCGTTTCGGACGTGACGGAAGCCTCCAATACTATTAAAACATTAACCTATTGTGATCAATACAAACAGTCAATCGATGCGCTCTCAAATAAATACCTACCTGCTGCTGTTATTATCCATTGCAATGGGATTTACTTCGTGCAAGAAATGGGACAGTCATACGGCAGTGTCAAATGCCGACCTGGATCAGGATCTTCTGCAGGCGATCTCCTCGAATGCGGATCTAAGCACTTTCAGGGCGTATATATCAAAGACCGGGTTGGACAGCATGTTGCAGGCTTCTAAAACCTTCACGGTGTGGGCACCGACGAATAGCGCGCTGCAATCTTTAGATCCCGCTATAGTGAGCGACATGTCTAGATTGAAAGCCTTTATTCTTAATCATATTGCCAACCAGAGTTACCTAACGAGAGATGTACAAGGGTCAACCCGGGTTCCTGTGGCGAACGGCAAATACGTCAACTTTACCCCTTCCAAATTCGACGATGCAAATATCAAAGCGTCCAGGTTTGTAAAGAATGGTACCCTTTATACAATCGATAAAGGCGTAGTAGTTCTGCCGAATATTTGGGACTTCATCAATTCCACCACGAGTCAGTACGCGCAAAACAGTTTTGTGGCTGCCCTCAACTTTGATTCGTTTGATCCTTCCCTCGCCGTAGTCGATAGCATCAGCGCCAATACGGGCTTGCCGGTCTACAAACCCGGAACCGGAGTTGTTCCAAAGAACCAGTTCAGGGAAAAGATATTCGACCTTGGCAGGGAGGATATGCAGTATACCTACTTTGTTGTTCAGGATGCAAACTTTACCGTAGAATCCGACTCATTAAAGAAGTATTATGCAACACCTAACACCGCTACAACGGATACATTGTCCAAGTGGAATACGGTAAAAGATTTTGCAGTGGAAGGTGTTTATCCTTCTACAGCATTGAATGGTCTTGTATCAAAATTTGGAACACCAATTCCAATTGACCCGGCGAACATTGTTGAGACAAAAAAGATGAGCAATGGCATCGTATATGTTTTGAGTAAACTTGATATCAAAACGGCCGATAAGTTCAAAACAATATACGTCCAGGGAGAAAACCCCGATGGGTTTTTGTCAAAGAAGTCCGGCAATACTTTTTATCGTCTTCGAACCAATCCTATTACCGGGCAGCAGTTTTGGGATCTGATGATATCAGGCCACGGTACCACAGGCTACTATTCCTATTATGATCTGCCCGAGACACCTTCTTTAACGTACAAGGTTTATGCACTGGGGCAAAATGACTTTCAAACAGGAAGTTCTTCCAGTGGCTATGGCGCTTTCTCCGAAAAGATAGTGGCAAAATATCTCGATCCCGCCGGACCGGTCACCCTTGCTACACTTACTTATGCCGTGCCGTTAGCGTTTAATCCACCGCCGAGCGGCGCAGTAAACGCGGCCGCCTATGATGAAGTTCTCATCGGAAATCTTGTTGTAACAAATTACGGAACAGTTGAGATACAGTTAACGGCCAATAGTTCAAGTACACCGATGGTATTGGATTACGTGAAGCTTGTTCCCCAATTACCTTAAACCGACTGAATAGTATCATGATAAAGCAATCAATTCAAAAAATTACGGGTCTGCTTGGTTTCATTTTTTTCTGTGCGGGAGCCAACGCTCAACAGGAAAACCAGAATGCATCAGCGGTCGTAATCAGCGGAACAGTAAGAGAAGCATCATCTGGAAGGGCGTTACGAGGTATCAATGCTACTTATAAAGATTATTCGGCCGCCATCACAGATAGCCTGGGTCACTTCTCTTTGAAAGTACCTTCCAACATGGTAGCCATTCTCCTTTCCGGTGAAGGCTATCAGGCAAAGGAAGTGGCGCTTAAAGGACAAAACGCTGTTTCCATTGATTTGTATGAAGACACATACAGTTCCTTCTTTGACTTAGCAACACTTCCAGAAGGACAGGTGCTAAATAGTCATACAGCGTACCCTGTGACGTCAATTCAAACAAATGGTGCCTGGAATAATGTCACTGAAACACCTTCTACTTACCTCGAGGGGAGGGTCGCAGGATTGAATGCCATTCGTCGCTCAGGTACGCCTAACATTGGTTCAACACTTTTACTTCGAGGTATCTCCACCCTTTATGCGAATAACCGTCCCCTGGTCGTCGTGGACGGTGTCATTTTCGACAATAACGATTATGGTGGTTCCATTATTTACAACCATTACACCGATCCACTATCAACTATTGATATCAGGGACATCGACAACATAACCGTTTTGAAGGATGGATCGTCGTTGTACGGAACGAAAGGGGCTAACGGTGTGATACTGATTACCACTGCAAGAAGTAAAGAGTTGGGAACAAAGATTGACTTCGCCATGTACGGCGGGGTGAACTTCAAACCTTCGCAAATTCCAATGATGAATGCAGATCAGTACCGTACTTATTTGTCGGACATGCTTAAGTCGAGTGGTATGTCCAGTACACAAATACAGGCGCAGCCTTACATGAACGATGATCCCAATAATCCAAACTATTACGAGTACCATAATAATACCAACTGGCAGGGCGCCATTTTCCAACAGGCTGTCACAAGGAACATCTATTTGAAAGTAACGGGTGGAGACAATATCGCCAAATACGGCCTTTCTCTTGGTTATATGGATAATGCTGGAGTGACGAAAGGCACTGATCTCACGAGGTATAACATGCGTTTCAATGGCGACCTTAATCTCAGCAAACGGATGACCGCTACGACTAATTTGAGTTTCACATTCAATGAGCAAAATCTTAGGGATCAAGGGGCGTCTCCCAAAACTAACCCCATATTTGTCTCGCTGGTGAAATCTCCGTTGTTGCGCGCTCATGAAATCTCGGGCAAGGGCATTGAGTCTCCTTTGTTATCTGATCTGGACACTTTTAATATTGGCAACCCGGTCGTATTGACTGATGTAGCACAAGGCGTTAATAAAAACTACCGGTTCCTTGGTTCTATTGGATTTAATTACCAGCTTACCAAAGACCTCGTGTTATCGAATACTCTTGGTATCACAACGGATAAAATACGGGAAAACTTTTTCATCCCGCGTAAGGGTGTAACTACGGATACGCTTACGAATAGCATTGCTTACAGCCGCCTGGGTTCACAAGTGAAGTCCTTGTTTTCCTTGTACAATGACGCCAGGGCGACCTACAATAAACGTTTTGCGGGTCTTCACGAGATCACATCGCGTTTGGGATTTGCTTATCTGTATAACAAGACCGAAAGAGATTTCGGACTGGGCTACAATTCAGCCATCGATGAATTGGTCAGTGTTGGTAATGGGCAAAACGCATTAAGACAGATAGGAGGTGCTTTCGGCGAGGAGAAATGGGTGAATACCTATTTTAATACGGATTATAACTATGCCGGTAAATACTTTGCTTCTTT
>Ga0157372_10004513_pt1 | contig 14851 bp, 12 predicted proteins | sample C55metaG_FD_115307 | JGI IMG/M metagenome (GOLD analysis project Ga0157372, IMG submission 115307) | Corn rhizosphere microbial communities from Kellogg Biological Station, Michigan, USA - C5-5 metaG | ecosystem: Host-associated > Plants > Roots > Rhizosphere > Soil | place: USA: Michigan... | reverse complement strand
TACATCACGGGGCGGTTCGGATGACCGCGGCGGTCGCTGAAACCAATCTTCCGTCGCCGAGCATGACGCGCGGAGTCGTTGCCGCTGAACGATTCTCGTTTTGGTATGGCGAGAAGCAAGCCTTGCACGACATCACGCTGACCGTCGCCCCGCGAAGCGTCACGGCGTTGATTGGTCCGTCCGGCTGCGGGAAGTCGACCTTTCTTCGCTCCATCAACCGCATGAACGCGCTGCTGCCCGGCGTGCGTCACACGGGTTCGATCATGCTCGATGACACCGACGTCTACAGCCGGGCGATGGATCCGGTCTCGCTTCGCCGGCGGATTGGAATGGTCTTTCAGCGATGGAACCCGTTCCCGAAATCGATTTACGACAACGTTGCTTACGGGCCGCGGGTCAATGGCGTTCGCAAATCGTCGGACCTCGACGCGATCGTCGAGTCGGCACTACGACGCTCGGCGTTATGGGACGAGGTGAAGGACAGGCTTCGCCAAAGCGCTCTTGGTCTATCCGGCGGGCAGCAGCAGCGCTTGTGTATCGCGCGCGCGCTCGCGAATGAGCCCGAGGTCCTGCTGCTCGACGAGCCGGCGAGCGCGCTCGATCCAATCGCGACGCAGAAGGTGGAGGAGTTGCTTTACGAGCTCAAACGTGAGCTCACCATCATCATCGTGACGCACAATCTGCAGCAGGCAGCGCGCGTCTCTGACAGGACCGCGTTCTTCTATCTCGGACAGTTGATCGAAGTCGGCTTGACCGACCGCATGTTCACGAGCCCGACGAACGATCGCACCGAAGCCTACATCACTGGGAGGTTCGGATGAGCCCCGCTGACACCGCCTCTATTGGCTTCCGCCACTTTCACGACCAGTTGTCCCAACTCAAGCAGCGGCTGCTGGACATGTCCGATCTGGCGACCTCGCTGCTCGACCTATCCGTCGACGCACTGCTCAGTCGCGACGGCAACATGGCCGAAGCCGTGCTGACAGGCGACCGCGATCTCGATGCACTCGAGCTCGAGGTCGAAGATCAGGCAATCGGGCTCCTTGCCCTCCAGCAGCCGATGGCGCGCGATCTTCGATTCATCATTGCGTCGATCAAAGTCTCGAACGACTTGGAACGCGTCGGCGATCACGCCGTGAACATCGCGCAATCGGCGTTGCGACTCGCGTCGACGAGCACGGTGATCACGCCCGACCCCGAGATCAACGAGATGTCTCGCCGCGCGCGGAAGATGCTGCACGATAGTCTGACTGCATTCGTTCGCGCCGACGGGGTGTTGGGTCGCGAAGTCTGCAAGGCCGACGACGAAGTTGACGCGATGCACAACTCCGTGTTCCGCATTCTCGTGACGCACATGATGGAAGATGCGCGCACGATTACGCCGTCGCTCGAGCTACTGCTGGTGAGCCGAAATCTCGAGCGTGTCGCTGACTTGGCGACGAATATCGGTGAAGACGCGGTGTTCTTGGCCGAAGGCAAACAGATCAAGCATCATGCGGAGAAGCAGGATGGGCGGGACGCGGCGATCCCGGCCGACTAAGTAGTCGAAACGCGCTCCTACCACAGCCTGTTGACGCACTGCAGGTCGTTGCCGCGTCCAGCGTCTTAGGGCTTTTGTTCCGATTTGGGGACCGCCGCGAACGCCAGCCATTTCTTGTCCGGGCTCACGGCGAGACGCGTGATATTGCCAATGCCGCTCTCGCTGAAATCGGCGGAATTGGCCATCGCGCGGTCCCCTCGGTGCCAATACAGCAGCTTCGATCCCGATGACGCGAGTATCACATCGCGCGTCACCCAGGCGAAGTCCTCCCCGCCGCGAGGCAACGCGACCTCGGCCCGACGGGAATTCGCCGGCCACTGCACGACCCGCACGCTCGAAACCGAATCAACGTGCGCGACGAAAGAGAATCCGCCCCCGCTCGGCAGCGGCTGCAGCGATCGTCCGATGTCGCGAGACAATGTATCGGCCCGACCCGTTCGAATGTCCGCATGCACGAGCGCGTTGGGCTTGCCGAGAACGAAGAGCGCGAGATTGTTGGCATCGATCCACGCGTAATAACCCACAGGCTTGACCGTCTCGAGCAAGAGCTCCGGATCGGAGCCGTCGAGCGCAAAACTCCACAAACGTTGCGTCGAGTCCGACTCCACGCGGACGACGGAGAATCGTTTTCCGCCTGGCATCACGGTCGCCGAGTATTCGCTTTCCGGGGTGGTCGTGATGCGGATGACTTCTTTCGTCTCGAGATCATAGCGATAAATGTCGGATTGCCCGTCGTCGTGGGTCGACGTGAAGAGAAACGCGTGCCCGTCGGGCGTGAATGACGGTTGATTGTCATAACCAGGGCGATTCGTGACGTTGGTCGGTGTGCCGATCACCGGACGTCCGTCTTGCATCGAAAGCGGCGCAAGAAAGATGTCGGTCGACGGCGGACGTTGCGCCTGAAGCTCGGCGCTTGCGACGACGAGTCCAGCGGCGATGTTGAGGACACGGTGCATGGGAATCTCCTCTGGGGACGTTCCGCTACTCGAGCTCGATCAACAACGCGCCCTTCTCCACCACGCTGCCGGGTGCCACCAGCACATTTCGCACGCGGCCGACTGCCTGAATGCGCAACTCGTTCTCCATCTTCATTGCTTCCATCACGACGAGTCCCTGTCCTGGTTGCACCTGATCGCCAATCTGCACGTGGACGCGCACGATCAGTCCGGGCATCGGTGCGACGAGTGGCGCCGGTCCACTCGGGCCCGAGCGCGCGCCGGACAGCTCGCGAATGGCGCGAGTTCGCTCATCGAGCGCTTCCGCCTCGAACCGATAGCCGTCGAGCCAGAATGTGTACAGACCGCGCGACGCGCCAGGCCGCACGACCACTCGGTGCACAGCGTCGCCTAGCGTGACCATACGTACGGGGGTCCCCGCGATTGGCATGACGCGAGCGGCAACGTCGCCGCCGTCGACGTGAACGAGCTCACCGTCGAGATCGACCTCGTAGTCCTCGCCGCCGATCCGAACGACGTATTTCACGCCATCTCCGGAACGAGCTCGCACACCGTCTCGACGTGCGCGGTCTGCGGGAACATATCGAAGGCACGCAGGGATGCGATTCGATATCGCGGCATGCGCGACAGATCGCGCGCCAGCGTCGCTGGATCGCAGCTCACGTAGATGATCGCGCGCGGACCCGGAGCGATTGCTTGCAGCGTCGCGGCCACAGTCTCGTGGATGCCCGTTCGCGGAGGGTTGATCAGGACCACATCGGCCGGCAGCGCGTCCGTTAGCGCGTCTTCGACGCGTGCGGCAATCGCGCGCGAACCCTTGGGCAGCAAGGCGTTGCATCGCGCCACGGCCTCACGGTCCGACTCGATCGCGATGACGCGTGCGCCCGAGTGCGCGAGCGGAACGGCTGTGGCGCCGGAGCCCGCGTATGCATCGACGACGAGCTGCGGGCGATGTGACAGGGTGCGATCCAAGACGTACTCGTGCAGGGCCTGACCGACTTCGGTGTTGACTTGGGCGAAGGACGCATTGGCGGTCGCCGCCCCGCGCTCCAGCACCAACATCCGGGCGCGATGCAGCGGTTTCCACCAGAGCGAGGTTGCGGCCGGCACGGCATCGAAGAACTCGGCGCGACTTGGCCACTCATTGCCGCCTTCCATTACCACTGACACATTATCGTCGGCGACGCGTACCGATGCACGCAGCTCATCGCCCGGTGGGAAATACCGGCGCGCCTCCATGATCTGCCGCCACACGTGCATGACGGCGTCGTCGGTGATCGGACAGTCGGTCAGCTGGAACACGCCGACCGGGTCGTCAAATGGATGCAAGCCGATGATCCAATCGCCGTCATCGCGCCGGCGAAACGCGAGCGTGAGCTTACGCCGATAACGCCACTGCTTCTCGCTCGGAACGATTTCGGGGAGCTCGACGGCGCGTTTGCCGATGCGCGTCAGGGCATCGCGAATGATGCCGCGCTTCGCGTCGAGCTGCGCATCATAGCGAATGTGTTGCAGTTGACAGCCGCCGCATTTGTCGACGCGATAGTGATGGCAGAGCGCCTGAATGCGTTCGGGCGACGGGGTGAGTATTTCATCGACGGTGCCGCGCGCAAACCGCTTGCGCGTATCGAGCGTCGCGCGCACGCGATCGCCAGGCGCGGTGCGCGGAATGAATACGACCACGCCATCGGCACGTGCGATTCCGTCGCCGCCTGCCGCGATGCGATCGATGGTCAGCTCGGCGCTGGTCATCGCAGGTTCTCCAAGCGTGCGACGCGGGTCCACGCATCTTGCGACGGTGCACCGCCCGATGGGCTGGTCGGCCGCGCTGGAGCGCGTCTGTCTCGATCAGCGATGAGTGCCGCAATGATCGCGGCCTTGCGCGTCAGCTCCGCTGGAGGCGTGGCATGTGTGAGCGAGTCGAGACGTCGCTCCAACCATTGGATTTCAATGGCGCCGCTTCGAAAATCGGCGTCCTCCATCACTCGAAGCTGGAAGTCGCGCGATGTGTCAACGCCTTCGATCGTCAACTCGAGCAACGCGCGATGCATGCGCTCGACTGCCGCCTCGCGAGTCGGTGCGTGCACGATGAGCTTGGCGAGCATCGGGTCGTAATAGAGGCCAACTTCGCTCCCAATTTCGATCCCGCTATCCCAACGCACGCCTGGTCCGGCGGGCACGTGCAAGTAGGAGATGGTTCCTGTCGACGGAAGAAAGCCGTTCGCCGGATCCTCGCTCGTAATGCGACACTCGATCGCCCAGCCGCGCGGGACGATGTCATCTTGCTTGAACGGCAGTCGCTCACCCGACGCGATGCGCATCTGCCATTGCACGAGATCGATGCCCGTGACCAGTTCCGTGACCGGATGCTCGACTTGGAGACGCGTATTCATCTCCAAGAAATAGAAGTTGCCGTCGCGATCGAGCAGAAATTCACACGTGCCCGCGTTGACGTACCCGGCGGCACTCGCCGCGCGGACGGCCGTCTCGCCCATCGCGCGCCGAATCTCCGGCGTCACCGCGACGCTCGGCGCTTCCTCGATCATCTTCTGATGACGACGCTGCACCGAGCATTCACGCTCGTTCAAAGACAACATCGTCCCGTAGTTGTCGCCGAGTACTTGAATTTCGACGTGTCGCGGGCCGACGATGTATTTCTCGACGTAGACTGCGTCGTCACCGAAGGCATTCTTCGACTCGCGGCGTGCTGCGTCGAGTGACGACTCCATTTCGCTGGCATCGCGCACGAGACGCATACCCTTGCCGCCGCCGCCGGCGGCAGCTTTCAGCAAGACCGGATATCCGAACCGATCCGCGACCGCGCGCGCTTCGGCGGCGTCGTTGAGCGGCTCGGTCGTCCCCGGGACGACTGGAACGTTGGCCGCGACGGCGAGCGTCCGCGCCGCGGTCTTGCTTCCCATCGCCGCGATCGCCTCGGCCGGTGGTCCAATGAACACGAGACCTGCGTCGCGCACCGCGCGCGCGAACCACTCGCGTTCCGACAAGAATCCGTACCCCGGATGAATCGCTTCCGCACCAAGCCGCCGCGCCGCCTCGATGATTCGTTCGCCGCGCAAATAACTTTCCGCCGATGGCGGCGTGCCGATGTTCACCGCTTCGTCCGCCTCGCGCACGTGCGGCGCACGAGCATCCGCATCGCTGTATACGGCGACCGACGCGACGCCCAGCTCGCGGCACGCGCGGATGATGCGCAGCGCGATCTCGCCGCGATTCGCGATCAACACCTTCCTGAACATCAGCGCTCGCGAGTCCGGCCGGTCACAGCGGGATGTTCCCGTGCTTCTTCGGGGGATTGCGATCCCGCTTGGTGCGGAGCGTCTCGAGCGCATCGATCAGGCGCGGACGGGTGTCGCGCGGATCGATGATGTCGTCGACGTATCCACGCCCCGCGGCGACGTAGGGATGCGCGAACTTCTGGCGATACTCCTCGATCTTCGCGTCGGTCGCGTGTTGCGGGTCATCGCTATCGTTGATGTCTTTGCGAAATAAGATCTCGACGGCGCCCTTGGGCCCCATCACCGCAATCTCGGCGGTTGGCCACGCGACGTTATAGTCTCCGCGAATGTGCTTCGACGACATGACGTCGTATGCGCCGCCGTATGCCTTGCGCGTAATGACGGTGAGCTTCGGTACCGTCGCCTCGCAATACGCGTAGAGCAGCTTCGCACCATGCTTGATGATGCCGCCATGCTCTTGCGTCAATCCTGGAAGAAATCCTGGAACGTCCTCGAATGTGACAATTGGAATATTGAAGGCGTCGCAGAAGCGAATGAACCGCGCCGCCTTGAGCGACGCGTTGATGTCCAAGACGCCGGCCAACACCGCCGGCTGATTCGCGACAATGCCAATGCTGAATGCGCCGAGATGCGCAAAGCCGCAGATGATGTTCTGTGCGTACTCGCCTTGCACTTCATAGAACTCGCCGTCGTCGACGACGCGGCGAATGACGTCGTGCATGTCGTATGGCTTGTTCGCATTGTCGGGCACGACGTCGAGCAGCGCTTCGTCGCGACGGTCGCGCGGATCGGTGCCGCGCCCGCGCGGTGGGTCTTCGACGTTGTTTTGCGGGATGTAGCGGAATAGCTCGCGAATGGCCGCGATGCTCGCCGGCTCGGAGTCATGCACGAAGTGCGCGACACCGGACGTGCCGGCGTGCGTGTCGGCGCCGCCGAGCTGCTCCATCGTGACGTCTTCGTGCGTCACGGTCTTCACGACGTTCGGCCCCGTCACGAACATGTACGAGGTGCGGCGCGTCATGTAGATGAAATCGGTGATCGCCGGGGAATATACCGCGCCGCCCGCGCACGGACCGAGCACGGCGGAGATCTGCGGCACAACGCCCGACGCGAGCGTATTTCGCAAGAAAATCTCGGCGTATCCGCCAAGTGAAACGACGCCTTCTTGAATCCGCGCGCCGCCAGAGTCGTTGAGTCCGATCACTGGCGCCCCATTGCGCACCGCGAGATCCATGATCTTACAGATCTTCTCGGCGAACGATTCCGAGAGCGATCCGCCGAATACGGTGAAGTCCTGTGAGAACACATAGACGAGACGACCTGCGATCCGACCATAGCCGGTCACGACGCCGTCGCCGTAGTATTTCTCTTCCTCGAGCCCGAAGTCGTGCGAGCGATGGACGACGAATCGGTCGAACTCCACGAATGATCCTTCGTCGAGCAAGAGGTCGAGTCGCTCGCGCGCGGACAACTTCCCTTTTGCGTGCTGCGCCTTCACTCGCTTCGTCCCACCGCCCTGCTCAGACTCGGCGACACGGCGTTCGAGCAGGTCGAGCTTGTCTCGCATGGTCATAGGCGTGGAAGGTATTCCCGGCGAGAGGGGGATTCTAGTGTCGGACGCCGCGATCAGGTTGCGGGATTCCGGCGCATGGAGTCCGATGAGCCAAGTTCAATCATTGGCAGTTCATTCAAGCGACGGAAGGTCTCCATCGAGGGCCGAGCGAGCCCGCATCAAATAGCAAAGCGCCCTGGCGATGGTCACCAGGGCGCTTTGTATTCTGTTTCCGTCGCGCGAGCTACTCGCCCGAATCCAAGTTCGACAAATCGATCGGCGGATAACCCATGTCGTGTTCCGACTCCATCGGGATGATCTTCGGCGGCTCTTCCGGACGCGGCGGCTGATCTTCCGGGATGTTCGTCACGCCCAAGACAATCCGACGATGAATCGGATCGACTTCGAGCACGCGCATGTCGAGACGCATCGTCTCGTACACCACTTCCGCCGGACTCTCGACCGTTTTGCCGTTCTGGTTCAACTGTGAGAGCGGAACGAAGCCTTCGATGTCGTTGCCGATGTCGACGACCACGCCCTTGTCCATCAAGCGAACGACGCTGCCGGTGAGCTCCGTGCCGACCGGGTACGTCTCGCCAATGCGAAGCCACGGATCTTCCTCTGCCTGCTTGAGGCCGAGCGAGATGCGTTTGTTTTCGCTGTCGATGTTCAGGATCACGACGTCGACCGTGTCGCCTTTCTTCACGACTTCCGACGGATGCTGCACGCGCTTGGTCCAGCTCATGTCAGAAATGTGAATGAGCCCGTCAATTCCTGGTTCTATCTCGACAAAAGCGCCGAAGCTCGTGAGGTTGCGAACCTTGCCCGAGATGCGTGTCCCGACCGGATACTTGAGCGGCAGCACCATCCACGGATCCTGCTCCGTCTGCTTCATGCCGAGCGAGATCTTCTCTTCGTTCGGATCGACCTTGAGCACGACCGCTTCGATCGTCTCGCCGATCGAAACGAGCTTTGACGGATGACGAACGTTGCGCGTCCAGCTCATTTCGCTGATGTGCACCAAACCTTCGATGCCCGGCTCGAGCTCGATGAAAGCGCCGTAGTTCGTGATCGAGACGACCTTCCCCGTGACACGCGTGCCGACCGGATACTTGTCAGCGACATCCTTCCACGGGTAGCTCTGCAGTTGCTTGAGTCCGAGGCTGATGCGCTCGCGCGTCCAATCGATGTCGAGCACCTTGACCTCGAGCTCCGCACCGATCTGTACGAGCTCGGACGGATGCGAGATGCGGCCCCACGACATGTCGGTGATGTGCAGCAAGCCGTCGACGCCGCCGAGATCGATGAATGCACCGAAATCGGTGATGTTCTTGACGATGCCCTTCCGCACCTGATCCTTCTCGAGCTCCTTCATCAACTTCTCGCGCTTACCGGCCCGCTCGTTCTCGAGGATCACTCGGCGCGAGACGACGATGTTGCGGCGGCGCTTGTTCAGCTTGATGATCTTGAACTCGAACTTCTGACCGAGCAGCTCGTCGATGTTCGGGACGCGACGGAGCGCGATCTGCGAGCCAGGCAAGAACGCGTCGACGCCCATGAGATCGACGACGACACCGCCCTTGATCTTCTTGACGAGCGTGCCTTCGACCGGCTGGTCCGTCTCGTATGCGACGCGGATCTTCTCCCACACGCGCATGAAGTCGGCTTTCTTTTTCGAAAGCACGACGGAGCCTTCCTGATCCTCGAGGTGCTCGAGCAGAACTTCGACTTCGTCGCCCGGCTTGAGGTCGGGATGGTCCTTGAACTCTTCGAGGGGAACGCTGCCTTCGGATTTGAAGCCGATGTCGAGCACGACCATGTTGTCGCGAATGGCCAGCACGGTGCTCTTCACGATCTCGCCCTCGTCGATCGACGCGAGCGTCCCGTTGTAGAGCTCCATCATGGTCTCGTACTCGGCGGACGAGTACTCGTCTTCGTCGTACAGTTCGGGTCGGCGGTTGGCAAGCGGTCGAAGCTGGGCGCGCTGTGCGTCCCGCTTTTCGCGCTCAGTGACCGTGCCGGTTGCGGTTGGGATTTCGAGCTCTGGCATACGAGAAGTGTGATCTCCTGAACAAACGCGGATATTTATGCTCGCCGCGAGCGAGGTATGAAGTTGGATTCGGTTGACCGAAGGTCCGGCGTCGCCTGTCATTCGAGCGACGGAAAAAGAGGCGCCGGCGCGAACCTGAAAAGTTAAGTGTTCTCGGGCTCGCCGTCAACTACTCGTCCGCAAGCGAAGTGTCGCTGGGACGCTGAGTTACGGCACGCGCCAGCGCCACGATCCGCTCCACCTGATCCTCTTGGGTCAAGGACGTCGTGTCGATCAGAACGGCGTCGGTCGCCTGCACCGTCTGCGTCGCGTCTTTGGCGTCGCGATGAACGAGGAGATCGGTCTCCTCGGCGATCTCGGAGTCATTCGGATGCCGACCCAATCGTTGGATCAGACGGCGGCGCGCCCGCTCCCAAGGGTCGGCCACGAGAAACACCTTGAGGTCGGCACGCGGGAACACCACGGTCCCGATATCTCGGCCGTCCACCACAACGTCGTGCGATTCGGCCGCCCGGCGCACCTGATCATTCACCCAAGCCCGGATGCGCGGCATTTGCGCGACCCGCGAGACCCCGCGCGTCACCTCTGGGCTTCGGAGTTGTTCGTCGCACGGCGCCCCGTCGATCAGCGGTGAGAATTCTCCATTGGCGCCGACGAACGAAATGCGGCCGGTCGCGCCTAGGACCTCGTCCTCCGACCACGTTTCGGAATCGCGACCGCCATGAAGTTGGGCGGCCGTGGCCGCTCGGTAGAGCGAACCCGAATCGACGTGGAAATACGACAGCCGCCGAGCGACCCACTGCGCGGTCGACGACTTCCCCGACGCGGCTGGCCCGTCGATGGCGATCACGACGCGGCGCTCGCTCACTGCGACGTGACTCGGGCGAGATCGCGCCAAAAACCCGGATAGGACACGGTCACACATTCGGGATCATCGATCTCGATTGCGTTGCCGGTCGCGGCGCCAAGGATTCCGAACGCCATCGCCAATCGGTGATCTCCGTGCGTCACGATTCGCCCGCGAAGCGGCCGCGCGGAGCCCTGGATTCGCATGCCGTCAGGCAATTCGTCCGCTGCGGCGCCAACTGCGCGAAGATTCGCGACCGTTGCCGCGATGCGATCGCTCTCTTTCACGCGTAGCTCGCTCGCGCCGGTGATGATCGTCTCACCCGCCGCGCGCGTTGCCAGACAGGCGAGCAGCGGCAGCTCGTCCACCATCGATGGAACGTCGTGCTCCGCGACGGAACCGCCGCACAGCTCGCCTGGCGAGATCACCAAATCGGCGACCCATTCGCCGCCCTCGAGTCGTCGGTTCGTTTCGAGAACCGTCGCCCCCATTCGTCGCAGCTGCTCGAGGAATCCAATGCGCGTCTCATTGACGCACACGCCTTCGAGGCGGAGCTCTCCGTCGTCCGCGATTGCGGCGAGCCCGGCGAAGAAGGCGGCTGACGACGGATCGCCTGGCACCGCTGTGTCGAGCGCGCGCAGCGACGAATGCGGCTCGATGGTGACGCTGCCATCGTCGACCTCGACCGCCGCGCCGCGCGCCTCGAGCATTCGCTCCGTGTGATCCCGCGTCTTGTTCTTCTCGATCACGCGCGCGCGAACACCGGACACGAGCCCAGCCAAGAGAATCGCGCTCTTGACCTGTGCGCTCGCGACTTCACTGTTCCACACGAGATTGTGCAGCTGGCCGCCGTGAATGGTCATCGGCAACCCACCGTGCGACGGCAGCTCGAAGCGCGCGCCCATCGCCTCGAGCGGGCGCGCGACGCGCCCCATTGGGCGACGGCTCAAGCTCGCGTCGCCGATGAACGTCGCGTCGACGGCTGACGCGGCAACGACCCCCGCCATCAGTCGTGTCGTCGTTCCGCTATTTCCGCAATCCAGCTCGCGCGATGGTTGTGTAAGCCCTCGCAATCCGCGCCCGCGAATGACGAAATCCGACGCGAGCTCTGGAACGTCCGCGCCGAGCGCGCGTAGGACGCCAGCTGTCGAATGGACGTCCGCCGATTCCAGAATACCTGTGACACGCGAGGCGCCATCCGAGAGCGCACCCAAAATCAATGCTCGGTGCGAGATGGATTTGTCGCCCGGGACACGAAGTGTTCCGAAAACTTTCATCGTAGCCAGGATTCGAGTGTCGTCGCCAAGTCCGTCTTCTCGTCGCGGTACTTCACGATCACAGGCGCCTGAAGACCGAGCTGCTGCTCCGCGCCCCAACCGCTCTTGATCGCGCGGGTGCCCGGAACGACGACGGCTGCTTCAGGGATCTCTAACGGCACTTCGCCATTCGCCTTGTACACCGTCTCGCGCACGAGATCGAACACCGGCGTGCCGCGCGTCAGGACGACGCCGGCCGCCAACACCGCGCGCGCGCGGACGATCGTCCCCTCGTAAACGCCGCAATTTCCGCCGACGAGCACATCGTCTTCGATCACGACCGGCGCCGCGTTCACCGGTTCGAGGACGCCGCCAATCTGCGCCGCCGCGCTGATGTGCACGCGCTTCCCGATCTGCGCGCACGATCCGACCAGCGCGTGCGAGTCGACCATCGTGCCGCTGTCGATGTATGCGCCGACGTTCACGTACATTGGCGGCATGCAAACAACGCCGGGCGCGACATAGGCTCCACGGCGAATCGATGACCCGCCCGGCACGACGCGAACGTTGTCCTCGACGCGCATGCGCCGCGTTGGATAGGTGTGCTTGTCGACGAAGGAAAGCGTGCCTTCCATCTCCACGAGGTGGCCGACGCGGAATCCAAGCAAAATGCCACGCTTGACCCATGGAACCGCGCGCCAACTTCCATCCGTCGCCCGCTCCGCGGCACGGATGTCTCCGCGCTCCAACGCGTCGAGCAATTCTCCGACGCAATGTTCGGCCTCGCCGGAGGCCAGCGTACCGGCGGGCATCGACGCGTACTCATCGATACGCTCGGCCAGAGGGACCCGGGTCACGAGAGTGCGCCAGCCGTCTTCAGTGCGGCGCGCACTGCAGCTTCGTGCGTGTCGCTCATTGGAACCAGAGGAAGGCGCAAGACGTTCTTGATGCGTCCCATCATTGCGAGCGCCGCCTTGACCGGCAGCGGATTCGACTCGACGAACGCCGAGCGTATCCACGGCAACAGACGGAAATGAATCTCGCGAGCCGCGGCCAGGTCGCCGGCGCGCATCTTCTCACAGAGTTGGGACATCAAGCGCGGCGTTGCGTTTGAGACGACAGAGACGATTCCATCGCCGCCGAGTGCCAGCACGGGCAAAGTGATCTCGTCGTCGCCGGAGAGGACGGAGAACGCTGCGTCTCGTCCGCGAAGAATGTCGGCGATTTGCGTCAATTGACCTGACGCCTCCTTCACCGCCACGATGCGCGGAATATGCGATATCTCCAACGTCGTCTTCGCTTCGATATTGCTTCCCGTGCGACCGGGAACATTGTACACGACGATCGGCAGATCGGTTGCATCGCTGATCGCGCGGTAATGCGCAACGATGCCGCGTTGCGGTGGCTTGTTGTACATCGGCGACGTGTGAAGCAGGTGCGTTGCCCCCGCCGCGCGCATCTCGTGCGACAGCGCGATCGCCTTCGCGGTGTCGTTGCTTCCCGCGCCCGCGACGATCGGCACGCGCCCGCGCGCTTGCTCGACCACCAGCTCGACGACGCGACGATGTTCGGCAATGGTCATCGTCGCCGCTTCGCCAGTGCTCCCACATGGCACGAGAAAGTGAATCCCTTCTTCGATCTGCCAGTCGACGAGCGCACGCAACGCGCCCTCATCGATGGACGAGTTGGCGTTGAATGGCGTGACGAGAGCCGTTCCACAGCCTACGAGTCGCTGCGCTGTCATTTGTCGTTACCGCCTGGTGTCGTGAGGACATCGCGCATTGTGAAAACGCCGCGCCGACCCATGAGCCAGGCCGCGGCCGCTAGCGCACCCTCAGCGAACACGCGACGGTCGCGCGCGATGTGCTCGAGATGAATCGTCTCGAATGGCGCATCGAAGATCACCTCGTGCGTGCCAGGATACGAACCAACCCGAACACTGGTGATCGGAATGTCCGTGCCCCAGGCTGCGCTCGCGGTATTCGCCAATGTGCGTGCCGTGCCGGACGGCGCGTCCTTCTTCGCTGAATGGTGCGTCTCGACGATGTGCGCCTCGAAGCCGCCTGCATGGCCGAGTAGACGTGCCGCGACCTCGGCGACGCTCTCGAAAATATTCACGCCGATGGAGAAATTCGCCGCCGTGAGCAGTGCGCCATTCTGCGCATTGACGTCGCGACGAATGGCGTCGAGCTGGTCGGACCAGCCCGTCGTTCCGACGACCACCGGACAGCCGGTGGCGATGATCGCACGAACATTCGCCGGCGCGGCGTCCGGTGTCGTGAACTCCACAGCGACGTCGGCATCGCCGAGCTCTGCGCGCGTGACGCCGGCGGACATGCCGCGTTTGTCGAGGCGCGCGACCACCGTCCAGCCACGAGACGGCGCGAGCTCGTCGATCGCCTTCCCCATTTTCCCCATGCCCACAATCGCCAGACGTCTCGTCATGCTGCCGCTCCAAAGAACGCTGAATGCAGTCGTTGCATCGCCGGCTTCACCTGGTCATCGTCGACGACCATCGTCAGGTTGATGCCTGTCGCGCTGAGCGACAGCATATGCACGCGGACGCCCCCGAGCGCACTGAGCGCGCGGGACATCGTGGCTCCGCCATCGGCGATGGCGCCGCCCACAACCGCAACGATGCCGCGATTGCGCTCGACCGAAACGTCGCCGAGCGCGCGAAGGTCGCCGAGGATCGCCTGCAGACGCGACGGGTCGTCGACGGTCAGTGAGACGGACACCTCCGACGTCGCGACCACGTCGACCGACGTGCGGTGCCGCTCGAAGATCTCGAACAAGGCGCGAAGAAACCCTTCCGTCAGCAGCATACGCGGCGACCCAACTTTCACCAACGTCACATTGTTCTTTCCCGCGATCGCGCTCACTGGCCGCTTCGGCGCGTCGAACGTGATCTTGGTTCCCCTGCCCTCCGGCCGGCGCGAGTTGAGCACGTAGACAGGAATGCCCAGACGCACGGCCGGCGCAATCGTGTTCGGGTGCAGCACCTTCGCGCCGAATGACGCGAGCTCCGATGCTTCGTCGAACGCAATCTGCTCGATGAGCTTCGCATCCGGTACGACGCGCGGATCGGCGGTCAGCATGCCATCGACATCGGTCCAGATCTCGATGGCGTCGGCGCGCACGGCGGCGCCGAAGAGCGACGCGCTGTAGTCGCTGCCGCCACGCCCCAACGTCGTCGTCACTCCGCTGCCCTTTGCGGATCCAATGAAGCCACCCAAAATCGGCACTTTGCCCTCGCGCACGAGCGGCACGACCGACAGGCGGCACGCGTCGGCGATTGCATCGGGTTGCGGTTCGGCGCGCGTGAACGCACTGTCGGTGATCATGATCTCGCAGGCGTCGACATGCACGGCCGGAATGCCCTGCCGCTGAAAC
>Ga0157372_10004502_pt1 | contig 14868 bp, 7 predicted proteins | sample C55metaG_FD_115307 | JGI IMG/M metagenome (GOLD analysis project Ga0157372, IMG submission 115307) | Corn rhizosphere microbial communities from Kellogg Biological Station, Michigan, USA - C5-5 metaG | ecosystem: Host-associated > Plants > Roots > Rhizosphere > Soil | place: USA: Michigan... | reverse complement strand
TCGGAGCGCGCGCAGTTCCTGTCGCATGTCCTGGGGTACGAACGGCTCCGAGCGGCACAGATCCTGGTGCGCGGTCGTCGCGCCGAGATCGTCTCGCGGGTCACCGGGTTGCGCCAGGGGATGCCGGACCCCGACGTCGTCATGCGCCAGCTCTCGGAGTCGGAGGCGCGCCTGTCGGCGACCATCGGGGTCGCGGCCGCCGCGGCTGCGGAACGCGAACGGGCGATCGCCGAGCTGGAGCGCGTCGCGCCGCGCTGGGAGGCCATGCAGCGCGAGCGCGACGAGCTGCAGGCGGTGCTCTCGGAATTGCGCGTGGCGGAGGGTGAGGAAACGGCGCTCCGACGTGACACGGAGCGACTGGAGCGCGACCTGGCGGAGATCGCCGCGGCGCGCGCCGAGCGTGAATCGCTGCGCGTGGACCTCGAGCCCTACGGGCGCTACCACGCCGAATTTCAGCACCTGGAATCGCTCGCCCGCGAGGAAGGGCGTCGTCGCGCGCTGCTCGCGACGCGTCATGCGCTGGATGAGGAGCTGGCGCGCTTTCGCGAGCGCCGCGCACGCATCGAGAGCGCGCCGCGGCTGGAGGAGGAAATTTCGCTCGCGCAACGCGAGAAACGGGACGAGCTGGAGCTGGTGGACGGACAGCTCGAAGCACGCCGTACGGAGTGGGTGCGCGACCGGCAGGAAGCGGATACCAAGCGGCAGGCGCTGCGCGATCAGTTCTCCGAGCTCAAGCAGCAGCGCGACCGGCTCGCCTCCGCCGGCGAGGATGGCGCGTGTCCCACCTGCGCGCGCCCGCTCGCCGGTGCGTTGCGCTCCGTACTCGAACTGCTCGACGGGCAGTTGGAGACCGTGCGCGTGGATGGGAATTACTTCAAGGGACGGGTGGAGCAGCTCCACGAAATGCCGGATGACATCCGGCAGCTCGATGAGCGTCGTCGCGCGCTTTCGCAGGAAGTCACCACGCTGGAGCGGCGGCTGATGAAGGTGCAGCTCGCGGTGCAGGAACTCGCCCAGCTCGGCGGTGACATCGTGGAAAAGGAGGCTCGCCACGACGCGCTGGGCCGCGAGCTCGATGCGCTCCCTGCGGGCTACGATGCGGAGCGACACGAGACGCTGCGCCGCGAGCTGGATCGGCTCATGCCCATTGACGCCCGGGCCACACGGTTGAGCGCGCAGATCGAGCGCGAACCATCGGTGTCGCGCGAGCGTGAGCACGTGCGCGGCAGCATGCTCGCGCTGACGGAGCGACTGCGGCAGTTGCGCGGACGGCGCGACGCCATGACGGTATCCGAGGCGGACTTCCTGGCGTTGCGCACCGGGTACGAGCACGCGGCACAGGTGCTGCGGGCGGCCGAACTGGCCGCCGCCGCTGCGGACAGCGATGCGGTGAGCGCGCGCAGCGCGCTCGATCGCGCCGAGCATGCCGCGCGCGAGCTGGAATCGCGCCAGCGCCTGCTCGGCGAGCTCAACGCGCGCAAGCGCCTGCACGATGAGCTCGATCGGGCCTATACCGATCTGCGCACCGACCTGAACTTCCAGCTGCGCCCTGAAATCTCCGAACTCGCCAGTTCGTTCCTCTCTGAGCTCACGGATGGGCGCTACAGTGAGCTCGAACTCGATGATCGTTACAATATCGTCGTGCTGGAGGATGGCGTCGCGAAGCCGGTCATCTCGGGCGGTGAGGAGGATCTGGCGAGCCTGGTGCTGCGGCTCGCCATCTCGCAGATGATCGCGGAACGCGCGGGGCAGCCGTTCTCTCTGCTGATTCTCGATGAGATCTTCGGCTCGCTGGATGACGTGCATCGCGCCACCGTGGTGGACCTGCTGCGCCACCTGGGCGACCGGTTCGAGCAGGTCATCCTCATTACGCACATTGAGTCGGTGCGCGAAATGCTGGATCACGTGGTCTCGCTGCGCTTCGACGACGAGAGCGGGGCCTCCGTCGTGTCCGCTCTCGATGGAACGGGGCCTGCAGCAGCCGTGGATGCGTTGCCGGACATGTTCGAGAATGCGGGAGCACCCGACTGATGGCCATCGCCCGCAACTGGAGGGCGAATCAGGTGCCGGAGGGACCACTCCAGGCGCGGTTCGCCGACATCCCCGCGCTCAACCGGATCTTCTCCGACAGCTTCACGGAGCGGTACCGGCGTGACGGGCTCACGGGTGTGCGGGTGCCGCACCTGAACCCGGCCATCTGGCAGTATGCCATGTCCGATGCGAACGGCGGCGCGCTGCTCTGGCGCGATGATCGCGGCGAGATTGCGGCGTTCAACGTCGTCCACCGGTCAGGACGGGAAGGGTGGATGGGTCCGCTGGCCGTGCGACCCGATCTGCAGGGCACCGGCGTGGGGAAGCGAGTCGTGCGAGCGGGCATCACCTGGCTGCAGGAGGCGAAGGCCGGAACGATCGGGTTGGAGACGATGCCGCGCACCATGGACAACATCGGCTTCTACTCCTCGCTCGGCCTGGTGCCGGGGCGGCTGACGATCACGGTTACGGTGGACGCCGCGCACGGTGAGCGGCCGCCCTCGCTGTTGTCGCGCCTCACGCCGGACGAGCGGGACCACGCCGTCGTGGAGTGTCGCGAGCTGCTCAACGGACTGCTCGACGGCTACGACTTCACGCGCGAACTGCTGCTCACACACGAGCTGGGCCTTGGCGACACGGTGATCTTTCGCGCTGCCGGGAACGTGGTGGGCTACGCGCTCTGCCATACCGTACCGCTCGTGGAGGGACGCGCGCGCGAGGAGACCCGCGTGCTCAAGCTCGTGCTGGCGCACGCCCGCGATCTGCCGCTGGCCGTTAGCGACCTCGCCGACTATGCGCGCCGCACCAGCACGCGCCGCGTCGCGTTTCGCGTGCAGACGGACTATGCGTCGTCGTATCGCGACATTATCTCGCTGGGCGGGCGCGTGCGTTGGACGGATCTGCGCATGACGCTCGACGGCTACCCCGAACCGATCGCGTCCGAGGGGCTCGTGTTCAGCAACTGGGAAATTTGACGCGCCGGGAAGGGGTCGTGGTGACCGGGGCCGACGAGGCGAGTACACGTACGGAGGCTCGTGGCGCGTACCGGGATGTTCCCGGGGTGTGCCGCGCGCTGATGGTGATGGCTCTGGCGTTCCTGTCGGCTGCACTGCCGGCACAGGGTCGCGCTGCACCTCTGATCACGCTGCACCGCGGACTGGTGATCACGCATTCCGTGCGTGTGACGCCAGGGCGCTACCGGCTTGCTGCACCCGCATCGCTCGACTCCGCGGTGATTGTCGTGCGCGGCGACGACGTGACCGTGGACTTCGCGGGTGCCGCGCTGGACGGGACAGACCCGGCGGCCGATCCTGATCGCGCAGCCGGTGTCGGCATTCGCGTCGAGGGCGGGCACAACGTGCGCATTCTCAACGCTCACGTGCGGGGATATGCGGTGGGCATTCTCGCGCGCGGCGTGCGGGGGCTCACGCTGCAGGGCAACGATCTCAGTTACAACTGGAAGCCGCGCCTGTACAGCCTGGTCGAACACGAGAGCCTTGTGGACTGGCTCTCGTTCCACCAGAACGAGCATGACGAATGGCTCCGCTACGGCGCCGCCATCTATCTCTCGGATGTGACGGGCGGCACAATCCGCGACAATCGCGCGGAGCAGGGGATGAACGGGCTCATGATGGTACGAAGCGACAGCCTCGTCATCCGGCAGAATGATTTTTCCTTTGACTCCGGACTCGGCATCGGGTTGTACCGCTCGAGTCACAACGTGATTGCGCACAACCGGCTGGACTATGATGTGCGTGGCTACAGCCAGGGTTTCTACCGGCGCGGGCAGGATTCGGCGGGGCTGCTCATGTACGAACAGAGCATGCAGAACATCGTCGCGTACAATTCGGTGACGCACGGCGGAGATGGGCTGTTCGTCTGGGCGGGGCAGAGCACCATGGACACGGGAGCCGGCGGCGTCAACGACAACCTGTTTTTCGCGAACGATTTCAGCTTCGCGCCAGCCAACTGCATGGAAGCGACGTTCAGCCGGAACATCTTCGTCGCCAATCGGCTGGAGGGTTGCGAGTACGGACTGTGGGGCGGCTACAGCTACGACTCGAAAGTCGTGGGGAACCGGTTTATCCGGAATCGCACCGGGATCGGCATCGAGCACGGGCAGAACAATCTCATCGCGGCGAACACATTCACCGGCGATTCCACCGCGGTGCACGTATGGGCTGATTCCGTTGAACCGTCGGACTGGGGCTATCCGAAGCATCGCGACACGCGAAGCCGGGACTACCGCGTGGAGCACAACGTCTTTGCGCATAATCGCGTGGCGCTGCGGGCGAGGAATACCAGTGGGCTCGTGGTCGCACAGAATGTCATGGCGCGCGTGGACTCGGTGGCCGTGTTGCGTGACACGCCGGGATACCGGCTCGCGGACAACGACGTGCGTGATTCGCTCGCCGCGTTCGATCCGGCGCCGGCGCTGCCCGGCGAATACGCACGCCTTGCTCCGCGCCCCGACAGCGGCGGCATTCTGCCGGCGACAACGCCAGTGCAGACGCGGCCACGTTCCTCCATTGTCGTCGACGAATGGGGCCCATACGATTTTCGCTCGCCCATGCTGTGGCCGCTCGACAGCGTGCGAGCCGTGCCGCTGCACCTGCAGGTACTCGGTCCTCCCGGCAGCTGGCGCGTGACCAGCCGGCGTGGCCTCGCGGCGCTGTCGCGCACCAGCGGCCGGGTGCCCGACACGATTGCCGTGACGCCGTCGCCCGTAGCCGGCGCCGACTGGGCGCTTGTCCTGGAGTATCGTGGCGCGGCAACGACCTCGCCACGTGGCGTGCATCACGCCGCCGGTACGCCCATTCGTTTCGCGTACGGGCGCTTCGAGCCCGCCGTGCAGTGGACCGCACGCGTGTTCGCATGGAGCGACAGCACCGATCCGCGCAGCAGGCCCGACGCCTTCGCGGCGCTGCTGCGCGGCACACCGCTCGTCACGCTACACCCGCCGCGGCTCGATGTCGAAGGCTCCGGCCGGTTGATCCCTGGCGTCCCCGCCGAGCATGTTGCACTGGAGGCGACGGGCACGGTCACGCTCGCGCGAGGCACGTACACGCTGCGCACGATCAGCGACGATGCCATGCGCGTGTGGGTGGATGGCAGACTGATGATCGATCAGTGGAAACCACACGAGTCGGCGCCCGGCTTCGCGACGATCGCGGGAGGGCGGCACGATCTGCGCGTTCAGTACTACCAGATTGACGGCTGGCAGGAGCTGCGCGTACAGATCGTGCGCGGAGTGGACCGGTCACCGGGCACGCCGCCGTCGTCCTGAGCCACGGACGAACGGTGGGCGCTCGCGCTCCGCGGCATGGGCGTCGCGCCGTGTGCCGGGATCGGAGCACCACCGGAATGAGCAGGTGCTACATGGATCAGCAGCGGATCGGGCAGTGGTGGAGAGTGATCGGCAGCGGCGCGTGTCTCGTGCTGGCCTGCTGTCATCGCGCACGGCAGGCGCCCATCGATCTCTCCTGCGATCAGATCGTCTATACGGCAGCGGAGGACAGCAATCGCTTCATGTTGCGGACGGGATCGGCCCCGAACGACGACCTGCGGCGTGCGGATCGCGGCCAGCTCGTCGTGCGCACGCATCCCATCGTTTCATCTGAGCGGCTGGAGCCGCCGTTCCGGGTGACGCTCACCCGCGCCGGTGCCCTGGCGGCCGAAGGGTCGGCGCTCAGTGACTCGACGTATCTCCTGTCCGATAGCGCGGGATCGTACGGCGTGTCGGTTCGCTGCATGCACTGCGGCCATGCCGACACCGCGGTCACTCTCTCCGCCGGACGCACCGACACGCTCGACGTCTATCTCACGCGATTTCCGGACAACTGCGAGGCAGGCCCTCGTCGACGACCCTAGAACAACGTATCACGCCCGATCCAGTCTATCGGATGCGGTTCGGCCCCCTGGCGCACACATAGTGCCGTTGGCATTGCGAGTGTGCTTGCCAGAGACTTGGGACACTTCTTCTCCCGACTCGGAGGAGGGCACGAATGAATTCCCCCAATGACGACAGTGTGATTACACGACGTCGGTGGTTGCAACGTGCTGCGGGAATTTCCGCGTCTGCGGGAGTGTTGTCGCTTTTCTCTTCGGCAAAACCTGCTCACCGGTTGTCCAGGTTGGATGAGGCCAGACCGGACTCGGTTCCTGCGCCGGGCAAGATTGCGCTCGAAGAGCATTTTGTCATTCCCGAAACTCTGGCCGCGAGTTACGGCGCTCTGGGAGGTCCCGAACTTCAGCGACAGTTGGAAGATATCGGAAGCGCGCGGATCGCCGAGATGGACCGAGGCGGGTTGGACGTTTGTATTCTTTCGCTCGTGGGGGATGGAATCCAGGCGATTCCGGACGTCTCACAGGCTATTCGCATGGCGCGGCGCGCAAACGATCACCTCGCCGAGCAGATCGCCAAGAATCCAACACGCTTCAAGGGATTCGCGGCATTGCCGCTCCAAGACCCGCAGGCCGCCGCTCAGGAATTGACGCGCTGCATCAGAGAATTGGAGTTCTGTGGCGCACTCGTCAACGGATATTCGCAGATCGGCACACCGGATTCCACCGTGTTCTATGATCTGCCGCAGTACCGGGATTTTTGGGCGACTGTGCAGCAGCTCGATGTGCCATTCTATCTTCACCCTCGGTCAGCATCCGCGCATCAACCGGCCTACGAAGGCCATCGGTGGTTGACTGGTTCCATATGGGGATTTACGGCCGAGACCGCGATTCACGCGCTTCGCCTCACGGGCAGCGGCCTGTTCGACGACTATCCAAAGCTCAAGGTAGTCCTCGGCCATCTGGGAGAAGGACTCCCCTGCAGTATTTGGCGCATTGACAATCGTGTATCGAGAACATTGGGTGCGAAACCGAAAGCGAGGCTTCCCATCGGCCACTATCTTCGAGAGAACTTCTACATCACGACGAGCGGCAATTTCAGCATGCACACGCTCACCGAAGTCATGATGGAAGTCGGCGCCGACCGCATTCTGTACTCGGTCGATTTTCCATTTGAGGATATGGCGATTGCAGCGGAGTGGTTCGATCACTGCGCCATCAGCGAATCAGACCGCGTCAAAATTGCCCGCACCAACGCGCAACGACTGTTTCGAATCTAGATCGGCATGGATCAACGAGAGTCTTCGCTACTCCGGATGAACACAGAGCCACACGCAGTGCTCACCCGGCCAGCAGCGCCGCGGTCAGTCGAATGTCAGTTGCGGCGCCGAGTCGCTCGAAGCTGGTCGCCGCGGCCTGCAGTTCCAGCTCCGCATCCGCGCGATTCCCGCTGTCGCGGTACGCCTGCCCCAGCAGCATGCGCGCGCGGGCGGCCTCGTACGGCAGGTCGCTCTCCTTCCACAGCCGCCATGCGCTGCGCAAACTGACTGCAGCGCGGGGGAAATTCTCTTCGCCGAGTTCCACCAGCCCTTGCGCGAAGGCGGCGGCGGCGGCGAGAGCAGGCGAGGCGTATGACTCGGCGATCGTCGCCAGCTCCGTGGCAGTCGCCCGCGCCACTGCTCTGTCGCCCGTAACCAGCGCCACCTCCGCACGTGCGGGAAGCAGTCGCGCGCGGTCGAGCGGTGAGAGCAGCGGGTCGGAAAGCGCGCGATCGAGGAGCGCGCGGGCGCTTTCTGCCTGGCCCTGTGCCAGACGCAGAAGGGCCAGCCCGGGCACCGGATCGCGACCCAGCTCGTGCGCCTGCCGGAACAGATTGTCCGCTTCCTTCAGATCCCCCATGCGCAACCGGATCTCGCCGAGTTCGTAGTAGGCCTCACCGGCAACGTCGGCGAGAAAATCCTCCAGCTCCTCGGACGCACGACGCGCTTCCTCTTCCGCCTCCGGCCACGAGCCACGCAACCGCAGCAGCTCCGCGCGATGCACACGGCAGATGCCCGGAAAGCCCGATTCGGCGTGCTGCGAGCACCAGTCACGCGCTTCCTCGTTCCACTCACCGGCACGTCGATAGTCCGCCAGCTTCTCGCACGTGCTCATCATGTTGCAGTAGGTGCGTCCCGTCGTGCGCGCGCCGAGCTGCCCGCTCGTCGCCGCCGCCATGGCTTCGTCAATGAGCGGCATGCCCTCGGCGACGCGCCCCTGCGAAACGAGAATGCGGCCGCGGTCCTGCAGCGCCAGCATTTGCAGATCCCGATCGTGCAACCGTCGCGCGATCTCGAATGCTTTCGTGGCCAGCGCGTCCGCACGCTCGAGGTTCCGCTCCTCCTCGAATGCGAGCATGGATTGGGTGCGCGCCATCCACCCATGTTCGATGGCCTCGGGCAGCTCGCGCAGGTGACGTTCCGCGCGCTGCAACCAGCCGTGCGCGACCGACCGCGCCAGTTTGTGAAAATGATCCTCGGCCACGGCAATCGCGACCGCCGCCGCACGATGCAGGTCGCCGGCCGCGAGATACTGCGCATACGCACGCTCGCGAATCCTGATGCACTCGTCGCCGCGGCCAATCCACCACGCCGCTTCGGCGAGCCGCTCGAGGTGCTGCGGCGCAAGCACCGATACCGCATTGGCGGCGCCGAGCTCGGCGTATGCCTCGTTCCAGTCGCACCGCTCGAACGCCTGAAGGCCGGAACGCAGTGAACCGCTCACCGCCGATGTCGGCGGCGTTGCATCGCTGTCCGGCGGTTCCGCGGGCTCGACGCGCGGCCGCATGTGGCCGGTCGCGTGAACCGCGAACGCATCGAGCGCAGCAGACAGCTCCGCTGCGCTCTGCCAGCGGGCGCCGGGATCCTTCTCCAGGCAGCGCATGACGAGCTGTGCGAGTTGCTCCGGAACCTCCGCGCGACATGCGGTGAGAGGCTCGGGGGCCCTCGTCAGATGCGCGACCAGAAGCTGCCCGGCCGTGAGACCCGGGAACGGAGCGTGCCCCGCCAGCATCTCGTACGCAATGACACCCATGGCGTAGATATCGGCGCGAGCGTCCACCTCGGGTTCGGCCGCAAGCTGTTCTGGCGCCATGTAGCCGGGCGTACCGAGCCCGAGGCCGGCGGCGGTGAGGCGATCGTCCGGCGACAAGCGCGTCGCCTCCTCCACGGCGCGTGCGATGCCGAAGTCGGCGAGGATCGCGTGTCCGTGCTGCAGAAGAATGTTCTCGGGCTTCAAATCACGGTGGACGACGCCGCGCTCGTGCGCGAACGCGAGCACGCCCGTGACTTCGCGCAGGAGCCGTACGGTTTCGTCGACCGGAAGCGCGCCGTCTGTCGCGATCCGGTGCCGCAGCGATTCGCCCGCAATGAAGGGCGTGACGTAGTAGAGCAGCCTGCCCTGCGCGCCGGCCGAGAGCACCGGAAGGATGTGCGCATGCTGCAGGCGCGCGGTGATGAGCATCTCGCGCTGGAAGCGCTGCGCGCTCACTTCGGTGGCCAGCTCGGGAGGCAGGAGCTTGATGACGACCTGCCGGTCGAGGGAGCGCTCGGTCGCGAGAAACAGCCGGCTCATCCCGCCGGGCGCCAGTTCGCGCCCGATGAGATAGACATCTCCAACCGCTGTTTGCAGTTGGGAAACGACGTCCGAGCTGGCCACGTAAGGCTCCGCGAGTCTAAAGGTACGCCTGAACGACCGACCTCAACTATCGACCGCCGCACGGCAGGCGTCAAGGAACGAATGCCGCTGCATGTGTGCTGGCCGCAGGGCAGGACGCGCCGGTCGGGGAAGCCTTGACGACGGCACGTCCGTGTGCGAATCTCTCCACATACCTGGTGAGGGGAGAGACGCATGGCCCGGGAGTCGCTCGACCTGCTGCAGGGAACCCTCGACGTGCTCATCCTGCGTACGCTGGCATGGGGCGAGATGCACGGTTACGCCATCTCGCGATGGATTCACGATCGCACCGACGGCGTGATCGGAATCGAGGACGCGGCACTCTACAAGTCCCTCCACCGCCTGGAGCGCGCGGGCGCCGTGGAAGCCGCCTGGGGACTCTCGGAGAACAACCGTCGCGCGCGGTACTACCGCCTCACACGCCGCGGCCGCCAGCAGCTTCGGACCCAGGAAACCGCCTGGCGCCGCTACGCCGCGGCCGTGTCCAAGGTGCTGGAGCCGGCATGAGGCGCTCGCTCTTCCGCCTTCCCTGGCGCTCCGCGCAGCGCATAGACGAGGACGTGGATGAGGAGCTGCGCTTCCATCTCGCCATGCGCGAGGAGGAGCTCGTGGCGCGCGGACTCTCCGCCGATCAGGCACACGCCGAGGCCGAACGGCAATTCGGTGACATGGACGACACGCGCCGCTACCTGCAGCGCTACGACAGGGGCACCGAAAACGCGCAACGCTGGAGCGACTACCTCGGCGAATTACGCCACGATGTGGAATATGCGCTGCGCAAGCTGCGTGGAGCGCCGGTATTCACGCTCACCGCCCTGCTCACACTGGCCCTCGGCATCGGTGCCAATACCGCGATCTTCAGCGTCGTGCACGGCGTGCTCCTGAAACCGCTTCCCTTTCCGCACCCGGAGCAGCTCGTCCGTGTCTGGTCGGCCAACCCTCAAATGGGAAGCACGCAGTCGTCGGTGTCACCCGTGGATCTCGATGACTGGAGGGCGCAGCGCGCGGTGTTCACCGACCTGGGTGGCTACTGGTATACGGAGGGCGGGAGCGGCATCGACATGACCGGCAACGGCGATCCGCGGCGACTCTCCGCAGCCTTTGTCGAGCCGGGGTTCTTTCCCGCGCTCGACGTGCAGCCGCAGCTCGGACGCCTGCCGCGCGAGGACGAGATGCATCGCGGCGGAGCCGATCACGTCGTCGTACTCTCGTATTCCTTCTGGCACCGCCAGTTTGCCGGATCGCCCGCGGTGGTGGGGCGTACCCTCACGCTCGGTGGCGATCCTTACGAAGTGCTCGGTGTCATGCCGCGCGACTTCCGCTACCCGGCAGACCGGATCGACGTGTACATCCCGTATGCCACGATCCCCGACGAGGCGATCCCGCGGCTCAGGCAGGTGCACGTGCTCGACGTGGTCGCGCGGCTCCGCCCCGGCGTCACAATCGAGCGCGGGCGCGCCGAGATGGCGGCGATCACGCACCGGCTCAGCGAACAGTACGCCGAGGACCGGGGCTGGACGACCGCGACGGTGGAACCGCTGCGGGATGTGATGGTTGGCAGTGCCCGCACGGGTCTCCTCGTACTACTTGGTGCCGTGGCGTTCGTACTCCTGCTGGCCTGCGCCAATCTCGCGAGCCTGCTGCTGGCGCGCGCGAGTGTGCGCGAACGGGAGTTGGCAACCCGATCCGCGCTCGGCGCCTCACGCGGGCGCCTGGTGCGCCAGCTACTTACCGAGAGTCTCGTGCTTGCGCTCACGGGTGGAACGCTCGGCGTGCTGCTCGCGCTCGTGGGCACGCGTGCGCTCGTCGCCATGAGTTCGGGTCAACTGCCTCGCGCCGCGGAAATCGGTCTTGCCCCAAGCGTGCTTGGCTTCGCGGTTGTGCTGTCCGTTGCCACGGGTCTGATCTTCGGTCTGGTGCCGGCGCTGCGTGCGACCGCGTCTGATCTGCAGTCGGCGCTGAGAGAGGGCGGCCGCGGCAACAGCGGCGGGCGCGGCCAGCGGATGCGCGCGGCGCTCGTCGTCGCCGAGGTGGCCGTTGCCGTCGTGCTCGCGGTCGGTGCCGGACTCATGACGCGCAGCTTCCTGCGTCTGCTCGACGTCAGGCTCGGCTTTCGCCCCGATCGCGTGCTCGTGGTGAATTTCACCATCGGTCCGCGAGATCACGGCTCGACCGCGCAGATGCAGAGCTTCTATGCCCAGGTGCGCGATCGCGTGCGCGCGCTTCCTGGAGTGGCGGATGCCGGCGCGGCGAAGGAAATCCCCTTTCGCGGCAGCGGCGAACGCATGGGCTTCGTTCCGGAGGGGATGGTCGTGCCGTCCGGCACCGAGCCGCCCACCGCGCACCTCATTCACGTAAGCGACGGCTACTTCCACGCGTTGGGCGTGCCGGTCCTCGCCGGCCGCGAGTTCCGGCGCAGTGACGACAGCCATGCACCGCTGATCCTGATCGTCAACGCAGCGTTCGCGAATCAGTTCCTGCCAGGCCGTGCTGCAGTCGGGCGCACACTGGATATCGATGGAGAACAGGTGCCGATCATCGGCGTCGTTGGCGACGTCCGGCAGGTTTCAGTGGAGGAGTCTGCGCAGCCGGCCATGTTCATCCACAACCTGCAGAACTTCCGGGCCCAGACGAACCTCGTGGTGCGCACGCGTGGCGAGCCGCTGGCCATGGCAGCGGCCGTGCAGCACGCCATTTGGGACCTCGATCGTGACCAAACCATCACGTCCATCTTCACGCTTTCCAGCGCGGTGGGCGATGCCGTGGCACGGCCGCGTCTCCTTACCACGTTGCTTACACTGTTCGGCGCACTCGGTCTGCTCATTGGCGGTATCGGCCTGTACGGTGTGCTCGCTTACTTCGTGATGCAGCGCCGGCGCGAAATCGGAGTGCGTGTGGCGCTCGGCGCCGACGCGGGACGCGTGCAGCGGATGGTGGTGGGGCGCGGACTGTCACTTGCCGTCGCGGGAATTCTTGCTGGTCTTGCCGGCGCGCTCGTGCTCACGCGCTTCATGCGGAGCATTCTGTTCGGAGTGGGTACGACTGATCCGGCGACGTTCGTCGGCGTGACACTCGTGCTGCTCGGCGTCGCCTTGCTGGCAAGCTGGATCCCGGCGCGCCGGGCAGCGCGGGTGGATCCGCTCGTCGCCATGCGCGCCGAGTAGCCGGAGCGCCGAACCGGCTTGCCCGAGACGGATGGGCGCGTGACCGGTACTCGCGCCTCAGCCCCCGGCTTCTCGAAGCAACGCGGCCACGTCCTCGAGCCCGCGGCTCGCCGCAATGTCCGCGGCGGTGAGGCCGCGAGCGTTGCGCAACGAAGCCGGGGCGCCATGGTCGAGGAACAGTCGCGCGATGGTGAGCGCGCTGGCCGCATCATCCGGCAGCCACATGAGTGGCGTGTCGCCCGCGCCGTTGCTGGTCTGCGCGAGCGTGGGGTCCGCGTCCAGCAGCGCACGCAGCCGGTCCACCTGCCCGGTGAATGTGAGCCGCCACACGTCGCTGCTGTAGCGTCCGAGCAATTCAATCGTGGCCGACTGGCCAAAGTATGACGCCCAGCCCAGCGGCGGCGAGTCGTAAAGACTGTCGTGTGCGTCGACCGCGGCGCCGCGCGCAATGAGGCGTTCCGCCGAGCGCGCCGCGCCGGCCGCCGCCGCCGCGTGCAGCGCCCGGGCTCCCGTGTTCGGATGCGCGACGTCAGGAGAGAACCCGAGATCGATCAGCATGTCCACGACATCCGCGCGATCCTGGCGCGCCGCCATGGAGAGCGCACGAGGATCGTTCAGCACTTCCGGTTGCCGGCGAATCATCGTGCGCACCGACTGGCGGTCCAGGGCGAGACAGGCACGCACGAAGGCCTCGTGCGCATCGAATACTGGCGCCGTCGCCGTGGCGCCGTAGCGCACGAGCAACTCGGCCATGGCGGAGTGGCCTCGCGCCAGAGCTTCCTGGTAGAGCGAGCGGGGGGACCGCCGCCAGAGCGGGCCCGATGGCGTGTTCGGACCCGCGCCGTGCGCCAGCATCCACTCGGCCAGTGGCAGCAGGTTGCAGTCCACCGCGGCGTCGAGCATGAAGCGCGCGCCGGGGAGGAACCGGTTCTCGTCGCCCAGCGACGGAGCCCCGCGCATCGCGAACATGGGCCACGCGGGATCGGCCCAATCGCTCAGGTGGCCACGAAGTACGGAGTGCTGGTACATCAGCTCGAGGAGCCAGATGATGTCGTTGTCGAGCAAATGCCGCGACGTGTTGTCGGCGAACACGTTGTAGAGCACCTGATTGTCGTGCGGATCGGCGCCGCGCTCCAGCAGCAGCCGCGTGAGCGCACGCGCGTGCGCATGCATGGATGCCAGTTCTTCACCCCGGCCCAGGACGCAGGTGAGCGCGGTGTAGTGGATGTCCGCGTTGCCGCCCAGGTAGAACGTGTTCGGATCTGCGCCATGCTCCAGCAGGAGACGGGCAATGGCGACGGCGTTCTCGCTGGAGTGCGGTTGCGGGAGACGCGCCGAGCAGAGGTACAGCAGCGGCGGCCAGGAGCGCGGACCGCCGGGCGCGGTGGCAAGCTCCGGCTCGGCGTCGAGCATGCGGCGCGCAGCGTCCAGCGCCCCGCATGCAACGACCGTGTAGATGTTGGTCGTCGCGAGTTCCGGGTGATGCCGCAGCATGCGGCCGGCATCGTTCCTCGCGAAGGCGCGCTGCGATCCGCCGGTGCGCCAGTCGAGACATGCCGAGCGCAGAAACCGCGCGACGCGCTCGCTCGCAGCATCCGGGATCCTGCCGCGCGGTGCTGGCGCATCCTGCACGGAGCGCAGCACACCAACGATGTCGTCGTGCCCCGCGACTGCGCCAAGTGCGGCAAGGTCGCGATGCGACGAGTCACGAACGGTGAGGTCGGCGCCGAACGCCACCAGCTCGCGTGCGGCCTCCACCTTGCCGTGGGCAACGGCGTATGCGAGAGGGGTCCAGGCCGGATCCAGCCATTCGCGCGGCTTCTGATCGCCGGTGACGTATGCACCGAACTTGCGGTCCAGCGCCTGCGGATCGCGCGTGAGAATCCCGGCGATCCGCTGGACGCGGTCAAACTCGATCGCATCGAAGATGTCGATCACGCCGTCGAGAATGAGATCGCGCGTGTCACCGTGCCCGGCATGATTCGCCCATCCCGCAGGCGTACCCCAGTACTTGTCCTCGCGGTCCGCGGGATTGGCGCCCAGCCGCAGCAGCGCGCGCACCGCGTCGGTGTTGCCGTGAAAGGCCGCCGCATGGAGCGCGGTGTAGCCGTGCGTG
>Ga0157372_10004498_pt1 | contig 14870 bp, 9 predicted proteins | sample C55metaG_FD_115307 | JGI IMG/M metagenome (GOLD analysis project Ga0157372, IMG submission 115307) | Corn rhizosphere microbial communities from Kellogg Biological Station, Michigan, USA - C5-5 metaG | ecosystem: Host-associated > Plants > Roots > Rhizosphere > Soil | place: USA: Michigan... | reverse complement strand
CAGCACGAAGCCGCGCTCCTGCTGCACCGGGCCGCCGATCAGCACCGGCGCATCGGCCAGCTCGCTGTCCAGGCATTCCAGTTTCATCTGTGCCAGCACGTCGCCGAAGCGGTATTCGGACAGCTGGTTCACCAGCAGGCCGACCGCGCCGTCCTCGTTGTGCTGGCACAACAGCGCCACGCCGCGCGAAAACGGCGGATCGGCCAGGTTCGGCATGGCGATCAGGAAATGCCCGGTGAGGGTCGGGGGCTGCACGGCGGTCATGTGCGCATTGTAAGCGCAGCGCGCGTCATGCGCAGGAGATCGGCGACCCCGTTCAGCGAGTCTGCAGCACGTTGTTCGGCTGGAAGCGCCAGGTGCGGGTGATGTTGAGCTCGTCGATGCGTTCGGTGCTTCTGGGGGCCGGCGGGAACGGCGCGGCCAGGCGCACGATGCGCTCGGCCGCGGCGTCCAGCACCTTCTGGCCGGAGCTCTGGATAACCTCGATGCTCTTGATGCTTCCGTCGAGTTCGAGCACCACCGTGAGCAGCACGTCGCCGTGCAGGCCGCGGCGGCGCGCTTCTTCCGGGTAGTTGAGATTGCCGACCCGCTCGACCCGGTCGGACCAGCCGCGCATGTAGGCGGCGTACGCGTATTCCCGCGTGCTGGCAGTGAGGTACTTCACCTTCGGCCGCTTGGCGTAGTCCACCTTTTTCCTGCGCAGTTCGGCGGCCAGCTGGGCGATCGCCTGCTGGCGTTTCAGTTCGGCGGCGGTCGGGGTCTGCTCGGGCGGGTCGACTTCGGTCTGCGCGGTGTCGCTGATCACGTGGAAGTCGCTGGCGCCACGGGTGGTGACCATGCGGGTCGGGGTGGCCTCGCGCGGATGCGGTGTGGTGGCTTCGACCGGCTGCGCGGCGATGCCGGGATCGGGCCTCGGGATCGCGCCGGAGAACAGGTCCGATGGCCGCGCCGCACGGTCGCTCTGGCCTCCGCCGGTGTTGTTGGCCTGGGCCAGGAAATCCGCCTTGTCCGGCGCCTGCTGGTTGGCCACGTTGACCAGGGTCACGTCCAGCGTGGGCAGGCTGGGCGTGGGCTTCACGAAGTGGAACGTGATGCCCAGCAGCAGCACGCCGTGCAGCAGCAGCGAGAACAGCAGGGTGGCGCCGATCGGATCGGGTGGTGAGTTGACGGTTGCGGTGGCGCTCACGCTTTGCGGTTTCCGGAGACTTGCTGCTCGATGACGTCGAATAGCTGGCCGGCAATGTTAAGCCCGAACTGCGCGTCCAGTTCACGCGCGCAGGTCGGGGATGTGACGTTGATCTCGGTCAGGTAGTCGCCGATCACGTCCAGCCCCACGAACAGCAGGCCGCGCCGACGCAGTTCGGGTGCCACCTGGCTCACGATCCAGCGGTCGCGTTCGGACAACGGGACACCCACGCCACGGCCGCCGGCGGCCAGGTTGCCGCGGAATTCGTCGCCTTGCGGGATGCGCGCGAGCGCATACGGCACCGGTTCGCCGTCGACCACCAGGATGCGTTTGTCGCCGGCGCTGATCGCGGGAATGAATTTCTGCGCGACGGTGAACTGCCGGCCTTCGCCATGGGGGCCGCCGCCGAGCAGGGTTTCCAGCATCGAATTGAGGTTGCCGTCACCGGTCCTGGCCCGGAAGATGCCGCGCCCACCCATGCCGTCCAGCGGTTTCAGCACCACTTCACCGTGCTCGGCGGTGAACTGGCGCAGTTCGCCGGCGTCGCGCGAGACCACGGTCGGCGCAATGCATTGCGGGAATGCCAGCGCGAACAGCTTCTCGTTGCAGTCACGCAGCGAGCGCGGATCGTTGACCACGGTCACGCCACCGCGCTGGGCTGCTTCGAGCACCATCGTGTCGTAGATGAACTGGGCGTCGACCGGCGGATCCTTGCGCATCAGCACCACGTCGAGTTCGCGCAGGTCGCGCCATTGCGCAGGGGCCAGCGTGTACCAGCGCTGCGGGTCCTCGCGCACGTCGAGTGGGGCGATCCGTCCCCACGGTTCGCCATTGCGCAGCGCCAGGTCGCCCTGCTCGAAGTAGTGCAGCGAGTGACCGCGGCGCCGGGCTTCCAGCAGCATCGCGAAACTGGTGTCCTTGGCTATCTTGATCGCGCTGATGGGGTCCATCAGCACGCCGACCGAAAGGGTCATCGTGGTTCTCCGTGGGTGGCTGGCTCGTGGGCTGGGCGCGTGTCGCGAGGCCGTTATATCAGGCCGATATATTAAGGCGACGATCGCCGAGGTCGTCGAATTGCGACAAGGCCGGCATACCTGCGCTGTCGCCTATGGCCAGATGGTGCCACTATGGGTCACCCGGTACGGCCGGCAGGCGGCACGGTGATTATTGCTTGACAGTCTCGGCGGGCAGGCAGTAAACAGCAAAGCCACTGGATTCACCGTCTTAGAGTGATTGCCGTTGGTCTTTTCGACATTTTTTGCGTGCGCACCATCCGGCATGGCTGTTGCATGTCTTGACGACTATCCTGAGCTCGGGGCGGGCCGCAGGGGGAGTAAGTGAACTTGAACATGAGTGCTAATGACTTGGCCGGTCTCAAGGTCATGGTGATCGACGACTCGAAGACCATCCGCCGCACGGCGGAAACCCTGCTGAAAAAAGAGGGTTGCGAGGTACTGACCGCCGTTGACGGCTTCGAGGCATTGGCCAAGATCTCCGACCAGAAGCCCGCGATCATCTTCGTCGACATCATGATGCCGCGGCTGGATGGCTATCAGACCTGCGCGCTGATCAAGAACAATCCGCAGTTTCGCGCCACTCCCGTGATCATGCTGTCCTCCAAGGATGGCCTGTTCGACAAGGCGCGCGGCCGCATCGTGGGTGCCGAGCAGTATCTGACCAAGCCGTTCACGCGGGACGAGCTGCTTGGCGCCATCCATCGCCACGTCAGCACGGTATCCAGCCTCTGACTGCAGATTCTTAGGGGGACCTGTGGCCACCATTCTCATCATCGACGACTCGCCGACCGACGTGCGCGTGTTCACCACGCTGCTTGAACGGGCTGGGCACCAGGTCGTCGCCGTCAGCACGGCCGAGGAGGGCATCGAGCGCGTGCGCACCGATATGCCCGGCCTGGTCATCATGGATGTGATCATGCCCGGCATGAACGGTTTCCAGGCCACGCGTACGCTCACGCGCGACCCGAGGACCCAGGACGTGCCGATCGTGATGATCACCACCAAGTCGATGGAAACCGACCGCGTGTGGGGGTTGCGCCAGGGCGCTCGCGCGTTCATCACCAAGCCGGTGAACGAAAAAGAGCTGCTGGCGTGCATCAACGAATTGTTGCCGAGCGAGAAATGAACCAGTCCGTCAACCGCACTCCGTTCGAGATACTGGCCCACTACGAACGGCTGTCGCTGGGGCACGCGTCGGATACGCAGGACAGGCTCGAAGCGCCCGGCTTGTGGCGCGGGATCGGTTTCCGGGTCGGGTCGCGCCTGCTGGTCAGCGGCATCGACGAGATCAACGAACTGCTGGCGGTGCCGGTGCTGACGCCGGTGCCGGGCACCCAGCCGTGGCTGCTCGGCGTAGCCAACGTGCGCGGCAACCTGGTGCCGGTGATCGATTTCGGCCGTTTCCTGTTCGGCGAGCGTACGCAGCACACCGAGCGTGCCCGACTCTTGGTGGTGCGCCAGGGCGGCGGCAACGTGGCGCTGCTGGTGGACGAGGTGTTCGGCCAGCGCACGGTGGACGAGGAGCAGCGGCGCGAGGCGGAGCGCGAGGATGATCCGCGGCTCGCCCGTTTCGTCGACAGTCGGGTGGGCGAGCAGCAGTTGGCCATTTTCAGCATGAACCGGTTGGTGCGCGCGCCGGATTTCCGGCAGGCCGCGGCCTGACATCGGGGCAGCCTGCAGTGACATGAAGAACCGGCGCCCGCCTGGGCCGGAAACTTGGGACAAGCATTCCCTGGCCGGTACCCGTTGCGCGGGGTCGGCAGCGTAATCAGTTAGACGGATGAGGTGAACATGAGCACTACAGGGGGCGTCAGCAGGGAACGCGGTTACACCGCACTCATTGTCCTGCTGCTGATTGCGATCGGTTTCGCGGCGCTGGACTTCTTCCTGCTCAACCAGAAGAACGGCGAGGATCGCCAGGCGATTGCGCTGACCACGCAGATCCAGGTGCTGTCGCAGCAGACGGCGAAGTTCGCGCTGGAATCGGCGGATGGCAACATCGACTCCTTCAAGGAGCTCGAATCCACCCGCAACGCGATCGACTCCGCCGTGCAGCGGCTGAACAAGGGCGACCCCAAGAGCGGCATGCAGCCGTACTCGGACAACAATGCCACGCCCGCCGGCCGTGCCGTGAGCGCGCTGGACGCTTCCTGGAAGCAGCTTGATGCCGACATCGGCAAGATTCTTTCCAACAAGGCAGTGGTGCTCGATTCCGGACAGCGCGCAGGCACTCTTTCGCAGCAGATGCCGCTGCTCAACTCGAGCATGGAGCAGGTGGTCAACATCCTGCAGCAGCGCAACGGCAGCTCCGAACAGATGCTGGGCACCTCGCGCCAGATGCTGTCCGCTGACCGCATCATCCGCCGCGTGCAGGAAGTGTTGCAGGGCGGCGACAGCGCCCAGTCGGCGGCCGACGGCCTGTCCCGCGATGCGCAGTTGTACGGCAATGTGCTGAAGGGGCTGATCGAGGGCAACCCCGACAGCGGCGTGCGACCGATCAACGACGCCAATGCGCGCAAGATCCTCACCGACATGGACGCCAGCTGGGCCCAGTTGGCCGACCCGGTGGCCAAGCTGGTCGCCGCTGCCGGCAACATCGCCGACGTGAAGCGCGCGGGCAACCAGGCCTCGCTGGATTCGCAGACCGTGCTGCTGCGCGCAAACGACCTGTCCGAGCAGATCGGCAAGCTGCCGCTGCGCCGGCTGTTCCCGAACGTGTGGTGGGGCCTGCTCGGTGCGATCGGCGCGGTGGCGTTCGCACTGCTGCTGGTCATCACCCTGGTGCGCGACCAGCGTCGCCGGTTCGCCCAGAGTACCGAGCTGAACCAGCGCAACCAGGAGGCGATCATGCGCCTGCTGGACGAGATGGGTTCGCTGGCGGAAGGCGACCTGACCGTGAAGACCACGGTGTCGGAGGACATCACCGGCGCCATCGCCGACTCGGTGAACTACGCCATCGACGAGCTGCGATCGCTGGTGACTACCATCAACGAGACTTCCGAGCAGGTGTCGTCCTCGGCGCAGGAAAGCCAGACCACGGCCCGCCACCTGGCCAACGCGGCCGAGCAGCAGGCGCGGCAGATCAGCACCGCGACCTCGGCGATCAACCAGATCGCCAGCTCGATGGACGACGTGTCGAAAAATTCCGCCGAGTCGGCCGACGTGGCCGAGCGCTCGGTGAAGATCGCCTCCCACGGCGCCGAGGTGGTGCGCGAGACGATCTCGGGCATGGACTCGATCCGCGACCAGATCCAGGAGACTTCCAAGCGCATCAAGCGGCTGGGCGAATCCTCGCAGGAGATCGGCTCGATCGTGGAACTGATCAACGACATTGCCGAGCAGACCAACATTCTGGCATTGAACGCGGCGATCCAGGCGGCTTCGGCCGGCGAGGCGGGCCGCGGCTTCGCGGTGGTGGCGGACGAAGTGCAGCGGTTGGCGGAACGCTCGACCAGCGCGACCAAGCGCATCGAGACGCTGGTGCAGACGATTCAGTCCGATACCAACGAGGCGGTGAACTCGATGGAGCAGACCACCGCCGAGGTGGTCGCCGGTGCGCGCCTGGCGGAGGACGCCGGCAGCGCGCTGGGCGACATCGAGCGCGTTTCGCACGATCTGTCCGCGCTGATTCAGAACATTTCCACGGCGGCGCGCGAACAGTCCGCGGCGGCGACCGATATTTCGGTGTCAATGAACGCGATTCAGGAGATCACCTCACAGACCTCGCAAGGCGCGAGCCAGACAGCCGACTCCATCGGTACGCTGGCGCAATTGGCGAGCGACCTGCGGCGATCGGTGGCGCACTTCAAGCTGCCGGGTTGACATCAGCCGTGCCGGTTTTCGGTTCGATTGAAAAAAGCACAAGACAGGGGGCAGTCTCGCTGGTTGCAGGATGCTTGCGTTGTGCAACCGTTGAGAGAGGCGCATGAGACTTCAAGACCACATTGATTTCACCACGCTGCAGTGGGTCAAGCCGGAGCTCGACGACACCTTGTCGATCGCCCGCGAGGCGCTGGAGTCGTACGTCGACAATCCGGGCAAGCGCGACTACATGCGCACCTGCGCGGATCACCTGCACCAGGTGCAAGGCACCTTGCAGATGGTCGAGCTTTACGGTGCGGCGATGGTGACGGCGGAGATGGAGACGCTCGCCATTGCCCTGCTCGAGGATCACGTCACCTATCGCGAGGAAGCCTATGCCGCGCTGATGCGCGGCCTGATGCAACTGCCCGATTACCTGGAGCGGCTGTCCAGCGGCCACCGCGACGTGCCGGTGGTGCTGCTGCCGCTGCTCAACGACCTGCGTGCCAGCCGCGAGCAGGAACCGTTGCCCGAATCGGCGATGTTCCACCCGAACCTCGATGCCTTCCTGCCGGAGCAGGCGCCCGCGGCGATGAGCGAGGCATATGCCGAGGCGCATCGCGGCGAACTGGTGGACCTGCGTCTGCGCTTCCAGCAGCAGTTGCTCGGCTGGTTCCGCGGGCAGAATGCCGCACAACAGCTGGTCAACATGCGCAAGACATTGCTGGCGATCACTGCGCGCTGCCACCACGTGCATGGCCGGCGCCTGTGGTGGATCGCCGCCGGCGTGCTGGAAGGTCTGGAACAGGGCGTACTGAAAGGTTCTGCCGGCGAGATCCGCCAGCTGATCGGCAAGGTCGACCGCAACATCCGCCTGCTGATCGAGCAGGGCGAAGACAGCCTGCGCGGCGGCGATGCGGATGACGTGGCCTGCAAGCTGCTCTACATCGTGGCCCAGGCCAGGCAGCGCAGCCCGCAGATGGAGCTGCTGCGCAGTACCTATGCGCTGGACAGCCTGCTGCCCGATGCCGGCGAGCTGGAACATGCACGCGGCTCGATGGCTGGGCACAACCGCGCGCTGCTCGATTCGGTGTCGCGCGCGCTGAAGGACGACCTGTTGCGCGTCAAGGAAGCGCTGGACCTGTTCCTGCGCCAGCAGAACGGCGATCCCGCACAACTGGCCACGCAGGGCGAAGTGCTCGAGCGCGTGGGCGACACGCTTGGCATGCTGGCGCTGGCGGTGCCGCGCCGGGTAGTTACCGAACAACGCCGGGTGCTCGACGAGATCGCCAACCGCATGCGTGCGGCCGACGAGGAAACCCTGCTCGACGTGGCCGGCGCGCTGCTGTACGTCGAGGCGTCGCTCGACGATCACATTGAAAGCCTCGGCTCCGAGGATGAGCCGGATGCGAGCGACGCCATGCCAAGCATGCCGCGCAGCGAGGCGCTGGGCGTGGTCACCACGCTGATGCAGGAAGCGATCGCCAACACCGGCAGGGTCAAGGATGCGATCGTTGCGTTCGTCGAATCCGGCTGGGAGCACGACCGCCTGGCCGGTGCGCCGGCGCTGATGGACGAAGTCGCCGGTGCCATGCGCATGCTGTCGTCGCCGCGTCCAGCCGAGCTGGCCCAGGGCGTGGGCCGCTTCATCGGCAACGAACTGCTGGAGGACCGGCGCGTGCCGAGCGGCGCGCAGATGGACCAGTTGGCCGATGCGCTGGCGGCGCTGGAGTATTACCTGGAGGCAGCGCGCGAGCACCGGGGCGGCCTCGAACACATTCTCGATGTGGCCGAGCACAGCCTCAGCCTGCTCGGCTACTGGCCGCTGCCGTCGGCGCGCGTGGCATCTGCGGCGGTCTTCGTGCCCGAAACGGCGATGCTCGCCGAATACGCAGGCGCGGACGAAGAGCATCCGGAACTGTCCGAATCCGTCAGCCTGCTGTCGGGCGACGACCTGGGGCGTCTCTTCATCGGCGACAGTCAGATGCCGGCCGCACCCGTCCATGACCTGGACGGTCTGCGCCTGGCGCAGACCGAAACCACCGCGTCGGCTGCGTCGGAGCGCTCCACAACCGACGAGTCTGACGACAGTTGGATCGAAATCGAGGAAGAGGTGGTCGAGCAGGTGCCGGTGCGCGACGCGCTGGCGGCGAACACCAGCTTCAATGTCAATGCCGAGGGCATCGACGACGATATCCGCGAGATTTTCCTGGAGGAAATGCAGGAGGAAATCGACAACCTGCGCAGCGCCGAGAAGGTCTGGTTGGCCGATCCCGCGCAGAACGCGTCGCTGGTCGGCATCCGCCGTTCGTTCCACACGCTGAAGGGTTCGGGCCGGCTGGTCGGTGCAGGCGTGCTGGGCGAATTCGCGTGGAAAGTGGAGGACATGCTCAACCGCGTGCTGGACAACACCATCGAGCCGGGCACCAACGTGCAGGGGGTGGTGCGGCATGCGATCGACGCGCTGCCGCAATTGTTGGCCGCGCTCAAGGGCGAGGGTGCGCCGAACGCACCGCTCAGCGCGATCATGCACGCCGCCGAGCAACTGGCGGCCGGCAACCAGGCGCGCGTGGAGGATCACGCGCCCCAAGCCACCGAAACGGTGCGCCGCATCGTGCGCCGGCGCGTGCCGCGCCCCGACGCGGCGGCGGAAGCCGTACCCGCGGCCAGCCTGACGGACGCGAGCGCCGCGCCGGTCACGCCGGAACCGCCCGAGCCCGCGCACGCCATGGCGATGCCGGTGATGCCACCGGTGGATCCGGTGCTGCTGGAGATCCTGCGCAGCGAAGTGGCGCAGTACCTGCAGACCATCCGTGCCGCGATCCAGCGCAGCGACGACGAGTTGCCGATCGGCGAGGAACTGCTGCGTGCCGTGCACACGTTGCATGGTGCGATCGCGATGGTCGACATCCCGCTGCTGACGCAACTGCTGTCGCCGCTGGAAGGCCTGTTCAAGCGTCTGCGCGCCGCCAACCTGCCGCTGTCGTCCGACGGCGTGCAACTGCTGGGCCAATCGGTCGATGTGGTCGATCACGTGATGGGCCAGTTCGACGCTGCCGAGCCGCAACTGCCGGATGTCGACGCGCTCACTGCGCAGATCGTCGGCATGCGCGACCACTATCCCGAATCGAAGGTGGCGCACGTCGTGTTCGAGCCGCGCGCCGAAGATGGCGAGCTGGAGGAGGCCGTCACCGGGGCGGAACATGCCGATGTCGACGAGGCGATCCTGGCCGCCTCGCTGGAAGCCGGCATGGCGCAGGCCACCGCCGCGCAGGACGAAGTCACCGACGATGCGGATGCCGGATACGTCCATCCGGACGAGGCGCAGCATGCGGAGGCGACCGCTGCGCTGGTCGCCGCACTGGGCGCATTCGAACCCGAACGGGCCGCTGCCGAGCTGGCTGCGGAGGAGCATGCTGCGGCCGAAAAGCTTGCGGCCGAGCGGGCTGTCGCCGAACAACGGGCCGCCGAGGAGGCGGCGGAGTGGGCTGCCGCCGAGCAACTGGCCGCCGAGCAGGCCGCAGCGGAACGGGCCGCGGTCGAAAAGCTGGCCGCAGAGCAGGCCGCCGCAGAGCAGTTGGCGGCCGAAAAGGCTGCCGCGGAACAGGCCGCGGCGAACGACGATGCGGAAGATGCTGGCCATACGGAGCAGGCGCCCGGCTATGCCCTGGCCGGGTCCGGCCAGATCGACGCCGACCTGCTGGAAGTCTTCATCGACGAGGCGCGTGAGATCCTCGACCACGCCGATGAGGTGCTGGCGCAGTGGCATGCCGAACCGAGCGAACTGGCGCACGTGCCGGAACTGCAGCGCGACCTGCATACGCTGAAGGGCGGTGCGCGCATCGCCGGCCTGATGCCGGTGGGTGACCTCAGCCATGCGATCGAGACCCTGCTCGAGAAGCCGATCCGCGACACGTCGAAGACCGGTCCGCTGATCGCCGCGCTGGAGGCCAGTTTCGACCAGCTGCACGCCATGGTGCAGCAGGTGGCGCAAGGCCAGGCGGTTGATTATCCGCAGGCCATGATCGACCACCTGCTGGCGCTGGCCGGCGAAACGGCGTTGGCCGACGACGTGGTGCCGACGGCGCCCTCGATGCCTGCGCCGGTTCTGGCCGCGCCGTCGCCGACGGTTCTCGCGACGGAGGATCGCGAGTTGCCCGAATTGATGCCGGAAGCGGAGGAGGAGGTACGTTCCTCGCAGGAGCAGATCCGCGTTCGCGCCGACCTGCTCGACAGCCTGGTGAACCATGCCGGCGAAGTGGCGATCTATCGTTCGCGACTGGAGCAGCAGGTTGCCGGCTACCGCTTCAACCTGGTCGAGCTGGAACAGACCGTCGCGCGCTTGCGCAGCCAGTTGCGCATGCTGGAGATCGAGACCGAGGCGCAGATCATCGCGCGCTTCCAGCGCGAGCATCGCGAAGCGGGCCTGACCGCGTTCGATCCGCTCGAGCTCGACCGCTACTCGCAACTGCAGCAGTATTCGCGTGCGCTGGCCGAGTCGGTCTCCGATCTGGTGTCGATCCAGAACATGCTGGACGAGCTGACCCGCCAGGCCGAGACCCTGCTGATCCAGCAGTCACGGGTCAGTACCGAACTGCAGGACGGCCTGTTGCGCACGCGCATGCTGCCGTTCGACACGATGGTGCCGAACCTGCGCCGCACGCTGCGTCAGGCGGCACAGGAACAGGGCAAGCAGGCCCAACTCCATGTGGACGGCGCCCACGGCGAAATGGACCGCAACCTGCTCGACCGCATCAAGGCGCCGTTCGAGCACATGCTGCGCAACGCGATCGCGCACGGCATCGAAACCCCGGCCGAACGCCGCAAGCTCGGCAAGCCGGCCGAGGGCGCAGTGCACATCACGGTCGCGCGCGAGGCCACCGAGGTGGTGGTGCGAGTCAGCGACGACGGCCGCGGCCTGAACCGCGAGGCGATCCGCAAGCGCGGCATCGAGCGCGGGTTGCTGCGCGCCGAGACCCGGCCGACCGACAACCAGTTGCTCTCGTTGATCACCCAGACCGGCTTCTCCACCGCCAGCCAGGTCACCCAACTGGCCGGCCGCGGCGTCGGCATGGACGTGGTGGCGAACGAGATCAAGCAGCTCGGCGGTTCGCTGTCGATCGAGTCGGAAGAGGGCAAGGGCACCACCTTCGTGTTGCGCCTGCCGTTCACCCTCGCGGTGACCCAGGCGATCCTGGTGCGCATCGGCGAGGCCACGTTCGCGATCCCGATGACCTCGGTACAGGGCGTGGCGCGGGTCAACCCGGACGACCTGGCCGAGTTGATGGCCAAGGACGAGCCGTCGTTCCTGTATGGCAACGAGGCCTACGGCATCCATGACCTGGCGGAGCTGCTGGGCCTGCCGCCGGGCCTGCCGACCGAAGACGAGCAGCAACCGCTGCTGTTGACTCGCGCGGGCGACCTGCGTGCGGCGATCCGCATCGACGCGGTACTCGGTTCGCGCGAGATCGTGGTGAAGTCGGTCGGCCCACAGATCAGCTCGGTACCGGGCCTGCTCGGCGCGACCATCATGGGCGATGGCTCGGTGCTGATCATTCTCGATCTGGCGCCGCTGGTGCGTCACGGCATGATCCGGCGCGAGCAGCGTCTGGCCGAGGGTCTCAGCGCGGTACAGGCGCCGGTGGTGGAAGAGGTGCAGGTCAAGCCGCTGGTGATGGTGGTGGACGACTCGATCACCATGCGCAAGGTCACCAGCCGCGTGCTGGAGCGCCACGAGTACGAAGTCAGCACGGCGAAGGACGGCGTCGACGCGCTGGAGAAGCTGCATGAGCGCGTGCCGGACCTGATGCTGCTGGACATCGAGATGCCGCGCATGGACGGCTACGAACTGGCCACTCAGATGAAGGCCGACCCGCGGTTGCGCGACGTGCCGATCATCATGATTACCTCGCGCAGCGGCGACAAGCATCGCCAGCGGGCGTTCGACATCGGGGTGAACCGCTATCTCGGCAAGCCGTACCAGGAAGCCGAGCTGCTGGTGCAAATCGGGGAGGTGCTGGAGCAGCGTGCGGTGGAGCCGGTTCATGACTGATACGGTTCCTGCGGTCGCCCTGCTGTTCGATGACACCGAACTGGGCAGCCAGTTGCGTGAGGCGCTGCGCGAGCGTGGCGCCCGGATCGTGCATGAAGGCGGGATCGCCAGCCTCAGCCGCGAACTGCTGCAGCAGGTAGGCGCCGACGTGCTGGTGGTCAACCTGGACGACAGCGCCGACGACGCGCTCGACCGCCTCTACGAGGTGATCGACGACGATCGGCCGCACGTGGTCTTCAACGACGCGCAGGCCAGCCGCGCGCTGACCGGCTGGGATCGCGCCCGCTGGGCCCGCCATCTGGCGGTCAAGGTGTTGGCGGAGGGCGACATCGACCCGCCGCGGCCGGGCGGCGCCCCCGGCGTCGAGGCACCGGCGGTTGTTCGACCGGAGGCAGTGGCGGTCGAGACCGCTTCGGCTACTCAGCCGATGATTGCCACGGCAACGGTGGCGACGTTGGCCGAACCCGTCGTGGAGGCGGATTCCGATCCGGAGTCCGATTTCCTGGGGCATGACGATCCCGATGGGCAGCGCGGGCAGATCGCGGCGGCGGAATCGGAAAGCCTGGCGGCGGAACTGGAAGCCCTGCTGGCATCCGGCGAGCTGCCCACCGATGACGACGCACCATCCGGCCCGGGCCTGCGTTTTGTCGACGATGAGGAGCCGCCGCCCCTGCATGATGGGGACTTCGCCACGCCGGCGGCGGATCCGGCGGCGCCGCCGCCGGTCGCACCGGCCCTGTCGGGGGTGACGCCGGCGGCGTTCCAGGCAGACCATCTGCCACGGTCGTCGCCCGCTGACGCTGCAGTCGTCGCGATGCCGGCCTCGGCGGCGCGGCCGGTGGTGGCCGATGGTGTATCGCCTGTGCGTGCGCCCGAGGGCTGGGCGCTGGTGGACGATGATGTCCAGCAGGCCGCGCCGGAAGTTTCCGAAAGGCTCGATGCCGAAGTGTTCGGGATCGAGAAGCTGAGCGCTGCCGATTTCCTTGCGCCGGACGTCGAGGCGGTCGCCGCCGACGTCGAACCGCGCATGAGTCTTGAGCTGGTGTCGATGGAGGAAGCCATCGCGCCGCAGGCCTACGTGCACGAGCAGCACGAGATGGTGCTTGACGAACTCGGCAGCGCGTTGAGCCGGGTCGTGCTGCTGGGTGCTGCGACCGACGGCATCGACGCGGTTTGCACGTTCCTGGCAGCGCTGCCGGCGTCGACGCGGTTGACCTTCCTGCTCACCCAGCACCTGGGCGGACAGTCGGATGCGTCGCTGGTGGCGGAGTTTTCCGCCAACTGCGCGTTGCCGGTGCGGCTGGCCAAGGGCGGTCGCGCCAAGCCCGGTGAGGTGCTGCTGGTGCCGGCCGGGCAGCAGGTGCGGCTGCGCCGCGACGGCAGCATCGACCTGCAGGCGAACGACGCGGAGGCGCCGCCCGAGCCGTCGATCGACGCCAGCCTGACCATGGCGGCGAATGCATTCGGACGCGACGCGCTGGCGATCGTGTTCGCCGGGAGCGGCAACGATGCCGTGGCTGGGGCCCAAGCGATCCACGATCGCGGCGGGCAGGTCTGGGTGGAGTCGTCGTCCGGCGAGCATTTTGCCGACATGGTCAGCGGCATCTTCGCCGAACGACTGGTCAGTTTCTCCGGTACGCCGTCCGAGCTGGCGGCGCACCTGATCGAGGTGTTTCCATGAGTGATCCGCTGCCGCGTGAAATCCGCTGCGTCCTGGTGCCGGTCGGCAACCTGCGCCTGTTGCTGCCCAACGCCACCATTGCCGAGGTGATCACCCAGAGCGCGCCCGAGCCGGTGACCGGCGCACCCGCCTGGCTGCTCGGCCGGATCGCCTGGCGCGGCTGGCGCGTGCCGCTTGTGTCGTTCACCGAGCTGGCCGGCACCGAGGAAGGCGACGCCGAGCTGAGCGTGCGGGTGGCCGTGCTGAAGGCGCTCGGCGGCAATCCGAAGCTGCCGTTCATCGCCGTGCTGACCCAGGGCTTCCCGCGCCTGACCACGCTGAACGCGGAGCTGATCATTCCCACTCACGACGGCAAGCCGTTGCCGCCGGGCGTGCGTGCGCACGTGCTGGTGCGCGATGACGTGGCGGTGATCCCCGACCTGGAATGGATCGAATCCACCTTGCTGGATCTGCTCGATGCCGCCGAGCCGGTAGAGTCCGTGGAGTCGTCCGGCCCGGACGACTGAGGCCAGCCGGCAGGCGACGGGTTAGCCGTCGCCGTGCAGCGCCTGCAACGCCGCCAATGCGGCCAGCCCGGCAGTTTCCGTGCGCAGGATGCGCGGCCCCAGCCGCAAGCCGTCGAAACCGGCGGCCGTCAGTGCCCCGATATCGCGCTCGCCCAGACCGCCTTCCGGACCGACCACCAGCAGGCCGCCGGCTGCGGTGAAACGCAGTTCGCGGGACGAGCGGCCGGCTTCCGGCAGCAATGCCAGGCGCAGCGCGCCGTCGTTGGCAAGGCCGTCCAGCCACGTCGCCAGCGGCAGCGTCGGGACGATCTCGGGCAGGCGCGCACGGCCACTCTGCTCGCAGGCGCTGGCCACCACCGCGCGCCAGTGTGCCAGCCGTTTTTCCGCGCGGACGGCATCCAGCTTCACTTCCGAGCGTTCGGTCAGCAGCGGCACGATGCGCGCCACGCCAAGCTCGGTGGCCTTCTGCACGATCAGGTCCATTTTTTCGCCGCGGGCCACGCCCTGGGCCAGCGTCAGTGGCAGCGGCGATTCGTTCTGCAGGGCCTGCTTCGACTCGACCCGCACCGTCACCTCGCGTTTGCCCACCGCGAGGATGACGGTGGCGTAATCGTGGCCGTCGCCGTTG
>Ga0157372_10004497_pt1 | contig 14871 bp, 8 predicted proteins | sample C55metaG_FD_115307 | JGI IMG/M metagenome (GOLD analysis project Ga0157372, IMG submission 115307) | Corn rhizosphere microbial communities from Kellogg Biological Station, Michigan, USA - C5-5 metaG | ecosystem: Host-associated > Plants > Roots > Rhizosphere > Soil | place: USA: Michigan... | reverse complement strand
GCCGCCGGTGTGCGTGAGCTTCAGTCGATGCTGATGGTGGCCGCGTTGCGCTGCCAGGTCTCCGGTCATCCGATGATGGACGACTATAACGCCTTCGTGAGTTCCAATCGCTCGGCCATCGGCGCGATGAACGACCGCATCAAGGCCCACTTCATCCGTGCCTTCGGACCTGCCGGTGGCCAGCGTGCCTATGACAGCTTCACCACGTCGATGGCGAACGGTTATGGCGCGGCGTCAAGCGGTGCCGACGTCTGCGCGGACGCCGACAGCCTGGCGCGAGAGGGGGCTGGCATGGGCGGTTCGATCGAGGGGCTGAAGCTGCTCGCCGAGCGCCAGGGTCTGATCGCCAAGCTGCCGGAGGGCCTTTGCGAAGGCGTCGGCCGCACCGACTATGCCTCCGCGAGCGGCGCTCCGGAGACGGTGCGGCGCTGAGCAGCTCTCTGATATAAAGATATCTTTATATTGCTTCGCCCGGGCCGAATGGCTAGGGCGCAAAGGCGGTCGCTTGTCAGCGGCCGCCTTTTCATTTGCCTAGGAGATTCCTCGTGGCCACCGCCGCAGTCGACAGCTTCAACGACTATCTGGTCCATGACATCGCGCTTGCCGGCTGGGGCCGTAAGGAGATCGCGATCGCCGAGACCGAGATGCCGGGCCTGATGGCGCTGCGCGACGAATATGGCGCGTCCAAGCCCCTGAGGGGTGCGCGCATCACGGGCTCGCTCCACATGACGATCCAGACTGCGGTGCTGATCGAGACGCTCGTCGCGCTCGGCGCCGAGGTGCGCTGGGCCTCGTGCAACATCTTCTCGACCCAGGACCACGCCGCCGCCGCCATCGCCGCCGCGGGCGTCCCCGTCTTCGCTGTCAAGGGCGAGACGCTGGCCGAATATTGGGACTATGTCGGCAAGATCTTCGATTGGGGCGATGAGCCCTGCAACATGATCCTCGACGACGGCGGCGATGCTACCATGTTCGCCCTTTGGGGTGCGAAGATTGAGGCTGGCGCGACCTTGCCCGATCCCGAGAATGACGAGGAAGTCGAGTTCCAGCGCGCGCTGAAGGCGTTCGTCGCCGCCAAGCCGGGCTACCTCACCGCCACCGTCAAGGCGATCAAGGGCGTGTCGGAGGAAACCACCACCGGCGTCCATCGCCTGTACGAGATCGCGAAGAAGGGCGAGCTTCCCTTCCCGGCGATCAACGTCAACGACAGCGTGACCAAGTCCAAGTTCGACAATCTCTACGGCTGCAAGGAATCGCTGGTCGACGCGATCCGCCGCGCCACCGACGTGATGCTGGCCGGCAAGGTCGCCACCGTCGCCGGCTTCGGCGATGTCGGCAAGGGCTCGGCCCAGTCGCTGCGCAACGGCGGCGCGCGCGTGCTCGTCACCGAGATCGACCCCATCTGCGCGCTGCAGGCGGCGATGGAGGGCTTCGAGGTTGTGACCATGGAAGAAGCGGTGACCCGCTCGGACATCTTCGTGACCGCGACCGGCAATGCCGACGTCATCACCGCCGAGCATATGGCGAAGATGAAGCCGATGTCGATCGTCTGCAACATCGGCCACTTCGACAGCGAGATCCAGATTTCGGCGCTCAGCAATTACAAGTGGACCGAGATCAAGCCGCAGGTCGACCTCGTCGAATTCCCCGACGGCAAGGAGATCATCGTGCTGGCCAAGGGCCGGCTGGTGAACCTGGGCTGCGCCACCGGCCACCCCTCGTTCGTGATGTCGTCCAGCTTCACCAACCAGGTGCTGGCGCAGATCGAGCTGTTCACCAAGGCGGATCAGTACGCCAACCAGGTCTACGTCCTGCCCAAGCAGCTCGACGAGAAGGTCGCCCGTCTGCATCTCGAAAAGCTGGGCGTGAAGCTCTCCAAGCTGACCGACAAGCAGGCAGCCTATATCGGCGTGACTCCCGAGGGCCCGTTCAAGCCGGATCATTATCGCTACTGATAAAGGCAGGTCGGCGCGCTTACCGCTTGTTATCCGACGTTCGCGTCGAGTAGCCATCGAGCTTGTCGAGATGGCGTATCGAGATGCTGTCTCGGTACGGTTCTCGGCAAGCTCGAACCCTACTCGACACGAACGGACGTATGCGCAGGGGAAGTGGTCTTTGGGTGAGCCGATGAAAGCTCACTTCGGATTTCGAGGATGACGGTCGACGCGGTCCTTCTGGCCGTGGTGGCAGGCGTGTGGCTTGCCCTTGCGGTCGCCGCGACCTTGATCGGCGCGCGTAAGGCCGCAAAGGCAGATCGTGCCTTGGCAGAGGCGCGCACCGTGTCCGACCTGCTGGCGGGCGCGCCCGCGGTCCCGTTGCTCGTCTATGCCGATGATTCGGTCGATGCCGATCCGCGCATCGCCGCCTGGCTGGCGCTCGATAAGGTGCCGACCAGCCTGGCCGAGCTCGACAGCAGCGAGCAGGGCATCGGGCCGGACGCGCTTGCTGCGCTCAAGGCCGATATCGCCGAGTGCCGCGCGACCGCGAAGCCGATCCAGCGCACGATCACCTTGCCCGATAATTCCCGCGTCTACGGGGTTCGCGGGCAGCCCTACAGCGTCGGTAGCGAGGATCACCGCGCCGTCCTGCTCTGGATCCTTGACGTGAGCGAGCGCCAGCGCGAGGTCGTCAAGTTGCGCGAGCAGAGTGGCCGGATGGCGCGCGCTCTCGATGGCCTTTCTGCGCTGATCGAGGCAGCGCCCTTCCCGATGTGGCATCGGGGGCCGGATCTCGAACTGGCACTCGTCAATGGCGCCTATGTCCGTGCGATCGAGGCCGAGAGTGCCGAGCAGGTTGTCTCGCGCGGGCTGGAATTGATCGAGTCGCAGGGACTTCCTGGGGGCCGTGCCGGTGCGGCGGCGGCGCGCGACCGCGGCGCGATCTTCACCCGCACTGCCCCCGCTATCATCCAGGGCGAGCGCCGCGTGATGCGCGTCACCGACGTGCCGATCGGTGAGGCGGGGGTCGCGGGCTATGCGATCGACGTGCAGGAACTGGAGGAAGCGAGGGCGGACCTCAGCCTGTTCATGCGCGCCCAGCGCGACATGCTCGATCGCCTGTCTGCAGGTGTGGCGCAGTTCGGCGCAGACCATAATCTCGTCTTCTACAACCGCCACTTCGTGCGCCTGTTCGCGCTCGAACCGGAATGGCTCGCCGACCGGCCCGAATTCGATCGCGTGCTCGAACGCATGCGCGAGGCGCAGCGCGCGCCGGAAAGCCGCGACTTCCCCGGCTGGAAGGCCGAGCGGCGCGCCTGGTTCTCGACCACCGAGCCGGTCGAGGAGAATTGGCTGGTGCCGGGCGGCATGCATTTGCGCGTCGTGGCGCAGCCCTTGCCCGACCGCGGCCTGCTGTTGATCTTCGAGGATCGGACCGAACATCTCCAGCTCGCCAGCGCACGCGACACCCTTGTTCGCGTTCGCACCGCGACCTTCGACAATCTGTTCGAAGCGGTCGGCGTGTTCGCAGCCGACGGGCGCCTCCACCTCTGGAACAGCCGTTTCCGCGACGTGTGGGACCTGCCCGAGGAGGAGCTGGCGCAACATCCGCGGGTCGATCTGCTGGTCCAATCGATCGCGCCGAAGCTGCTGGATCCGTCGCGTGCGGGGCTGATCCGGGAGCTGGTGCGCGTCGCGACGGTCGAAAGACAGCACCGTTCGGGGCGGATTTCGACCATCGACGGACGTCATTTCGAGTTCGCGGCAGTGCCGTTGCCGGACGGAAATGCGCTTTTCACGCTGCTCGACATCACCGCCAGCCGCGGCATCGAGGAGGCTTTGCGCGACCGCAACGAGGCGCTGGAGGAGGCCAACCGGCTCAAAAACGCCTTCGTTTCGAGCATGAGCTACGAATTGCGGGTGCCGTTGACCTCGATCGCGGGCTTCGCCGAGATGCTTGCGGGCGGATATGCGGGCGAATTGAGCGACACCGCGCGAGATTATGTCGGCGCGATCCTGTCGGGCGTCAGCCGTCTCTCGAGCCTGATGGGCGACGTGCTCGACCTCACCCAGAGCGCCGCCGGTACCTTGCCGATGGCAATGGAGCCGCTCGAGGTCGCCGATTTCGTGCGTCAGGCGGTCGAATTGGTCCGCGAACCCGCGCGCAGCGCGGGCCTGACGCTCGCCGCCAACCTGTCCCCGGACAGCGGCACTGTCTCGGCCGACCGCAAGCGGCTGAACCAGGCGCTGGACCACCTGCTGCGCAATGCGATCACCTACACGCCCGCGGGCGGACGCGTTCTGGTGCGCAGCCGTATTGTCGATGGGATGGCGGAGATCGTCGTTTCGGATAATGGCCCGGGCATTCCGCCCAAGCAGCGCGAACGCATCTTCGACCGGTTCCGTCGCAGCAGCATCGGCCAGACCGGGGAGGAGCCGCGCGACGACGACCGCGACAGCGCGGGCTTCGGCCTGCCGCTCGCGCGTCAGTTCGTGGAGGCGCATGGTGGCAGCCTCGATCTCCTGTCCGACGTCGGGCGCGGTACTAGCGTGATCATCCGCCTGCCGCTGCTGGCGGAGGGCGAGCCGCAGGCCGAAGAGGTGGTCGGCTGATGCAATCCGGGGGGATGGCGCTCGCCGATGCCCAGCAGACCGAGAGACTGGGTGCGGCGCTTGCGGGCCAGCTTCGCGCAGGCGACGTGGTTGCGCTTTCGGGACCTCTCGGTGCGGGCAAAACCACCTTCGCGCGCGGGGTTCTCTCGGCCCTGGGATTGGCGGGGGAGGCGCCCAGCCCCAGTTTCAGCTTGGTGATCGCCTACGACCCGCCCGAGGTGCGATTGCCGCTCTGGCACGTCGATCTCTATCGGATCGAAGATGAGCAGGAGATCGAGGAGTTGGGTCTCGACGATGCGCGCATCGACGGCGCGCTTCTGATCGAATGGCCGGAGCGAATGGGGGAGCGTCTGTGGGAGGATGCGCTGCGGCTGAACCTGCAGCCGGAGCCAACTGGCGGGCGCCGCTTGACTTGGACGAGTCCCGCGGCATGGGATGGGCGATGGCCGCCCCAAATATGATTCCGCCGGCAAGCGCGCCGGAATTCCTCGATCGTGCGGGCTGGGGCGGGGCGGTGATCACGCCGCTGGCCGGCGATGCTTCGTTCCGCCGCTATTTCCGCATCCTCGGCCCGAACGGCAATGCGGTGCTGATGGACGCGCCGCCGCCGCATGAGGATACGCGACCCTTCCTGATGGTCGCGGACCATCTCCACCGGCTCGGCTTTGCCGCGCCGCGCATCCTGGCGCGCGACACCGACGCAGGGTTGGTGCTGCTCGAGGATTTTGGCGACGATCGCATGCGTGAGGCGCTGGATGCCGATCCTTCGCGCGAAGACGCGATTTACACCCAGGCGATCGACCTGATCCGCGACCTCCACCAGCATCCTGGTGGCGACCTGCCGCCCTACGACATGGCAGTCTATCAACGCGAAGCGGGGCTCTTCCCGGAATGGTATATGCCCGCGGTTGGGCTCGACGTCCCCTCGGGCTGGGCCGAAGCCTGGGCGGAGGCGCTGGCGCCGATCGCGGATGATCAGTCGACCACGGTCCTGCGCGATTATCATGCCGAGAATATCATGCTGCTGCCCGACGGGAGCCTTGGGCTGCTCGATTTCCAGGATGCGCTGGCGGGGCATGCCGCCTACGATCTGGTTTCGCTGCTTCAGGACGCGCGGCGCGATGTCTCGCCCGATCTCGAAGCGCGTATGCTCGGCTATTACGGCGCGGTGGACCGGGCGGCCTATGCGCTGCTCGGCGCGCAGCGCAATGCCAAGATCCTCGGCATCTTCACCCGCCTGTGGAAGCGCGACGGCAAATCCCGCTATCTCGCCTTCCAGCCGCGCATGTGGACCTACATGGAGCGCGACCTGCTTCATCCCGCGCTCGCGCCCGTAAAGGCCTGGTTCGATGCGCACGTGCCGGCCGACAAGCGCGCCGCTTATTGGCGAGACTTCCGGCCGTGAAGACCTATCGCCCGCTCCGGCCCAAAGCGGGCGATGCGACCCCGATCCGCACCGCGATGGTGCTGGCGGCCGGCCTCGGCAAGCGGATGCGGCCGCTCACCGCCACGCGCCCGAAACCTTTGGTGGAGGTCGCCGGAAAGCCCTTGCTCGATCACGTGCTCGACCGGTTGCGCGCCGTCGGCATCAGGCGCGCGGTGGTCAATACCCACTATCTCGCCGACGCGGTCGTGGCGCACCTCAAGGACGAGGCACAGGATCTTGAGATCCTGATTTCGGACGAGAGCGGACAGTTGCTCGAGACGGGCGGCGGCGTGACCAAGGCGCTGCCGCTGATCGAGGACGACATCTTCCTGATCGTCAACAGCGACAATCTTTGGGTCGACGGACCGGTCGATGCGATCCGGCTGCTCGAGCAGCGGTGGGACGAACAGGCGATGGACGCGCTCCTCCTCGTCGTCCCGTTGGCGAACGCCTATTGTCATGGCGGCGTCGGCGATTTTCGCATGGACCCGGTCGGCCGCCTGACCCGCCGCGCGCCCGGCAAGCCCGCGCCGTTCGTTTATACCGGCGTCCAGATCGTATCGCGGCGGCTGTTCCGCGACGCGCCGTCGGGCGCCTTCTCGATGAACGTCCTGTGGAGCCGGGGGATCGCCGAGGGACGCGTGTTCGGTCTCGTTCACGAAGGCCTGTGGTTCGACGTGGGGACGCCCCCCGCCATCGCCAAGACCGAAGCTATCCTGGCGGTACAGTAACCTCCTTTGCCGTCACCCCGGCGGAAGCTGCGGCCTCATACCAACAGCGGTCAGGCGCAGCGGGCGGGAGATGGATGCCGGTCTCCCTGCCATGACGAAGTAAGGCCTATCCTCCGCGCCCGATTTCCCTTTAGACCGTCCCCGTGCCCGACGTGCTGCATCCGACCGTCTTCAACATCCCCATCAACCGTGGTTTTGCCGATGCGCTTGCGGCGGGGCTGCTCGCACGCGCCAGGGGCGATCGGCTGGCGCTGGCGCGCGCGATCGTGTTGCTTCCCAATAATCGCGCGCAACGTGCCATCACCGACGCCTTCGTGCGCCGGGCGGAGGGCGGGCTGTTGCTCCCGCGGCTGGTTTCGATCGGCGACCCCGATCTCGATGATCGGATCGGACCCTTGTTCGATCCGGCGACCGACGAGCGCGTGCCTCCCGCGATCGATCCGCTCACGCGGCAGCTCATCCTCGCGCGCCTGATCGGCGAAGCGCGCCGAGTGGACCCGATCGAGCCGGTCGAGGCGGTGCGGCTTGCTGCCGACCTTGCCCGCACCCTCGACCAGATGACCGTCGAAGAGGTCGACCCGGCGGCGCTGGCCGACGCCGTACCCGCCGAGCTGTCCGAACATTGGCAGGTGTCGCTCGACCTGCTCCAGATCGTACTCCGCCGGTGGCCCGAAGAACTGGGGCGGCTCGGCCGGATCGACCTCGCGGATCGCCGCAACCGTCTTCTGATCGCGACAGAGCGCCGTTGGGCGGAGACGCCGCCGGAGGGTCTGATCGTCGCCGCGGGCATCAGCAATGCCGCGCCGGCGGTCGGGCGCCTGCTGCGTCGTATCGCGCGGCTGCCGCAGGGCAGGGTGGTTCTGGCCGGTCTCGACCGCTTCATGCCCGACGAGGAATGGGACGCGCTGGGGGGCGGCGAGAGCGGCAAGCCGATCGAGACGCATCCCCAATATACGCTTCGCCAGCTGCTCGATCATATGGGGGTTGCCCGGGCGGAAGTGCGTCCCTGGCGTGCGGGGCGGGACGGCGCCTCGCCGGACCGCGCCAGGGCGGTCGGCAATGCGATGACCCCTGCTGCCTTCACCGACAAGTGGCAGCGCCTTCCCGCGCGCGCCCGGCGCCTGTCCGGCGTACGGGCAATCGAACTGCCCAATCCCGCCGCCGAAGCGCAGGCGATCGCGATCGCACTGCGCGAAAGCGTGGAGACGCCGGGGCGGACCGCCGCGCTGGTTACGCCTGACCGAGCGCTCGCAACCCGCGTCGCGGCGCATCTGAAACGGTGGGGGATCGAGGCTGACGATTCGGCCGGACAGCCTTTGTCACGCACGCCGCCCGGCACGCTGCTCGGTGCAATCGCGGATGCAGGCGCGGAAAGCTTCGCCCCGGTCGCCTTGCTCGCCTTGCTCAAGCACCCCCTGGTGCGCGCGGGCAAGGACCGGCTTGAGTGGCTTGAAGGCGTGCGCCTGCTCGACCGGGCGCTGCGCGGCCCCAGGCCCGGCCCGGGACTTCAGGGGATCACCGCATTCCTCGTCGATGGTGACGAGCGCACGGAGCGTCAACGGCTGGAGGCGCTTGACTGGTGGCGACGCGTCCAGCCGCTGCTCGAACCTCTCGAAGCCACCTTCGCGGAGCGGGAGCCGCGCTTCGGTGACTTGCTCGCGGTGCTTTCCGACACAGCCTCCGCACTTGCGGGTGACGAGGCCTGGAGCCGCGCGGCCGGTCGTGCCGCCGCCGAGCTGATAGCTGGCCTGCAGGCGAGCGTGGAGGAGGGGCCGGCCACGATCCAGCCGCGCGCCTTTCCCGCCTTCCTCCAGGTGGTGATGGATGCAGTCGCGGTGCGCCCGCCGCAGGGGGGGCATCCGCGCGTCTTCATCTGGGGCTTGATCGAGGCGAGGCTGCAGCAGACCGATCTCGTGGTTCTGGGCGGATTGAACGAGGGCGTATGGCCCAGCCTTCCGGCGCCCGATCCCTGGCTTGCCCCTGCGATCCGCGCGCAGCTTGGCCTGCCCGGGCTTGAACGGCGGATCGGCATCGAGGCGCAGCAATTCGCCGCCGGTCTTGGCGGGCCCCAGGTCCTGTTGACGCGCGCCCGGCGCGACGCGCGGGCGCCGGCGATCGCGTCGCGCTTCTGGCTCAGGCTGGAAGCGATGACCGGCGGTGTCGCGCCGCATCGCGCGCTTCGGGATTGGGCCGACGCGCTCGACCGACCTGCGGACTTCGCCCCTGCCGACAGGCCGGCACCCCGGCCGCCGGTGGAAGATCGTCCGCGCAGGATCGCGGTCACCAAGCTCGACCGGCTGAAGGCGGACCCGTTCGCTTTCTACGCCGATGCGATGCTTCGCCTGCGCGCGTGGGATAGCGTCGATGCCGACCCCAGCGCCGCCTGGCGCGGCAGCGCGGTGCACAAGGTGTTCGAGACCTGGATTAAGGAGGACGGGTGCGATCCCGCCCGCCTGCGCCCCCGCGCCGAGACTTTGCTCCGCGAGACTGCGGCCCATCCCGTGCTGCGCGCGCTCTGGACGCCGCGCCTGCTGGAAGCGATCGACTGGGTTGCCGCCGCCGTAGCCGCCGACCAGGAGGCGGGACGGCAGCCTATCCTTGCCGAACTGAAGGGCGCGATCGAGGTGGCCGGTATCCGGCTGGAGGGTACGGTCGACCGCATCGATCGGCTCGGGGATGGCAGCCTCGCCATAGTCGACTGGAAGACCGGAAAGCCGCCCTCGAAGCGCGCGGTCGCCGAGGGTTATTCGATGCAGTTGGGACTTCTCGGCCTGATCGCCGAAAGTGGTGGGTTCGAAGGCGTCAGCGGCAAGCCGACAATCTTCGAATATTGGTCGCTGGCCGCAGGAAAGGATTCGACCCTAGGTTATCGCACCAGTCCCGTGGGCCTGAACGGCAAGGGTGAGGGGATCGACCCAGCCGATTTCACCGCGCTTTCCGCCCGCGTGCTGGCCGATGCGGTCGAAACCTATCTGCGCGGCGGCGCCGCCTTCACCGCCAAGTTGCACCCGGAGCATGCGCCTTATGGCGACTATGATCAGCTGATGCGGCTCGACGAATGGTATGGCCGCGGCGGCAATGGAGGGACTGCGTGACGGGGCGTCTCCAGCCTTTGAAGCCGCTCGAGGGAGCGCAAAAGGCCGCTTCGGAGCCCGAAAGCCAGATCTGGCTGTCCGCATCCGCGGGCACGGGCAAGACGCACGTCCTGACCGCGCGCGTGCTGCGGCTGCTGCTCAACGATGCGCCGCCCGAGACGGTCCTGTGCCTGACCTTCACCAAGGCCGGGGCGGCGGAGATGGCCGAGCGTATCCAGGCACGGCTGGCCGCATGGGTGCGGATGGCGGACGCCGACCTGCGCAAGGAACTTGCCGCACTCGACGAGCCCTATGACGAGCAGGCCGTGCGCAAGGCGCGCCGCCTGTTCGCGCGCGTGCTTGATGCCCCAGGCGGCGGGCTGCGCATCCAGACAATCCATGCCTTCTGCCAGACCTTGCTCGCGGCCTTTCCGACCGAGGCGGGGCTTGCCCCCGGCTTTCAGCCGCTCGAAGGGCGGGCCGAGGCGGCGCTCGCGCGGGCCACGCTTGCAGAAATGCTGGTCGATGCCGAGCGCGGCGGCGATCTCGGCCTGATCGACGATGTGCAGAAGCTGAGCCGGCGACTGGGAGAGGAGAAGGCCGAACGCTATCTGTCGCTTTGTGCCCGCGCGCCTGACGCGCTTGCCGCATTGGGACCGCGCCAGGGCATCGAGGCGCGCGTGCGCACCGCATTGGAGGTGCCGCTCGGCGACATCGAGGCCGCGATCGAGGCGGCATGCGCCGACGACCGGTTCGACTGCGGCTTGTTGCGGCGGATCGTAGACGCCAATCGGAGCTGGGGAGCCAAGACCGGGCTCGATCATGCCGAACTCGGCGGGTCATTCCTTGCTGCCGATCCGCGCGCGCGCACCGCTATGCTGGAGGCGCTGATCGGCATAGCGCGCACCAAATCGGGCGACCCGCGTTCGTTCACCGCTAAACTGCTCGACTGCGATCCGTCGCACGACACCAATTGTGCGGCCCTGGCTGAGGCGATCGACGAGCTGCTGGGCCTGCGCCGCCGTGCCGAGCTGTCGGCCCTCCTCGCCGCCGGGCTGCGCGCAGGACAGGCCTATGCCGCGGCGTACAGCGCGGCCAAGCGCGCGCAGGGCGCCGTCGATTTCGACGATCTGATCCGCCTGGCGACCCAGCTTCTGCAACGGCCCGGCGTCGGCGCCTGGATCCGTTACAAGCTTGACCGCCGTACCGACCATATCCTGGTCGACGAAGGGCAGGACACCAATGCCCGTCAGTGGGCGATCGTGCGCGCGTTGGCCGAGGAGTTCTTCGTCGAAGAACCGGTGCGCGAGCGCCGCGAGCGCACGATCTTCGCCGTCGGCGACTTCAAGCAGGCGATCTTCGGCTTCCAGGGTACCGACCCGATCTTCTTCGCCGCCGCGCGCAAACGGTTCGCGGAGGCAGCGGAGGAAAGCGGGCGCACGCTGCAGCGCCTGTCGCTCGATCGCTCTTTCCGGTCGACCCGGACCGTTCTGGCGCTGGTGGACCGGCTGATCGAGCAGATCGGCACCGAGCGGCTAGGCCTCCTCGACGCCGCCGAGCCGCACCGCAGCGCGCGTGGCGATCTGCCCGGCGTCGTGACCCTGTGGAAGCCCGTATCGCTGGATACCGAGGCCGCTCCCGAGGACGAAGGGGAAGAGGGCTGGATCGACGATGCCGCGCGCGATTTTGCGACGCGGCTCGCCCGGCAGGTGCGGGATTGGCTGCGCGAGCCGCTCTGGCTGGCCGGGCGGGGCAGGGCACTACGTCCCGAGGATGTGCTGATCCTGGTGCGCAAGCGCGGCGACCTCGCCTCGCTGATCGTAGCGCGCCTCCATGCGGAGGGCGTGCCGGTCGCCGGAGTGGACCGGCTGCGGCTCGACGCGCCGCTCGCAGTGCGCGACCTGATGGCGGCAATCCGGTTCGTGCTCCAGCCGGATGACGACCTCAATCTGGCAAGCCTGCTCGTCTCCCCCCTGTTCGGGCTCAGCCAGGACGACCTGTATCAACTTGCCTTCAGGCGCGGCGGCAGCCTGTGGCAGGCTGTGGCCGATCATCCGGCTGCCGCGGGACTGCGGCACCTGCTCGCGCGCGCCGACTTCACCAGCCCCTATCAGTTCCTTGAGGATCTCCTCTCCGGCCCACTCGACGGACGGCGCAAGCTGATGCGCCGACTTGGCCGCGAGGCGCGCGATCCGATCGAGGAACTGCTCAACGCTGCGCTGGCGTTCGAGGCCGAGGCGACGCCCACGCTCCAGCTCTTCCTCGATTGGTTCGACCGCGACGAAGTCGAGGTGACGCGCGACCCGTCGGCGCCGCTCGATGCGGTGCGCGTCATGACCGTCCATGGCGCGAAGGGGCTGCAGGCGCCCCTCGTGATTCTGGCGGATGCAACCGGCGATCCGGACAGCTCCCGTACCGGCACGATCGACTGGCAGATCGAGGCCGAAGCCGACACCCTGCCGGTCTTTCGTCCGCGCAAGGCCGAGCTCGCCGGCTCGCTGGCGGACGCGCTGGCGCGGGTCGAGAAGCGCGAGCGGGAGGAACATTGGCGCCTCCTCTATGTCGCGGTGACGCGCGCGGAGGAGCAGCTCGTGATAGGCGGGTCGCTGGGCCCGCGCGCCAAAGGTCAGCCCCCCGCCGAGAGCTGGTACAGCGCACTCGATGCTGCGCTTACCTCGCTGGGCGCCGACGAGGTGGCAGATCTGCGCTGGGGCGCCGCCCGCATCTTTGCAGGGGGGAGGGACGAGGGGGCAAGGCGGCGCGTTCCGGCCGCCAGAACTGCCCCCGAGAGCCTGCTCCCGCCGTGGCTGCATCGGCCCGCCCCAGCCGAAAGCCGTCCGCCGCGCCCGCTCGCGCCCTCCAGCCTGGGTGAGGACCGGGTCGCCGATCCACCCCCCGGCCCGGCCCTGCTCGCCGCGGCCCGGCGTGGCCGCCTGCTCCACGCCTTGTTCGAACGACTGCCCGCGCTGCCGCCGGACAGCAGGATGGTGGTGGGCGATCGCTGGCTCGAGAATTCGGGCGGGGTCGACGATGCCGCGGAACGCGCAGGCCTGCTGCGCGACGTTTGCGCGGTGATTGCCGACCCCGCACATGCAGCGGTGTTCGCAGGCGACGCGCTGACCGAAGCCCCGATCGCCGCCGTGTTGCCCGACGGGCAGGTCATTGCCGGCACTGTCGACCGCCTGCTGGTGGAGCGCGACCGCGTCCTGCTGGTCGACTTCAAGACCGGTCGCCGCGCACCGGCGGGGCTGGCCCAGGTACCCGATCATCACCTCCGCCAGATGAGCGCCTATGCCGCGGCACTGGCCGTGATCTTTCCGGGCTCCCGGATCGAAGCGGCCTTGCTTTACACCTCGGCACCGATCCTGATCGCGCTGCCCCAGGCCGCTCTAGACGCCCACAAGCCTGGCTTTGGTGGGGCGGAGCAAATGCTTGAGCTGGACGGTTGAGCGGAAAGCCGCGCGTGCCTACATCCTGCGTCAAACGAGTTTCATTGGAGATTCCCTCATGGCCACCAAGAAGATCACCGACGCCTCCTGGGAAAACGACGTGCTCAAGTCCGACACCCCGGTGCTGGTCGATTTCTGGGCCGAATGGTGCGGCCCGTGCCGGATGATCGGCCCCGCGCTCGAAGAGATTTCGGACGAGTTGGGCGGCAAGGTCACGATCGCCAAGATCAACATCGACGAAAATCCCGACGCGCCGGGCCGCTATGGCGTGCGCGGCATCCCAACCATGATCCTGTTCAAGGGCGGGGCGCCGGCCGCGACCAAGGTGGGCGCCGCACCCAAGAGCCAGCTCAAAGGATGGCTCGAATCGGCACTTTGATCGCACACTTCTGCGGCAAGGCGTTCTAGTTTCAAGGCCGACAGTGCAATGAGCTGTCGGCCTTCCTGTTTTTGTTGTTGACAACCCGAAATTGACGGATCGCGACGCGTGGCGTCGCGTTTGGGCCCCTGACAGGTTCAGGAGTTCCGTTGTGCATATCCGTCGCCACGCAAGGCTGGGTCTTTTCGCCGGGGTCGCCCTGACCTTGCTTGCCCCCGCCATGACCGTTTCCGCGCAGATGCCGCCCATGGACGCTGCACCGGCCTCCGCACCCGCTGCCACCCGGTGGAGCGCGGAGGCGGTAAGCGATCTGATCGCAGTGATCGAGGATTCGGGTCGCGAAGGACTTCGTCCCGCCGACTATAATCTGGGCGCGCTCAAGCGCGTCGCTGGGACCGGTGATGGGGCCGCGCTCGATGCGGTTGCCACCGCTGCTGCGCTCAACCTGGCGCATGACTACTATTTCGGTCGGATGTCGGACCGCTCGGGCATGGGCTGGATGATCGAGCGCTCCCCTTCCGAAGCGGCGCAGATCCCCGCACGGCTCCAGTCGGCGATGGACCAGGGCAAGCTGCGCGACTTCTTCCAGGCGCTGCTCCCCTCCGACCCCCGCTACGTCGCGTTGCGCGACGCGCTCGCGCAGGCTCAGCCCGGTCCGGAGCGCGACCGGCTTCGCGTGAATATGGAGCGCTGGCGCTGGATGCCGCGTTCGGCCGCCGCCAATTATCTCTACGTCAACGTGCCGAGCTACAAGCTGCGCGTGGTCCAGGACGGCGTCCAGCTTTCCTCCTATGACGTGGTGGTTGGGGCGAAGGCGACACCTACGCCGCAGATGGTGAGCCCGACCGGTTCGCTTGTCGTCAATCCCGCCTGGTATGTGCCTGCAAGCATCGTCAAGAAATCGGGTCTGCGTCCGGGGCGCGGCGGCTTCGTCGCGCGGCGACTGGGCGACGGCAGTACCGGCGTCATGCAGCCGCCGGGACCGCGCAACGCGCTCGGCAGGATCAAATTCAATCTGGACAACGATCAGGCGATCTACCTGCACGACACCAACGTGAAATCGGCTTTCAACCGGGACGAACGCGCGCTCAGCCATGGCTGCGTGCGGGTCAAGGACATCGACCAGTTGGCCAACGAGTTGATGGGGCAGGGCGGGGATGATGTCGCGCTGGAAGAGGCGCTCGCGGACGAAAAGACCGCCACGCTACGTCTGCCGCAGACCTGGCCGGTCTATATCGTCTACTTCACCGCCGATGCCGACG
>Ga0157372_10004496_pt1 | contig 14872 bp, 13 predicted proteins | sample C55metaG_FD_115307 | JGI IMG/M metagenome (GOLD analysis project Ga0157372, IMG submission 115307) | Corn rhizosphere microbial communities from Kellogg Biological Station, Michigan, USA - C5-5 metaG | ecosystem: Host-associated > Plants > Roots > Rhizosphere > Soil | place: USA: Michigan... | reverse complement strand
GCGTGGTTGTGGAGCACTCGCCACCAACGGACAGAGGCGGCGCGCGACGTGGCGGATTCGGCGATTCCGGCCGACAGGCATGTCGAGGACGATGAGCGGACTGTGACGCTCGCGCGTGCGCTCGCTCGCCTTTCACGGCGACAACGTGAAGTCCTGCAGCTCACGCCCGAGTGTGGATCGCCGCGGCGGCGGCCGTCGTCGTCGGTCTCGTCGTGGCTCAACGATTCTTCGCGACCGACGACGCGGCGGCCCAGTCGATCATCAGTTGGCAGTCGCCGACCAGCAGTCTCGTTCCCGTGAGCGGGCACATCGTGCTCTCGCCACCTCCGCTTCTCTCATCTGTTCTCGACGGCGCGACGGCGTCCACGCTCTGGCGCAAAGGAGATTGATCATGCGTACCACGCTCATCCCGTTCGTAGTCACGCTCGCGACGAGCGCGGCGGCCGCGCAGCAGCCCGCACCGGCGCGCCCGCCTCAGACGGGCGTGGCGGTATGCCCGATATACGTCGTCGATGGGAGGCCCATCGCGCCTGCGGCGAGCGATTGCGTCCCCGTGCCGGCGCCGGCCGCCCGCAACGTTCCAGGAAACCTGTCGCCGACGGTCGCCCCGCCACCGGCCGCTGACCCTCTCGCGCGTTTTCTCTATCCGCCGGAACTGGTGATGGGCAACCAAGAGGCCCTCGGGCTCACCGACAAACAACGCTCGGCGATTCAAGACGCCGTCAAGGAGGCGCAGGCCAAGGTGGTCGACGTTCAGTTCAAGATGAGCGCCGAGGTGGAGAAGCTGCAGCGTCTCCTGCAGGTCTTCACGCCCGACGAGCCCAGCGTGCTTGACGAGGTCGGTCGCGTGTTGACGTTGGAGCGCGACATGAAGCTCACACAGATGACGCTCATGGTCCGCATCAAAAGCCAACTGACCGAGCGCCAACAAGGGCTGCTCGATCAGATGCGCGCGAGCTGGATTCCGCGCCCCGCGAAAGAGTGAGCCGCGTCGCGGCTAGTGCGGCGTGATGACCGTCGATGGCAGCGACGACGGCCGCGCGGGCGCGTCGTGACGGTCGGCGAGGATGCGCGCGGTGAACCGCTGCGCCTCCGAGATGCGCTCGACCTCGATCGCGAGCGAATCCAGCGCGTCCATCACGCGTGAGTTCGGATCCTTCGCTTCGCCGCGGATCTGCTGCGTGAGCATCATGCGATCGAGCATCGTCTCGGCTCGCTGCGCGCGCTTGAGGGCCATGATCCACAGCGTCCCCAGCAGGATGGTTACGGGCGGGCACGCCAGGCCGAGCACGAGGACAATGTCCTTCATCGCCGATTTCTCCGTTGGTGTTCGTCGCGGACCGGAGTCGCTTGACGCCTGTACGAAAGCGCCGATCTGGCGGTTTCGCCAGCCGTTCCGCCCTCGTCCTTCCGTCCCTTTCGACCGTCGGCCATACTAGCTCCCATGGACTATCGAACCATTCAGGTCACGCCCTGCTCGCCGGTCATCGGCGCCGAGATTCGCGGCGTGGACCTTACGCAGCCGCTGTCCGACGATCAGTGGAACGAGGTCCTCGACGCGTTCCACGAATACGCGGTGATCTTCTTCCGCGACCAGCGGCCGATGACCCCGGAACAACACGTGGCGTTCGGCAAGCGCTTCGGCCCGCTGCATTTCCACCCTGCCGCGCCGCATATGGAGGGTCATCCCGAGGTCTTCGTGATCCACGCACACAAGGACTCGAAGATCGCCAACGGCGAGTTCTGGCATTCGGACGTGTCGTGCGACGTGGAGCCGCCGCTCGGCTCGATCCTTCAGATCCATCTGCTCCCGCCGTCTGGTGGCGACACGCTCTTCGCGAGCATGTACGCCGCCTACAACGACCTCTCTCCGCGCATGCAACAATACCTCGAGGGCTTATGCGCGGTGCACGAGTCCGAGCACATCTACCGGGGCCGCTACTCCGATCGGGGCGTGAAAGACGCGGGCAAAGTCTACCCAACCGCGGTCCACCCGATCATCCGGACGCACGTCGACACGGGGAGGAAGTCGCTGTTCGTGAATCGGACGTTCACGACGCGGATCGAAGGCTTGCCGGAGGACGAGAGCAAGGCAGTTCTCCAGTTCCTGTTCAACCACGCCGAAAGCCCCTGGTACCAGACCCGTTTTCGCTGGCGCGAGAACGACGTCGCGTTGTGGGACAATCGCTGCACGCAGCACATGGCGATCTGGGACTACTGGCCCAATGAGAGAAAAGGAAACCGGGTCACGGTGAAAGGAGAACGGCCGGTCTGACGGCATTGATTCGCGTCACATGAATTTCTTGTTCCGACCTCTCACGACGTCCGACGTTCCAATGCTGCACGAGTGGCTGAGCCGCCCGCACGTGGCGGCCGTGTGGACGCCGACGCCATCGATGGAGGAAGTGCGCGAAGAGTATTTGGGGAACGCGGACGACCCGTCGTTCCCGCGCGCCTACATCGCGCATCTCGACAGCACGCCGATTGGTTTCATACAGTCGTACGTCGCCGCGTACTCAGGCGACGGCTGGTGGCCGGACGAGCGCGATCCCGGCGTTCTCGGCATCGACCAGTTTCTCGCCGACGAGGCGCGGCTGAACCAGGGAATCGGCTCGGCGATGGTACGTGCGTTCGTCGACCGATTGTTCGAGGATCCGACGACCACGCACGTGCAGACCGATCCGAGCCCGACCAACGCGCGCGCGATTCGATCGTATGAGAAGGCTGGGTTTCGTCGCGTGGGTGAAGTCGACACGCCCGACGGACCGGCGCTGCTGATGATCCGCGAACGGCCGGCTTAACGCAGAAATCGGCGCGCCAGCGACTCGAGCCGGTCGTCGCCGCTCGCCTCGGCGCGCGCGCGAATCCGCCGCACGTGCTCGTGCAGTTTGGGTTCGCCCCAATAGTATCCGGTGGCTTGTTCGGCGCTGGCCGTTTCACCTTCGCGCGCGGCCTCGAGCAGCACCTCCGCCGCCACCGCGTCGAACGACGGATCGTCGCGTGTGGGAAGGACGTACTGCTTCCCCGGCCCTCCCCCGGCGTCTTCGTTCACGAACGCGCGCGACATCGTTCTCTCCGATCTCCGTCTTGTCGGCGCGAAACTAGCGCGCCGGATTCTCGGCCGGAATGATCGGGAAAATCCGCCGGGCTCCGTCTCGAACGATCGTGATCGGAACCGTCTTCCCGATCCGCTCCTGCGCGAGGAGGCGTTGCAGGTCGTCGACGCTGGCGACGCTCGTGCCGGCCAGCTCGACGACGATGTCGCGCGGGCGCAGCCCCGCCGACTCGGCCGGACTGTTCGGCATCACCGCCGTGATCAACACCCCGGCGGCACTGTCCAGATGGCTGATTTGGACCCGCCGCCGCGAGAGCGTGATCGTCTGGCCGCTCACGCCGATCCATCCGCGCTGCACACGTCCGTGGCGAATCAATTGCGGAATGACGAAGCGCGCCGTGTTCACCGGAACGGCGAAACAGATCCCCTGTGCTCCGGCGATGATCGCCGTGTTGATCCCCACGACTTGCCCGCGCGAATCGACCAGCGGACCGCCGGAGTTCCCCGGATTGAGCGCCGCGTCCGTCTGAATCACCCCGTCGATCAGACGTCCCGACTGCGAGCGCATCGTGCGACCGAGCGCGCTGACGACGCCGGACGTCACGGTGGATGAGAAGCCGAGCGGATTGCCGATCGCGATCACGACTTGCCCCGCACGCAGGCGCGATGAGTCGCCGAGCGACGTGGCGACCAGCGACGGAACATCGACGCGAACCACCGCAAGATCGGTGTCCGGATCGACGCCGACCAACTCCGCCGTATGGCTTTCGCCGTCGGCGAAGGTTGCACGAATCGTCGACGCGTTCTCGACGACGTGACTGTTCGTGAGAATGAACCCGTCGGGCGTGACAACGAAACCCGAACCGGCACCAGTGCGTTCGGAATCCGGCGGTCGGCGTCCGCGCGTGCGACGACCCGGAGAAGCGTTCAACGAGATCTCGAGATGCGCTACCGCGGGCGCGACCCGATCGACCGCGCCCACGACGGCGGTCGAGTAGGCGTCCAGAAGCTCCGGGCTGTTGTCGTGCGTTTGTGCCTGTTCCGACGAAACGGCGGAGGCCGGAACCCGATTGTTCCTGAGTAGCTGCAGCATACTCTTGGAAAATACGGATGCGGAGAAGGCCGTTCAGGTTCTCAGCGCTTCGAGCGGGTCGATCCTCGTCGCCCGCCTGGCGGGCACATAGCTCGCAACCGCCGCCACCAGCGCCAGGAGCGCCGCGACGATGGCGTACGTCTTCACGTCGTGCGTCGTGATTCCGTACATCAGCGCCGCCAGAAACCTCGCGAGCCCGCTCGCGACAACCGTTCCAGCGGCGACTCCTGCGACGCCGAGCACGATCCCCTCGCGGAGCACCATCCACTGCAACGCCCCTCCTTGCGCGCCCAGGGCCATACGAACTCCGAATTCGTGCGTGCGCTGCGCGACGAGGTACGCGATCACGCCATAGACGCCGACGATCGCCAGCGCGAGTCCCGTTCCGCCGAGCAGGATGAGTAGCCACATCGTGAAGCGCGGTTTTGCCTGCAGATCGGAGAATGCCGTCTCCATGGTCGTCGTGCCGGAAAGCGCGAGATCCGGGTCCACCGTTGCAACCGCGCGGCGGATCGACGGGAGGAGCGTCGAAACCGGGAGCGCACCGCGAATCAGATATGCCATCGAGAAGTTCTGCGGCCACTGCGCGCTCGGCATGTACATCTCACGCGGCGGATCGACGGCCTTCCCTTTCGCGTGCGTGTCGCCGACCACGCCGACGATCGTGCGCCACACCGGTCCGCTGTTGGTCGTCGACGCGCAGCTCGTGATCAGCTGCCCCACCGGGTCGGCGTCGCCGTACAGATCGTGCGCCAACCCACGCGTGACAATCGCGACGGGCGGCCCGTCGGCCACGTCCGTATTGTTGAAGGCGCGCCCTCGAATGACGGGCTCCCCAATCGCACCGAAGTACGCCGCATTGGCGCCGCGCATGTTCGCGCCGAAGGCGCCGTCGTCGTGGCCGTTGCTCCCCGGACGCATCGCGTTGCAGTTCCACTGCCAGCCGCGCTGCACCGGTGCGAGCGACGTGCGCCCCACCGACTTCACACCCGGAATCGCGGCGAGCGCTTCATCCAGCCTGAGAAAGCCCGCCTCGAGCGCTCCGGGCGCCGTGGCGTAGCGCCGCGGCGGGAGCATGATGTTGGTGATCAACAGATTGTCGGTGGCGAATCCGGGTTGAACGGCCTGCACAAGCATCGCGCTCCGAATCAGGAGCGCAGCGCCGACGAGCAGCACTTGCACGAGACACAGCTCGCCGACGACGAGCAACCCACGCACGCGATCGCGCGCCGACACCGACGCCTCGCGGCCGCCATCCCGCAGCGTTTGTTGAAGATCGGTTCGCGCGGCGCGGAGGGCGGGCAAAAGGCCGAAGAGCACCGCGCAGGCCACCGCCACGGCGAACGTGAACGCCACGACCGCCCCATTGAGCGTTGAATCGCGCAGTCGCGCCATCCCCGCGGGACTCGTGACCAGGAATCGAACGCCGCCCCATGCGACGGCCAGACCGAGAACACCTCCGGTGAGAGCGAGGATCAAGCTCTCGACGAGCAGTTGACCGACGATGCGGCCGCGTGAGGCGCCCAGCGCACCGCGAATCGCGATCTCGGCCCGCCGCGTCTTCGCCCGCGCGATCAGCAGGTTGGCGACGTTGGCGCAGGCGATGAGCAGCACGAGCATCACCGCGCCAAGCAGCGTAAGCAGGAGCGTGCGATTGACCGGTCCGACCATGTCGTCGGCGTAACGATGGACGTCGACGTCCTCGAACCCCGAGTTGGGATATTCTTTGGCCAGTCGCCGCTCGATCCCGGACAACTCGCTGCGCGCCTGGTCGATCGACACACCCGGCTTCACCAGCGCATGAACCGACAGCTCGTGATCGCTGTGGTCGTTCCAGCGTGCCGGCGGCACCTTCATCGGCACCCAGACCAGCTCCGCCGGCCATCCGATGGTGTGATCATACGGCGCGACGCCGACGACCGTGTAATCGGTCCCGTCCAGCGTGATCTGTTTGCCGAGGATCGACGAGTCACCGCCGAGTCGCGTGCGCCAGAAGCTCTCGGACACAACAGCCACCGGTGTCGCGCTCTGGCGCTCGTCGTCGGCGCTGTAGTAGCGGCCGAGCACCGGCGGGATGAACTCGACGTTCCAGAAGCTGCCCGTCGTCGACAGCGTCTTGACCGGCGCCGGATCGCCGCGGCCGGTCATCGTTCGATCGCCGCCGCCCCAGAACGCGCCAATGACGGCGAGCGAGTGCGCGTTGTCGCGCCACGTGGCGTAATTCCCGAAGGTCACGGAATTGACGTTCGCGCCAGTGCGTTCACCGACGGTGATGATGCGGTCGCTGTTCGCGAACGGCAGCGGCTTGAGCATCACGCTGTACACGACACTAAAAATCGCGCTGTTGGCGCCGATGCCGAGTGCCAACGTTGCCAACGCGGCGGCGGTGAATCCCGGAGCCTTCCGCAGTTGTCGGACGCCGAACGCGACGTCCTGCTTGATCGTCTGCCACCACTCGGTTCGTTGCATCGTCTTCTCCCGCTGCCGGCTGAGGGTGTACAGCGTTTCCCCGATGCGATCGACGTCGCCGAACTTTCGCTTCGCCGCGTCACGCGCGGCGTCGCGCGACATTCCCGCCGCTATCAGCTCCTCGATCGTGGATTGCAGATGGAAGTCGAGCTCCTCGTCCACGTCGCGCGTTGGATTCCCGCGGAGGAATCGCGCATACCGGCGCCACGCGGGAACGCGGTCGTCGCCCGGGATCACGCCGGCTCTCGCCGCGCGGCCATGATCTTTCCGATCGCGCCGGTGAGCTGGGCCCACGATTCCGACTCCGCATCGAGCTGGCGCCGTCCGCTCGCCGTGAGTCGATAATACTTCGCGCGACGCCCGTTCTCGGTGAGCGCCCACTGCGCCTTGATCCAGCCCTTGTTCTCCATGCGATAGAGCGCCGGATACAGCGACCCTTCCTCGACCTGGAGAAGGTCCTCGGTCGTGTGCTGAATCCATCGCGCGAGTCCGAAGCCGTGCATCGGTCCCCAGGAAAGCGACTTGAGGACGATGAGATCGAGGGTGCCTTGAAGGAGGTCGAGGCCGCGCGTCATGCTCACCTAGACACTCTAATGGAAGAGAAGGTTTGGAACGAGTCCCGGGCTCCGGGACGGCCATCTCCGAAACTGCCCGAGGCCGAAACTGCCATCGCCCGAAAGTGCCATGGCCGAGACCGCCGCAGCCTCGGAGTTCCCCAGTCTCCGGATCCGGCAGTCTCGCAGTCCGGAGTTCGGTGCCGATACTATATCTCCGGAGGTTCTGGCCTCAGAACCGCGGCCGGGGGGCCCGCGGAACCTGCCGGGACGCCGCCGACGCAATTTGTCCGCGCCGCGCGGCCGTTTGTCGTTCTTGCCTCGGTCCACCTCATCCGTCTGTGTGGTTCGCTCACCCCCCGCAGTGACCCAGTGAGCGCATAAAGGAAAGTTTATTTTGCCTTTCAGCGGAGTTCGCCAACCACTAAGATTCTCAGGCGTGAGCACGCCGAGACCGCCTGTCCTGGTCCTGGGATCGGGTTTGACCGTGCTCGGTGCTATTCGCCTGCTGGGTCGCGCTGGATTTACGCCGCTCGTCGTCAGCGACCGGCCGGGCATCGCGAAGAAATCGCGCTGGTTCCGAGCCGCCCCGCGCTCCACCTCGAGCGCCAGTCCGCGAACCGATCTTCCGGAGTGGCTGTCTGGCCTACCCCTCGACCGCGCAGTTCTGTTGCCCTGCGAGGACGACTGGGCATTGCGCGTCGCGAAGTGTGCGTCGGAAGTCGCCGAGCGTTTTCCGACGAGCCTTTCGAGCTACGCCTGCTTGGAGACCGTCATCGACAAAGGGCGCCTCGCCTGCGTGCTCGACGACCTCGCGCTTCCGCATCCCCGCACGATCCCGATCGATGCCGACGAGGAAGGAGCCCCGCGGCCGCAGTCGGCGCTCGAGCACGTGTTCCTCAAGCCGCGCGATTCCGCCGCGTTTCACCGCCAGTTCGGCGTCAAGGCGTTTCAGGTGACGACCGACGCCGACCTCGCGGCCAGGCTGGCGGACGTCAGGCGACTCAACCTCGCGGTACAACTACAGGAGTACGTACCCGGGCCGCCGTCGAACCACTACTACGTCGAGGGCTTCATTGACCGCGACGGACGGCGGCGGGCGCTGTTCGTTCGACGTCGGCTGCGCATGTACCCGGCGGACTTCGGGAACAGCACCTTCTTCGAGAGCGTCGATCCGTCGGCCGTTTCCGACGCGGTGGCCACGGTGACGACTCTGCTCTCGCACGTCCGCTACCGCGGCATGTTCAGCGCCGAGTTCAAGCGCGACGCGCGCGACGGTATCTGCCGACTCATCGAGGTCAACGCCCGCCCGTGGTGGTACGTCGAATTCGCCGGCCAATGCGGCGTGAACGTTTGTGGAATGTCCGTGCTCGACGCGCTGGGCGAGGACGTCCCGGAGACGATCGGCTACCGCCTCGGCAAATCGTGCGTGTATCCGTACTACGACTACTTCGCCTGCCGAGAACTGCACGCGAGAGGTGAGCTGACCACGTTCGAGTGGATGTCGTCGTGGCTGCGGTCCACCCAGCCGGTCTTGCGCTGGAGCGATCCCTTTCCCGCGTTCAGCGAAACGGCCACGCTCCTCAAGCGGCGCGTGGCCTCCTACCTGCGTCGCGCCGGCTGATGGGGTGGGACGTCGAGGTCCGAGCCCTCGAGCAAGATGCGTGGCCAGCGTGGGAGAAGTTCGTGGCGAGCGCGCCCGGAGGAAGCGTCTACAGTCTTCCCGGCTACCTCGACGCGCTGTGCACCGCCGGCGGCGGACGCTTCCGAATTCTCGGCGTGATGCGCGGCGAGGAGATCGTCGGCGGGGTCGCGCTGTACGAGCGAACCTCGCGCGGCGGGCCGTTCGTCTCTCCGCGCCTCCTCTTGTACTACAACGGCGTCGTCGTCCGGCGGTATGAGACGTCGTACCCGTCCGAGGCGACCGCGCGCCATGTGAAGATTCTCACGGCGCTGGAGACGGCGCTGTCGGGAATGCAGCTCGGCAGCATCAACCTCCGCTCGCGTGGGCTGCACGACGTGCGACCGTTCGTTTCGAAGGGATGGAGCGTCGCGCCGAGCTACAGCTACGTCGTCCCGCTCGACCTCGCGGCGGCGTGGGGAAAAGTCGAACAGAATCTGCGCCGGCTCATCGATCGCGCGCGCAACGCCGGCATGACGCTGAGCGACGCCGATGATTCGTTCGACGACTTCTTCCGGTTGCACGAGGCGACGCTCGACCGCCATGGCGCGGGTGTCTATTTACCTCGCGAGGCGTTCCGCAAGTTCTGCGGCGCGCTCGGGCGAAACGGCTTGGGCAAGCTGTATCAGGTTCGAACAAAGGACGGCGCTCCGGCCGCCGCGCAGCTGGTCCTGCTCGGACCGCACACGGTGAGTCATACCGCGTGCGCCGGAGCGGACCCCGAGCTCAACAAACAGGGCGCATCGGCATTCCTGCGTTGGAGCGCCTTCGAGACGCTGTCCGCGCTCGGCTACAAAGGAAACGACCTCACCGACGCGTCGCTCAATCCGGTCACTCACTTCAAGAGCCAACTCGGCGGGACGCTCGAGCTTTCGCTCGTGCTCCAGAGTCCGCGCTCGCGTCGCTACGTCTGGAACGAACGGGCCGACACCGCGGTCGCGCGCGCGCGAAGCCGGGCGGGCGCGCTCGTGAGACGCATCGCGCGGCGCGGTGCAAACGGGAGCGAGGGAAGCGCGTGACTCCGCGCACGGGCGCCGAAGCATTCTGCGATGCGTTGCAACGCGACGGCGTCGAGTGCGTGTTCGGGTTGCCCGGCACGCAAACGGTCGAGATCTACGACGCGCTGCGCTCGAGCCGCATCCGTTCCATCGTGCCGACGCACGAGTTGGCCGCCGCCTTCATGGCCAACGGCTACGCTCGCGCCTCGGGGGCGCCGGGCGTTCTGATCACGATCTCCGGCCCGGGCGTCGCATTCGCGCCCGCCGGCTTGGTCGAGGCGAAGCTGGACGGCGTTCCACTCGTTCACTTCACGATCGCGCCGGCGACGGGACCGACGGGCGAGCCGTCGTTTCAAGCGTTCGATCAGGCGGCCTTCGCCCGCCCGATCGTCAAGGCCGTGCTGCGAGCCGACGAGCGCGAAGAAATTCCGAGAGTCGTCCGCGAAGCGCTCACGATGTCGATGGCGCCGGAGCCGGGCCCGGTATTCGTCGAGTTTTCGGCGCGCGCGTTGCGCGAGCGAGCTACTGATTCAACCGCGACGATCGCCGACGCTGACGAATCGAAGAGCGCGGCGGATGATCCTTCGCTCGACGAGTTGGTGGAGGCTGTCGCATCGGCGACGCGGCCCGTGTTCTACATTGCGTGCGACTGCAGCGGATCGGCCGACGCGCTGGCGAACGTCGCGGCGCTCGGTCGTATTCCGGTGCTCGTCCCCGCACCGTCTCGCGGCGTCATGCCGGAAGACCACGCGTGGTCGCTGTGCTGCGACGATCAGCGCACGTCGTTCGATCACATCCAGACTGTCGTTTCGAGCGCGGACCTCGTCGTCGTCGTCGGCACGCGGCTCAGCCACGTCGCGACGGCGGGCTTTCGACTGAAGCTTTCCCCCGAGCGCGTGGTCTGCGTGTCGGATTCGGGCGCGACCCTCCCGCACGGATATTCCGCGCGCGCGTACGCGTCTTCGTCGCCATCTCGGGCGTTCGCGCGTCTTTTGGCTTCGTCGCCACGCTTCGGATCGACGTGGTCGGCGAACGAGGTGGCGCAATTGCAACGTGGCTTCGGCTCGGCCACGCCAACGGATCCCCCCGAACCGGTCGTCGAGGGAGGAACGCCGGCCGCCTTCTTCGGCGCGCTGCGCGCCGCGCTCCCGCGCGACGCATTTCTCGTCACCGACTCGGGTCTCCATCAAGTGCTGGCCCGCCGGCACTACACGGTGTTGTCGCCGCGCGGGTTCTTGTATCCGAGCGACCTTCAGTCGATGGGGTTCGGGCTTCCCGCGGCGATCGGCGCCAAGCTTGCCGCTCCCTCGCGAACGGTCGTCGTCGTGATGGGTGACGGCGGACTCGCGATGACCGGACTCGAGTTGCTGACGGCGGCACGCGAGCAGATTCCGGTCGTCGTCGTCGTGTTCAACGACGGCCAGCTCAACCTGATTCGTCTTCAGCAGCTCAAGGAATTCGGACGCGCGAGCGGCGTCGAGCTGCTCGTTCCCGACCTCGAGCAGTTCGCCGACGCGGTCGGCGCGCGCTATTTCACCGCGGCGAACGATTTCGCGGAGGCGATGGCGGCCGCGATCGCGGAGAACGGACCCGCGTTGATCGAGGTCGCCGTCGGCGATTCGAGAACAATCGCGGGAGTTCGCGCGAAAAGCCTCGCCCGCGAAACCATGCGGAAGGTCGTAGGGCCGGGCGTCGTCAGCTGGCTCAAGCGGCTGCGCTAGACTCGCTCGCTGTCACGGCCGCAGCGGCCGTGAGAAAATGCTGTCGTGCGTCGTCAGGGCCGGCTTCGGCGACACGCCTGCCTTGACGGACCCCAGCGACGCGAAGAGCGGAAGTGGCGGTCTTGCACGACGCGAGCGCGGTCAGCGCGATCGGCCATACGGCGCGCGAACAGGTCATTTGTCCAAGCCCCCAATCGGGTTTTCGGACGACGGCTAAGCGACGAGGTTGCGCAGTCAGCATCGAAATCTCAACGCGGCCGGGTGACTGGTGTCACACTCTAATGGAAATTTCCGTATTTCTTTTGTGAAAACGCCGCCCTCCCCTCCCCCCAAGGCCGCTCACCCCATGCGCATTCGACTCGCCGCTCTCGTCATCGCGGCCGTTGGAATCTCCGGCCGGACCGCCAATGGCCAAGAGAAGCAGACGCAGTCGACCCCCGCCCTGATCTGCGGCGCTCACGAGCCCGAGATCAAGGTCGACTCGCTGACCGATTCCGTCCGTGCCTGCATGCGCCATTTCGAGGCCGACGTGATGCGGGCGCAGTTCGAGCATTCGTACATCACGAGCACCTCACTGACCGGCAGCCAGCCCCGCCTCGTGTTCGAGGGCAACATCGCGCCGGCGTTCTCCCTCGTCACGCCCGGCAAGAACATCGCCCTCGTGCTGACTCCAAAAGTCGTGATGCGCATGTTCGCCGCGAACTCGGTTCCGGTGAAGACGCCCAGCTACATGCCGCGCATCACCCTGTATCGGTTTGCCGAGCCCACGGTGCAAAGCGTTCGAGATTCCACCGCGCGCTTCATGTTCCTCACGGTCAGCCATCATTCGAACGGCCAGAGCGGCCCGTTTCTCAATCCCGACGGCTCGGTCAACCACGACACCGGGAATTTCTCGACGAACTTCGTCGAGTGCGGCGGGGTGATCGGTGTCGCCCTGAGCCCCCTCACCAGCATCACCGGGCGATCGTCGATCGAAGTGCATGGACTCTATGACGACTCGTCGAACGTGCACTATAGCCACCTTCGGCCGCACGTCGGTTTCAACCTCAGCCACAAGGGAGCGCACAACGGCAACGGCGAGTGGAACGCGATCTCGATCGACGTGGCCGTCACGTATCTCTCCGGCGACGTCGCGGTCCCGTTTCACGGCCGCGGCAGATTCCCGCTCACGACGAACATCATCTACCGTCCGAGCTGGGCGCGCGAAATCGCGTACCTGGTGAGCGGCTACTGGGGTCAGGACTACTACAACACGTATTTCGACCAGAGCCGATCGATGGTGCGCTTCGGCATATCCGCCGGCACAATCAACGGAAGCTTCGGCCGGTGAGGCATCCCCGCGCTGCCTGATTGATACAATCGGCGCGCCGAGACCGTGGCCGAACCTCGTTCTTGTTCGGTGCGGCCAGTACGCGACGCGCTACCTGCGACGTTACCCGGTCCCGCGTCGCGCCTCTTGACGCCGGGGAAACCCGCGGCCAACTTGATCCCTCACTTAGTGAGTGGAGAGCTGATGACGCGCGACGCCAACGCACTGCTCCACGGCGCGCTCGACGTGCTCGTGCTGCGGACCCTCGCCGCCGGGCCCATGCACGGCTACGGCATCACCCGGTCCATCGAGGAACGCACGCGGCACGAGCTCGACATCCTCGACTCCGCCCTCTACAAAGCGCTCCAGCGTCTCGAGGCGGCCGGCGCGATCGACTCGGCCTGGGGCGTGTCGGACAACAATCGCCGCGCCAAGTATTACTCGCTCACCACGCAGGGCCGGCGGACGTTGCGCAGCGAGACCGCGACATGGAAGCGCTTCGTGGCCGCCGTGACGGGCGTGTTGGAACCCGACGAGGCGTGAGATGCAACGCTTCTCATCGAAAGTCCCGGCAGGCGTGCGCCGCCTGGTCCGCTTGCCGTGGACCCGCGAGCGAATGAAACGCGACCTCGAGGACGAATGGCGCTTTCACCTCGAGGCTCGAGCGGCCGAGCTCCGCACGCAGAATCCGGAACTGAGCCAATCCGACGCGATGGCCGAGGCACAGCGTCGCTTTGGGGATCTGCAGGAGCTGCGCGGCGCATTCCAGAAACTCGAAAGGGTCAGCGCGCGCCGGTTGTTCCTGGCCGAGTGGCTCGACGATTGGGCGTACGACCTGCGCTATGCCATCCGGCAGTTCAGACGGTCCCCGGGATTCTCGTTCGTCGCCGTGTTCACTCTCGCCATCGGCATCGGCGCCAATGCGGCGATCTTCAGTGTCGTCAACCGAATCCTGCTCGATCCGGTGCCCTTCCCCGGCGGCAATCGAGTGGTCGCGCTTCGACAGGTGTCGGCGGACGGCGGCCTGATGTTCCCGATGGCCGGATCGATGGTGCGCGCGTGGTCCGGGCACGCCACGACCATCGAAGCCATCGCGAACCTCGGCGAGCGACAGGTGCATGCCGACGAAGCCGCTGACCGCGATTCGATTCAGGCTGCCGTGGTCACGTCCGAGTTCATGAGGGTGGTCGGCCTTCGGCCGGCGCTCGGACGATCATTCAACGCCGACGAAGCGCGGAGCGGGTCCGGCGTGGTGATGATCGGCCACGCGCTCTGGCGCGGCAGCTACGCGGGGCGACGCAGCGTCATCGGCTCGACGATCCATCTCAACGGCAAACCTTACGTCATCATCGGCGTGACGCCCACGGGGATGGCGGTGCCGATGTCGCTCAGTCCTCCGCCCGACGTCTGGCTGCCGTACGACCTCAACGCGATTCAAGGCGCGACGTTTGGAGCGTTCGCGCGACTGCGCCCCGGCGTGACGACGGACGTCGCGTCCGCGGAGTTGCAAGCCGCGGTGCGCGCGCTTCCCGACTCGATCTCCGACTCGAACCTGCGCGCGCGCGTCGTCCGCCCGCGCGAGTTCGTGGAAGCGCGCGAAGCGACGACGTTGCGCGTGCTGTTCGCCGCCGTGGGGCTGCTGGTCCTCATCGCGTGCGCGAATGTCGCGAACTTGCTGCTCGCTCGAGCATGGAACCGTCGACGCGAGTTTGCGGTGCGTGTCGCGCTCGGCGCCGGGCGTTCACGCTTGATCAGGCAAGTGATGGCGGAAAGCCTGACGCTCGCGGTCGTCGGAGGATCGCTGGGCGTGCTGCTCGCCTGGGAAGGGCTGCGCATCATCATCGCGATGCGACCGCCTTCGCTTCAGCATCTCGTGGCCGTTCACCTTGACTCGGCCGTCGTCCTGTGGAGCGCGGCCCTCGCGCTCGGGTCGGGCCTGCTGTTCGGTGCCGCGCCGGCGATTCTGGCGACCGACTCGATCGGCGACGCCAT
>Ga0157372_10004495_pt1 | contig 14874 bp, 9 predicted proteins | sample C55metaG_FD_115307 | JGI IMG/M metagenome (GOLD analysis project Ga0157372, IMG submission 115307) | Corn rhizosphere microbial communities from Kellogg Biological Station, Michigan, USA - C5-5 metaG | ecosystem: Host-associated > Plants > Roots > Rhizosphere > Soil | place: USA: Michigan... | reverse complement strand
CCCATCAGCCAAAAATTGAACCAATCAAAGTGCCGCATCATCGAGTTGTAGCGATTTATGGGGCCTAAGAACACATGATCCTCTCCCGGATATAGAACCAGCTCTGCTTGTCCGCCCTGTTCAACGATTGCATGGTAAATCTCCAGGCCACTTAGGTAGGCCGTGGAGTATTCCATCAACAGGGGTACACGCAAGTGCTGCATGTTTAGAGCTGGTGAGATCTCCTGCCAGCGAGCAAGATATTTTCCGTACGGACCGCCGCCAAACAACCCACGCATGGTTTCACGCACGGCATCGTTGGTTAGCCAATAGCCACTTGGATTGTTGAGTCCTCCCTCACTAGAAGCCGCAGCCTGAAACCAATCCGGATAATGGGTGAGGATGTAATCCGTGCAGAAGGACCCAAAACTCCACCCCATGATTCCCATTCGGTGCGGATCGACAATGCCGCGCGTAGCTAGGGTGTCAACCGCGGAACGAAGAGCGGAAACCATGATGCCAATCTCGGCCTCTTTAGCGGCCACGAAGTCGCCGCTCTTGTACACACGGTGGCCTTCCGGAAGATTCATCAAGAGCACCGCGTAGCCGTGGCCAGCAAAGGCTTGCGCAGGGAAACTCGTGAATAAGCCACCTTGATAAATGAAATCTCTTCCGGAAAAGGTGTTATACAGCATCACGACCAACGGATAGCGCCTTCCGGAAACAAACCCAACGGGAAGGATAAGTCCGGCCTGTGGTCCTGGCTGGCCCTTTGGGCCCGGCCAATTCAGCGTGCTGACTTGGCCAAGCTGGATCGTGTCGTACTCGGGATTCAAGTGCGTGAGAACTAGCGGTCTGGAAACTGGCGCTCGATCTTTAAGCGGAACGAAAACGATCTCTGGCGGCAACATGGGGTCCTCTCTAATACAAGCTGCGCGCGCCTTCGCGCGATCAAGCGAGCAATCGTGGACCATTTCACCGTACCTTGCCTCGACGCTTTGAGCGAGATCATCCACGCTAAAGATGGAGGCGAGCGTGGCGTTCTTGTCCGGCTTCATGCTGCGGTCGGCCAGCGATGCCGTGTAATGTGTGATCCCTTCCGCATGCGGCTCGTTCGGTTGGTATTCGCCAAAGGAGTCAAAGGACAGAGATTTCCCATCGCTGCTCCAGCGCAGATCACTAGCTAGGTAGAGGTTCGCCAGAAATGGCTGAACAGTTCCCCCCGCCAGCTCCAGCAAGTCTAGGGAATATCGCATGTCGTCGGAGACTTGGTGGAGTATGGCCAGTTCGCGACCATTGGGAGAAATCTGGATTTCTGGTGGAAAGTATCCTGCAGGCACCACAAGCTGTGTCTCCCAGAGCTTCGCGGTCCGCTTTTTGAGGATGTTGTAACTCCGCAGTACATACAACGCCGGCTGCCACTTCAGGTCCATGAGCTGGTCAGACCACTCGCCGCGATAGAGAACCCCGCCCACTACTTTCGACTTGAATTTGCGTTCCGCCTCCGCACTGTCATAAGCGGCGTACACAAGCGTCTTTCCATCTGGAGACAACTGGTATGGAATAGCACCTCCTCGATAGCTGGGACTGTAGACTAGCTCGTCCTTAATATTTGTAAGCTGCTCAACTGTTCCGTTGTTGGCCGATGCCCGCCAAATCTCTCTGCTGCCTTCCGTCTCCAAAACAAAAAAGATCCAGCGCGCGTCGGCACTCCAGCGCACTGTCGTTATGTGTACTCCTTCCGATATTTTGCGAGCGGCACTCCTTCGGGTCGCATCAGCAACGTACAGCATCGCATGGTCGCGATTCGCTTGAAGAACCGACCCCGTGACCACATACGCCACCTGAGTGCCGTTTGGAGAGATCTGCACTTCTGAAGGCTTGCGCACCGCAAGGATCTCGGCGATTGTACTTGGATGCTTCCGCAAGCTCGGTTGCTGAGCTGCCAGCGATCCCAATAGACACACAAGGCACATCGCTTGGCTTCGCAATGAGATCAAGTCCCAACTCCGGGTCGAGTAAGTTTTGTTGTCAGAACATCAGCTTCAAAGCGAATTGGATGGACCGCGGTCCGCCGACCTGGAAGATCGGAGCAAATCCGCCGGTTCCGCTGACGTTGCCGCTTAGGCCCCTTGCCAGCGTGCTTGTAGACTGTCCGAATGCCGGATTACTCAAATCTCCGGTCGGGTTTGCAAAACTCGGATGGTTCAGAATATTGAAGAATTCGGAACGAAACTGCAGACGCCAGGATTCATGTAACTTGAACTCTCTCCGGACGGCAAAATCCCATTGCCATGCGCCGAACCCTCGGAGCGCGTTTCGCCCGAGATTTCCCTGTCGAGTGGGCAGGAACGTAATTGGATCGATTGGCGGATCAACGAAGGCCTGCGGATTAAGTCCTCTTCCCCCGGGGCACGGAATCTGGGCGGGTGGTGTCCCGCTGGGATTCGCACACTGCGTCATATAAATAGGCTGTCCAGGGACAAGGTCGGGTCGTACATCAGCAATGCTTCCATTCGGAGCGAGAAAACTGCTGTCAAAAACATCCACCGGCGTAGCGGTCCGGACTTGGAAGACGTTGTCCACCGACCACCCGCTCAGTAGGGCATCGAAACCCGGTTCCTTCGCCAGCGCTGGAATCTCATAAGCGAGCGCGGCGGAGAGTGAATGTCGCACATCAAAATCGGAGGGTCCTCGGTTCAGTCTTGGATCTGCTCCCCGTTCAAAGATGTTGGAATTCTGACCGATGGAACTGCTCGACGCGGTATCGATCGAATGCGCAAAGGTGTACGAGGTCAACGCTTGAAGACCGTGGGACATGCGGCGCAGGTACTGGATCTGCAACGAATGATAGTCGGAGGTTGCCGAGCTGCGTATCAGTTCCGCCGAACCAATGTTTGCATTCGGCGCGATGACGAATTCCTCTTGGATGAGGCGTCGTCCGATCGCCCCGAGATATGTCGCCGAGATCGTTTGCTTTTCTCCGAGCGCCTGCTCCATCGCTACGTTCCACTGGTACACGCGGGGGGACTCAAGGTGAGGATCAAAACCTGTGAAGAAGCCCGTTGCCAGCGATGCCGGAGTAATGGGCGGCGGCTGAATCGCAGCCGGATCAAAGGGAAAGCTTGGGCCGCCAAAGGAAGGTTGCGATACGCCAAACGGAAAGGCGCCATTAGCAAGGGCCTCGCCCGCCTGAACGGTTGCGAGATCGTAGAAGATGCCAAAACCGCCCCGCAATACCGTCTCGCTACCAGACTGTTGGCGCAAGAGATAAGCTAGGCCGAGCCTTGGAGCAAAGTTGTCATACTTCGTAGCGAAAACTGGGGTTCCGGAAGGGGCGAGCGCGAGAGTGCTCAGATCGTTGAATCCGGTCAGGGCCGCCAGCTCTGGACCGTTGATAGACGCAGGTGCGAAGTCCACATCCCACCGCAATCCATAGGTGAGGGTGAGGCGGGGTAAAACCCGCCAGGTGTCTTGTGCGAAGACACCCAAATTACGAAACGCCACACTACCTTGCCGATTTGCCTGTACATCTGTAAATAAGGGGACGCCAGCAATCACGTCGCTAACGTTGCCGAAAATTGCAGATAGCGCATAGGAAGCTGGGTCGAAGTTTGGAGAGAGACGGCGGTAATCGACGCCAAACTTGAGAGCGTGCGATCCTCGCTGGAGCATGAAGTTATCGACTATGTTGAACTGCCGCTGAAGATTGTCCGCAATCTTACCAACTGACCAGCCACCTCTTTGTAGGCCAGTCACTCCGAACGTGAAAAACCCATCCTTGGCCGTAAAGGGACTAATAAGGAGAGTGGAGTCAGATGGAACCATAGCACCGCCGAAACTGTCGAGCCGGCCGGAACTGTTTCCCGCAACTCGACTGTAATTGAAGCGGAAATCATTGTTTGTCGCTGGCGTGATAGACCAGTTGGCACCAACAGTTGCCGTCTGCGTGTTAACGCTGTTGTCAGTCACGTTGCTAAGAGCTGTGATTCTTTGCACCGAGTCGGAAGGTGCGTAGTCGTAACGCCCGAACAGATTCAGACGATCGCTTATTTTTTGATCGATGCGAAAGCTAGTAGCGTTAAGCGTGGACTGGTTCGAAAAGCTCCCGTTAAAGCCGGTTGTGCCCGAGTTCGGGACCGGATATGCATTCAGAAATGGCTGAACGTTCGCCGGGGCTGACTGGCGATCCGCAATACTTGGCACAGTCGTCACCCCGATTTGGGGCAGGCGCAAGCGTTGGCCCTCATATGACACAAAGAAGAAAGTGCGGTTCTTGAAAATGGCCCCGCCAAACACACCTCCAAAATCATTGATTCGTTCCTCTGCTTTCGGCTCTCCGGCTAGATTTGCAAACCAGTCGTTTGCATCCAATTTGTCGTTGCGGAGATATTCGAACAGGGCACCGTGAAATTGGCTGGTGCCTGATCTCGTCACCAGAGCAACCTGAGCTCCCGGTGTCCGTCCAAATTCTGGAGCGAAGGTGGAAGTCTGAATACGAAACTCCTGTAATGCATCCTCAGATACGAGATTGTTGGTGCCTCCAGTTACGCTGAACCCGGCCGCTGTTCCCGCCGCCGTCTGCGACAGCGCGGTAGCAGTCTGAACGCCCACATTCGCACTCACACCGTCTACTGTGAAGTAATTCGAACTACCGCGCTGGCCATTCACGCTGAATTGTCCCGAATCAAATTGGTTAGCCGGGGTCAGGACGACACCCGGCGACAGCGCGACCAAGGTCTGAAAGCTCCTGCCGTTGAGCGGAAGGTTCTCTGCAAAATTCCGGTCTACGACCGTGCTCACGGTGGCATCCTCTGTGTTCACAAGGGATATGCCGGCTGACACAGTCACTGTTTCTGATGCGGCGCCGATCTGGAGTGTGAAATTTACTGCACGAGCGTCCTGCACATTCAGGATGATGTCGGGCTTAATGAGGTTCTTGAATCCAGTCTTGCCAACCTGGATGTGATAGTGGCCAGGCGGCAAATTGGGCAGCGAGTACACGCCCGAGCTATTCGTGCTCGTGGGGTAGGCGACGTTCGTATCGTCGTTGATGGCCTGCACGGATGCCCCGACTAGAACTGCGCCAGAACTGTCCACAACAAGTCCGTTGACCGTGGCATTGGTTGTCTGTGCCTGCATAGCCGACGTAAGCAGCACGAATAAAACACAAAGAGAGAACAAGGACGCGCGCAGAATTGTCAAGGACACTCCTCCACAGGGCTTGGTGGGCTGCTGCTGGTAATACGAATGAGATGGGCAGGCTTCTACCAAGCCCGGATAAAGATTTTTTTTCTGGTTCGCGAAGGTAGGACTTTTTACCCCCCAGCGGGCTCGCCTATGGGTGATTCGGCGCGACTTTCAGGTATGCGAAGAGTAGTGGCTTTCCGCTCGGTTTCTGGCTTCCGCCCTTCGGCTCGACCGTGACAAACACCGCATCAATCTTGGCGATCGTTTTGGGATCATCGAGTCTGAGCACCCAACGGCGGTGCGAAGAGCTGTCGAGATACAAGATTCCCAGCGGGAGGGCCTGCTCAAAATCGGCGCCACGGCGACCCCACGCCTGGAACGCAGCCGCGCGCTTCAGGCCGGGCTGTTTATCCAGATCGTAAGCATAGAAAATCAGCGATTTTCCCTTCGTATAGAAGACGCGGCCGAATGGGGTCTGGGTCTTGGCATCGCGATCAACATCATTGACTTCTGCTACGTAGAGGTCTCGTGCACCGATCAGGTCGCGGATGTCCCGATCGTAGGCCAGCAGATCGCGCTGCTGTTGGATAGTCTGATCACGGTCCTTTAATATCTCGCCAGCTTCGTTAAGGCGCCGTTCCAGATCGGCCGATTGCACCACGTCAGCGGTGCGTTCATCGCGTGCCGTTTCGAGCGCCTTCTGCGCCGTTTCCAGAGAAGCTTGCGTCTCCACCAGTTTGCGATTGAGATTGGCGCGATCAGCCTCTGACGCCGCTCTCTTTGCCTCCGCGCCATTCGCTGAATCTTCCAGCTTCCTGCTTTGCTCCTTGAGAGACGCAATCTCCGCCAGCCGAGAATTGATTTCCGAGGTTAGCGTCTCGACTCTGCGGCCACTCTCCTGTAGCTTGGAATTCAAAGCTGCGCGCTCGTCTGGGAGTCTTGCCAATTTGGCTTGCAGCGAGTCTGCTCGTGTCTGAATCTGTTTCAGTCTCGGTTCAGCTGCATTCGTCATGCGGCGCGCGCCGAGGTGATACGAATAGACTCCAACCGAAGCAGCCAGCAGAATTGCGGCAGCATACGGCAGAAGCGTCCGCGCAGATCGGAGGAGGCTGATGACACTAGCTCCCTTCTTGTTGACTGACGCTTCGGTGACAATCAAGGCTGAGTGGGGGTGCCGTGCTGAAATTTCATTTTCAATTCGCACCAGCAGCCGGCGCTGCGAACGATCTTTACTGGCCTCTGTGTCGTTGTCTTTCGGCAAAGCTGCGAAATCCGGCGCCAGCGATGGCAGGCCCATGGACGCGATTTCCTGAAACTCTTCGAGGGCGCGACGACAATCAAGACAACCCTCGAGGTGCGCATCGAGCTGCTTCAATTGCTCCTCGGAGATGCTGCCTGAAGTGTAATGGGCGCAGAGCTCAACGAATTGTTGATGTTCGCTCATTTGTTGGCGCCCCCGTTTCGATGAAACACGTGTCTTCGCAGCCGATCAATCCCACGATAAAGATGGTGCTGCACATTGCCGAACGGCTGCCCTAACCGGTCACTGATCTCGCGAATCGTATAACCCTCGTAGAAATGCAGCATCAGCGTTTTGCGCTGATCTTCAGATAGATTCTCAAACGCAGGCCGCAGACACGATTGCCAAGCCAGAAATTCCTCCGGGTTGTCGCCGGATTTCGGAGGCAACGCTTCTGCTTGATTGCTCCGGTCGTAGAACGAGCGCGTGGTCAGATAGCGACGCCGATCATAAGCACGGTGATACGTCACCTGCATGAGCCAGGAGCGTGCCAGACCTTTTGCTGGATCAAACGTCTTGCCTTTGTAGAAGAGAAAAAGAAATACGTCCTGAATCAGATCTTCAGCTTCGTGGTTGTTCTGCAGCACACGACGTGCAATTCCGAGCAACAACCGTGAATGGCGGTGAAACAGCGACCCCAGGGCCTCCATGTCCCCGGCTTGCAGCCGCACAAGGAGGGCCTCGTCATCTGGCTCAACCAGCGATCTGGGTGGAACAATCGCCCGCGCATGACTTACCTTGCTGGTTCTGTCAGCGAGAATTGGGAGGCCAGTCGCGTCGGATGTGCTCACTACATCTCCACAGAATAAATAGAAAGTCTGCTCTTGGTCTTCGAGCGTACCTGTGTCAGAAGGGCTCGGTCAATACGGAGTCGCCCGATTTTTCTTTCCGGAAGGCTGGTAGAAAGGGTCTCTGCTGTACGTAACAGACATCGCTACCCACGGTTCTGCTCTTCAGTTGGCTCGCGCTTAGTGCTCTCAGCCTGTGAATACAAGAGGTTCATACATTATTAGGTGCCCAGTCCAGAAGGAAATCGGAAGCTATCAGTGAAAGGGCTTGGTTGCTGACCTCCGAGCCTTGCCGCCGCAAAGCAATTCACTCGGCTGATCTCGCCCTTCGCTCCCCTGCCATTGGGCTCGGATGCCTGAAGATTCTTCTGCTCCGCAATGGCGGAGCAGGAGGCCGAAAACCTACTGGGGCTAGGCGATCTTGAGCAAATATATGCGTGCTGTAGCGCTGCGTGTGGGATTCAGAAGCGATTCGGATGGCACACGTTTCGACACACATACTCGACTCTTTTGCGAAGTGTTGGAACCGAGTTCAAGGTAATGCAGGAGCTGCGGCAGCATTCCACCTTGCGACCTTTGGACGTTTACACTCAGGCAGTCACGCCGGCGAAACACGCAGCGCAGGCGGCCGTTGTGGCGCTGGTCTTTTCCTGATACGAATGAAGAATCACTCTGTGGCGGGCAGAAAACCGCTGGCACATAACTACAATAACAATTAATAAAGGAAGAGATAGAACTTGAGGAGCAGCACTATAAAGGGCGCGATGGTTTCAACACAATCCGCCTAACTCTTTTGAAATGAATGGCGGGGACGACGGGACTCGAACCCGCGGCCTCTGCCGTGACAGGGCAGCGTTCTAACCAACTGAACTACGTCCCCACTCGCCAATCGATGGATGGAAAACCCGGCACGGATGAGGACTTCACAGTGCGGATTTCACAGCTCGCGACACCAAGTATCCTAACAGTTTCTTAGGGAACGGGGAAGTGCGGAAGCGAGAAGGCAGTCAGAAAATGGTTTACAAATTGAATTCGATATTTTTCTCTTGCTCTCAGATACACACTGCTCACAGATACAAAAATGAGTCCGCTCGAATTTTGTTAATGCGAGAACGGAATACGTTGGGTTGATTCTCGGACAGCCGAGAGCTTGCCCTGAACTTGTCGACGGGACGGCTGTCCCCACGCAATTTGTTCTTGAGCGTGGAGGTCTGTTGCACACGGTTGTTTGCTGCGAGCTGAGGCTGCCAACACAGAAGTACATCACGAATTCATCTGCACGACCTCCAATTTCATAAAATCTCCGGCAATTTTGGTACTTAGCTCGGCTCGGGAAATCTATTACAGGGTTTTCCGTATAGACCCTAGGTAGTACCGGGTATAAGATTCAGGTCTTTAGGTTCCCAAACCCCCTAGCTGTACCTTTCAGGTGTACTGAAATATTGCAGCCAGACCGGCGACGGAGTGGAGGAGTCGATGTCAAGTTCAGTTTTCAGCGCCGGAGAGGGTAAGAGTTTCTTCTCTCCTGCCCGCGATAAACCCGAACACGTAGTCCAGTTTTATCAGGACGACAATTTTCTGATTGACGCGGTGAGCGGCTTTGTCGGCTCTGCGCTAGCGGCCGGCGACGCGACCGTGCTCATCGCGACTGCAGCACACCGCGAAGGAGTCGAGCAGGTCCTGAGAAAACGCGGGCTGGAGATCGGCCAAGCAGCGCGACAGGGGAGATTTCTTGCGCTGGATGCCACCGAAACATTAGCGCAATTCATGGTCGACGGTCTTCCAGATGAAGAGCGCTTCCGGAAGGTCATCGGAGCGACACTGGCGCAAGCGGCGGCGAGTGTGGCGGGAGAGAAACGGCGGATCGCGGCATTCGGCGAGATGGTTAACATCCTTTGGGCGACAGGAAATTATGAGGGCGCGCTGTACCTCGAGCAGCTGTGGAACCAGCTTGCCAAAGAGCATTCGTTCTCGCTGCTGTGCGCATATCCCATTGCAGGTTTCAATAGCGCAAAGCATACTGACGCATTTCTGAAAATCTGCGCCGAGCATGGAGCGGTTTTCCCGTCGGAGAGTTTCCCGGCGACCTCCCATGAAAACGACCGGTTGCGCAGTGTTACGCTCCTGCAGCAGCAAGCGGTTGCAATGCAAAGTGAGACGGCGCTTTTGCAAAGCGAACAACGGTTTCGATTGTTTGTAGAGGCGGTGCGTGACTACGCGATTTTCATGCTGGATCCGACCGGAAATATCGTGACTTGGAACAACGGCGCGGAACGCATTAAGGGATACAAGCCCTGGGAGATCATTGGCCGGCATTTCTCGGTGTTTTATCCGGAAGCGGATTTGAAATCACGCAAGCCATGGCACGAACTGGAAGTCGCGGGGAAAGAAGGACGGTTTGAAGATGAAGGCTGGCGGCTGAGAAAAGACGGTTCGAAATTCTGGGCGAATGTGATCATCACAGCGATCAAAGATGAGAACGGAAGGCTGCTGGGTTTTGGAAAGGTCACTCGCGATCTAACCGAGAAGACATTCACCAGCATGGAGCTGCAACGAGTTCTGGAAAATTTGGAAAAGGAAGTGACTGAACGAACGCGCGCCGAACAGCGGCTTTATCGCTCTGAGCAGTCGTTGCGGAGACTCTCGCTTCACCTGCTGCGAACTCAAGATGAAGAGCGCAAGCGCATCGGCCGCGATCTGCACGACAGCCTGGGACAGTGTCTGGCGATCCTTAAGATCAACCTCGACTCAGTACGACTGGGGCTGCCTCCTGCTGAAGCAAAGGCTATTTCTCAGGTCGAGCAGTGCCTGCAGCTCTCCGAAGAAGCGATTCGCGAAGTACGGACAATTGCGTACCTTTTATATCCGCCGATGCTGGAGGAGTTGGGATTGAATTCGGCGATCCCGTGGTACCTGGAGGGATTTTCCAAGCGCAGCGAGATCAAGATCAGTTTCGAGACGCAGCCTGATTTTGCACGGTTACCCCGTGCTGCAGAGCTGGCGCTGTTTCGAGTGCTGCAGGAGTCCTTGACGAATGTGCACCGGCATTCCGGCAGCAAAAGTGCCAAAATCCGTTTGTTTGAGGAGGACGGATTGGTAGTGCTCGAAGTTGAGGATGACGGCAAAGGTTTCCCCGCCGCAATGGTGGACATAAACGACGATGACGTTCCGTCAACTTTCGGAGTCGGCTTGCGGGGAATGAACGAGCGCCTGCGTGATCTTGGCGGAATGGTCGAACTGAAATCAGGCCACAATAAGAAGGGCGCGATCGTGCGCGCCGTGGTGCCGCGAGATCAATCGGTGCGTCAGTCTTCGGGTGAGAAGCGAAATAGCGCAGCTTAGTCTGCTCGCGCCGTCGCTGGTCACGGCGCCGCCGGGCAATGCTAATCTCGGTAGATGGCCCTGGTTATCCGGCAATCCCAAATTCATGCCGATGGCGTGTATACAACCACGCCAATCAAGAAGCGCACAATCGTCGTTGAATACACCGGCCCGCGCCTGACTAACTCGCAGGCTGACGATATCTACGAGTACTCCCCACGAACTTACCTTTTCGGATTGGTGGACGGCGAACACGTGATCGATGGCGACGGCATTGCTGCTTTTATCAATCATTGCTGCGATCCTAATTGCGAAGCTGATGAGGTGAAGGGGCGAGTCATCATTCGGGCGATCCGTAATATCGAGGCGGGGGAAGAATTGGCTTACGATTACAACCTCTACGACGGTGATCCGGAGGATGCAGCCCCATGCTGGTGCGGCGCGAAAAAGTGCCGTGGCAGCATGTATTCAAAGAAAGAGCTGGCTAAGAGGAAAAAGAATCGAGCTGCGCTCGATGGACGGCCCCTTCGACTCCGCTCAGGGCAGGCTTAGGGCGGCTGTCCCCACACAACAGAAACTACGCTAGGCGATACGCTGGTCGGGGGTGGCAGACGAAGCGCTGAGCGGGAAATCGCTGCTTTCAGCCACTGAGGATCCGCCTTGAGCAACAGCCGGCGTGGAAGCGAGGGCCATGTCGAGGAAGGATTCTGCCCAGCCCTGAACGTTATAGGTGCGGACCACATCGCGCAACAATTTCATGCGAGCGCGTTTCTCTTCGACGGGCATGACGCAGGCGCGATGAATGGCTTCGGCAACACCCGCCAGATCATTCGGGTTAACCACTAGCGCTCCGTGCCGCAACTCCGCCGAGGCGCCGGCAAATTCGCTGATGATCACAACACCTTGCTCGTCGATCTGAGCGGCGCAGAATTCTTTAGCCACCAGGTTCATGCCGTCTTTCAACGACGTTATCAAGCCAATATCGGCGGCGCGATAATAACTGAGTAACTGCTTGCGAGAAAGGTTGCGGTGAATGTAGTGAATCGGCACCCAGCCAGCCTCGGTAAATTCGCCATTGATCTGGCTGACCAGCAGCTCAACTTCACGGCGCAGTGCTTTGTATTCCTTGATGTCTTCCCTGCTGGGCACGACGACTAACACGAATGTGATGCGGTGACGCAACTCGGGATAACGGCGCAACAGAATGCGGAAAGCCTTAAGGCGCTCCGGTATGCCCTTGGTGTAATCCATGCGGTCAACGCCGAGCAGCATGAAATTGTTGGAGAGCTCGCGGCGAAGCTGATTGGCCGCGACCTCGACCTCACGACTGGCGGCATGGTTGGCGAACTCTTCGAAAGAAATGCTGATCGGGAAGGTGGCAACCGTGCTCTGGTGATGATCGTAGGTAACAATGTTGTGAGACTCTTCCCTTTGCGACGAAGCCTCAGGAAGAATTCGCTCTACGCAGCTAAGAAAATTGAAGCGATCGCGATCGGTTTGAAATCCCAGAAGATGGTAACCAAGCATGCCGCGCAAAATGTTTTTTCGCCAAGGCAATTTTTCAAAAATGTCGGGCCCTGGAAAAGGTATGTGCAGAAAGAAAGCGCTGGGATTGGTGCAGCCGATCTCACGCAGGTAGCGCCCCATCAACATCAGGTGATAATCATGGGCCCAGATGAAGTCTTTGCCGTTGGCGCTGTCAGCTGTGGTCTGCGCGAATTTGCGATTGACTCGCTGATAGACCTCCCAGTATTCGGGGTCGAAGTTGCAGCGCGATGGCATCTCGTGAAACAGCGGCCAAATGATTTCGTTGGCAAAACCGGAATAGAACTTTGAGACTTCCTGCGCAGAGAGGGGCACCGCGCGAAAAGTGTAAGGACGGCCGCGCGCAGCTTTTTGTAGAAGTGGACAAGCGGCTTCGGTATCAACCGGGCCAGCCCAACCGATCCAAAGTCCATGCTGGTGGCGCCAAATGCTGTCGAGGGCGGAGGCAAGTCCTCCTGCGCTGGCGGTAAGGCGCGGCTGTCCGCCCCGGGTTCTGACTTCCACCGGCAGGCGGTTCGAGACATTTATCAGACGCCCTTCCAGCAGCTTCATGCTTCCGCTCCACAGGCTGTGAGCCACTCGCGCAGAAAGCGACCCAATTCTTCCGGCGGCCGCAACCAAACGTCAGCCACCGTGGGCCGAGGGTCAGGTCTCACCAGAATCGCAACGCCCCGCCCTTTGATGGCGCGAAAGGCATTTTCGTCTGTCTGATCGTCACCTAAATAAGCAGCAGCTACTTCCGGTCCAGATTCATGGAGAATCGCCGAAACCGCGTCACCTTTATTTTTGCCGGGAGTACGCAGCTCCAGACCTCCGTCGAATGGAAGCAGGTGCAAACCATGATCTTCAATTGCAGAGGCAAACAGATTTCTGATTTTTGCTTCTATGGGCGCGCGTTCAGCAGGAGGCAATCCTCGCCAGTGGACAGCGATGCCTCCGGGCTTGACCTCAACGTGGGATGAAAAGCCACATGCGTTCAACGAGTGCACCGCCGCTTTTAACGCGGACTGATGACCCGGAGACGGAGGCTCAACCTGATATGAACCATCTGGCAAGAGCCGTTCAGCGCCATGGCTTCCCCAAATTTCCGGATGGGGATGTATGCCGCTCAGGAACAGCAACTCAGTCGCAGGGCGTCCGCTGATGAGAACGACGCGAGTTCCGGTGCGCATGATTCGGGCGACCAGCTCGGGAATTTCGGGATATGGGAAGGCATGGTCCCGATCGGGAGTGAACGGCGCAAGCGTGCCGTCATAATCAAGCAGTAATACGCGAGACGGCGCAGTGCGCAGACGATCGAAAAATGTGGCGCACACATCCTGGTGTACAGCGACACCCATCGGAACTCCTCCTCAGGTCATTTATTAGTACAAAATGGCCAGATAACCTGAGCGGGAAATCAACCCGTGCGCGAAGTGCGAAGAACTCCCGTGGAAAAAAACCTTGCCCGGCGAGAGCAACTCTGAGCAAGAGTAAGCCCAAAAACGCCGTAAGGCGATGACAATCAATCCCCTAGTGCCTGAGTGCCACCACAAACGGAGTCTAGCATGGAAAAAAAGATTCAGAGCAGCTGGAAGTACATGCGTCGATCAGTCGACAATTTCCGGCTGAAGGAAAGCATTGGGCTCTTCTTGTGGAGCCGTGAGCCCAGTGGGCATGGTTCCACGATTATATTCTGCCATGCGATTTTTCCATTTGAGAAAATCTGTGATCGATTGCGGCTCGATGCGAATCTCCACCCGCCTGAGACTGGCGAGGAGCAGGTTCATCTCATAGCGAAAACCGCGGGCTGAGCGAAGATCGGTTGCGGACCGATTGGCCATGAGAACTTCCCTGCCCCGCAGCTCAAGTAGCCCCCAACCAGCAGGCAATTCGTCGGGACGGATAATTCCGGCGGGGGCAAAGTAGAAACGCTCGCATCCCATCCCGATTGCGGGTTTCATGCGAAAAGGCTTGTCTTTGTCGGCTAGAAAGTCGCACCGTGAGGCCTTGCACTCTACCACCACAGAATGGCAGCCGCGTTTCCAGCCGATAGCATCGGGAGTTTCACCGCTGGCGCAACATTGCTCAGAAAGCACCACGCTGCAACCGTAGCGGCGCAACCAGGCGACGGCTTTCTCTACGAGCTTGGGATGAGTCATATAAGTAGGTTCGCCCCAGATTCAGAGCTGGAGAAGTAACTGAGAAGGGACGCGCGATGTCATGAGGGAAGGCAACGTGGCAGACTGGATAAGCCGTCTGTGGCAGACTGATTGATCCGAATAACTTCTAAATCTGAATGAACGTCCTCGAATTCACTTTTCTGGTGTGGGCCGGCGCGCTGGTCGCGGGATTTCTAGGCTCTTTGACCGGACTCGGCGGGGGCGTGGTGCTGGTCCCGCTGCTTACGATCTTCTTTCATGTGGATTTGCGCTATGCGATCGGGGCATCGCTGGTATCGGTGATCGCGACGTCATCCGGATCAGCGGCCGCGTATGTGAAAGAAGGCTTCTCGAACATACGCATCGGGATGTTTCTGGAAATCGCCACCACACTCGGAGCGCTGTTCGGAGCCTACCTGACGGCGAAAGTTCCGGGGAATGCAATCGCAATAATTTTTGGAACTGTGCTTATGTATTCGGCCTATGTTTCACGGCGTACGCGGCCGAGGACCGACATCGAACAGCCGCCGGATCGGCTGGCCACGAAACTGAAGATGAATGGCGCCTTCCCGGACACGAGCGGTATTCGGACTTACAACGTCTATCATGT